>JGI24159J19872_10005007_pt1 | contig 17043 bp, 17 predicted proteins | sample Ectturendosymbi4_FD_19872 | JGI IMG/M metagenome (IMG submission 19872) | reverse complement strand
GAAATACGTCATAGGGGCCCTCCAGTAAAAATTTCCCCGGACCCCCCTACCCTTTAATCCGGCTCTGTTCACATCATAAGGCCACGCCTGCGGACGATAGAACTAAAGTACTTATTCGATTAAACCGATGTATAACTTCTACCCTCGAAGTCACTCACTTACTGACTGACTGCCACACGGCCAGAGGACGAACGAAGGATTGCAATTAAATCAATCGGTTTTGGGGTTAACCCCCCTTGAGCTTGATGTTTTATAAAAACTTCATTACCTGCACAAAGGAGATTAATTAATTCGCATATTTTTTCCTTGTTAATTTGTCGACTTTATGCAAATACCACGGAATGAATTTGCATGCAAAATTCAAGGAACATTGTAAATGGGCCAAAAAGTAATAATTAGGTTTTGATGGGAATCTGAGTCATCGTCTGCTTCCAAAAACCATCTCACCGCTTTTGCAGACCTTTCGTCCACTACGCATGTTTAAGATTGTGTTCCGCGATAGTTTGTCTTTATTTTGTCTGCTAAGGCTGATCAGCGCAAGCGCTGACCGCATTGGTTACATTACCAATTTCTGCAGCATGGCAGAACTGTTGCACGAGCTCAAAAACGGCAGTTTTTAACAGAGAAGTATTAAGGCATTTGATCATGTCTCAGCAGGGAAAGGTTTGCTGGACTTCTATACATAACAAAAAATCTAAAGTTGTCTTGTTTTCTTGCGGTACTTCATGCGCATTCTAAACTCTTGTGTAGTTTAGCAAGATTCGATCTAGCAAACCAGGGTGTGCTCCAGTCAGTCCAGCTGCACACTTTCTATGCCCCACTGCTAGTATTCGATGAGACATCAGTGCAGCCTGATTTTGCCGTTGTAAATTGCTCTGACGCAGTGATGAGTGTGTCTTGCTTATCTATTTTAATGCACAGCCTGATATTTTTGCAGTTATGAACTGCTGTGTCGTAGCGTTGAGTTTATTTTCCTCAGATATCCTAACCTGGAGTGCTGATAGTCTATATTCAGTGCAATGACACATAAAATAGGTGGGTGCGTGTGGAATAATATGCATATCATATCAACAAACTTCGCCAAAACGTTGGTTTGGAAACATGAATATGACGTCAATTTGTGACGTCACAAACAGCGCACACTAAATGCAAATAACCACCACATTCCACTGAATGAAACCATTCATGAAAATTTTCTGCTTACGCCACTGATCTGACGCATTGCCAAACTTTTAGCTATTTTTTAAATAACACAAAAACAAAATTTCATCATGCTCGCTTTTGTTCTCTCTTTGGAGCAGTGGTTCTTCAACTTTCTTACAAATCTTACCCTTTTATCAAACGAGATTACCAGATTTACCCTCCAATACACTCAATGGTGGTCATTTATTCAAAATATGAAATTATAAAACTTACAGTTAGGAATGATTTATAAAAATTTATATTGGCTGCAATTTATGGTTCAGTAAATTTGCCCCCTTGGAAGAAGAAATTTGCCCCGAGTTAAGAACCACTACTTCGGAGTGTCACGAGTGGTCTGCGGGACGTCATCTTTCCTTGCTGCGGGCTCGGGGCCGCGCGATTACGTAGTAGTGAATGCTGCATACTGCAGGTGACACGTCGATGGCAGCACAGCTACTCCTTTTCATTCATCCATCCATTAACGCCGAGTACGAGGCTGGACAAGCTGCAAGTCCGCTTTTCAAGTCTTCAGTATGGCCGATTCGGGATCGAACTAACCCTCTTCAGTGGTTCGTGCTCAATCTACTGTGCCACTTTGCCGGTTTTTAAATAATAGATGTTCTCTTTTAAAGAAAATGTTCAAAAGTCTTCATGTGGCAAAGCTCTGTCCACGCAGCATGTCCGCATTTGCTACTGGGACTGTTGTTTTTCGTGCTACATTGAAATATTTGCCACTTTAGCTCAAGCACGATGAATAGGATTTAGTAAAACTTTCGAAGCTTCACGCGTGGAAAGGGTAGTTACTTCTTGCAAAAGTTCAGCAAGCTGCTTTAGCTTTCCTGCATAACCGGTAGTGCTTGCAGCCACAAAACAAAAAAAAACAGTCGAAAGGAGTCTCCTTGAAGAAACACACCCGTTGAGAGGTAGTTAGAGCATGTATTTGATTTACTTTGTAAGGTGGCTTCTACTACCTCAATCAAATATAAATCTCCTGTATTTGACAATACACGTACTTTGCTGCAGATGGGCTTCGCTTCTGAGTCGATCGTGGGTTTGAAGTTGATTGAATGCGGCATACACAAGGAAAGTCTTGCGCTTCTTGCGATTCCATTAACACCCTTGCAAATCGTTTTGCCTTTAGTGATTGCCAAGTATACAGCAGGTCCTCGGCCAATGGATGTTTTTCTGCGAGCTGTGAAATACAGGTAACTTACGCACTGAGTATCGTGTCATTTGCGATTTATGAAATAATAGCTCTTACATTTTGCTGTACTTTCTCTTGTCGGTGTGTTANTTTCCTTGTATTAGCGATTATAGTGAAAATATTAAGACGTTTAATGCGTAAGCCAAATGCATCTTTCAAAATTTGTTACTAACCAGGCTAGTAAAATAATGATTTTGAAAGAGTCATCAAGAATCTTTTTTTATTTGAATTAAAGTTCGACTAATTTATAACACCGATACACATCACATAAGCATACGGGTAGCCTTTTGTCTGAAAGAAGGCAGAAGCCGCTTGCCATAAAATGCATTTGTTGCTTGTTCCCCAGTCTCTCACGCCGGCTGTGACTTAAGTTTTTCGTGCAAATCAGACCTCTAGCGTCTGAAATTTGACGGGTTTACACTATTATTTTCTGTAAATAAAGTGAACAGTTAAGAAAAGCGGTAGTAATTTTTTGAACTGCTATATCGCTAACAACGCCAGCGCCTTACCGTGTTTGAAGCAGAATATCGCTTAATCCAAATTTTCACGATCCGTATTTGTCGCTACTCTGCCTGCTGATTTATATTCTTTTAACCTGACGATTTACTAACACTGCCCTTAATCACCCGATTTTGACAAATTCTTCAACAGCAGGGGAGTGTCTGCCCTGCGCACATACCTGTCACGATCCAACTTTGTAAGAAAAACTTTTCTTTCGCTTTCTCCGCAGTAAGTCATAGTTCGTATGTAACTTTGAGAAAAAACATTAAAAAAGCTTTAAAACGTTTTGGGTGTTCTGGATATAATTTGAAAGAAATCGAGGGCGTTTTGAGGGAAGTTTATTTAACAAGTTTATTTAACAAGCCCCCATTATGACGTCATCCACAAGAAACCACAAACATAAAACTAAATCAAAAAGAAAATCAAAACCGGAAGACTTGACGAACCCGTAGATGGTTTAAACAGCTCTCTAGCTCAACCTGCTGCTGAGTTATGTTGGCCAAAATTTGCCCTGAGAGGGCAAATCATACATATCGTGTAATTTTTTTATTTCTGTCAAAAATTGGGTTTTTGAGCATAATTTTGGCACCAAATATGCTAGAATTCTCATACGATGTACGAACGTACATTTACAGCACTTCCAAACGAAAAACAGCAGGAGCCGTATCACAATGGAAGATTTTCGGTAGGAACGTATATATACATCGCTCAGTAACCGCAAGTTTTCCCTCACGTATATATGCGTCGGCCGGTAGCGAAAGTTTGAAGTTTATCTGGAAGAGGTGGCGCGCAGCGACTGTAGATAACCACCAGTTGGTACGCAATCAGAAAAAGGTTGAGACCCACTACCGTAGAGTCTCTAGCTAATAACGTGCGACTTGGTCGTACTTCGGTCATGATAGCAAATAAAGGAATCTTGGTGCGATGTTATTTACGGATTGCCGTTTTGGATTCGCTTTTAATTACCTTACAACTTTTACAAGGCTTTTATTTATCAGATCTTCGTCTTTTATTTTGGTCTTTTTCAGGCTATTTTTCACAATTTGGTTTGCTGTCGTTGTGCACTGGACACCGTCGTTCAAGCTGGAAGATGGAACTTATCCTTATTCATACTTTGTCTTCATACTTGTTACATATTGCATGCATCAGGTATATACTCAAACCTTTCAGTTTCGTCTTTTATCTCTTAACGTTCTGAACATGTGCTATTATTAAAGTTTTCTTCAGTTTTGTAAGTTTGCCTTTTGAAGTTTTCCCAATTGGTTGATTTCGCCAAGTATGCTTAACATTAAAAGGAAGAAATCATGCTCTCTTCTATAAGAATCTTTACCTTACAACCACTTCTTTTTCATCCGGGTTCATCACCTTAAGATGATCCTGTTTCTCTCGACTAATTCAAACATCAAGTAGACCTTTAACTTGATTAGTTTTTTCGCTAACTTTGGCGACGCTTTAAACACATGAGTCCGTGCCAAGTAGTGCGTTATAGTTTCGACATTAGATACTAAACTGACTCGACTGAAATGTTGTACTTCCATTTTTGTGGGTTTCCCGACTTGAACACGCGGTTGTGATCTTACATGCTGTGGTGCGCTTGCAATACGATCAGACTTGTTCTTGTTGTTCAGGTGACCCTTTACAGCATGTTTGTTGCAATCATGGCTTTTAATGCGAAGATTAGCGATCCTAGAATAGGAGGATCGTACATGACTCTCCTCAACACCGTTGCCAATCTTGGAGGTAGAAAGATTGCATGTTTGAGTTATATTAATGTGTTGAACTCAGTGAAGTAATTGTTTCTGCATTGTTAAGTACGTTAGATCAACACGCACTGTTGCTTTCATTGTGATTATGGATAAAAACATTGTCGCTTAACCGCGCATGCTGCAATGATGGCAAACAAAATGTTTACTCGAAGGCATGTTTATGACGTTTCATGTCAGCGATATTGATCAACACGCTGCGAGTTATGATGCAAAATTTAAAGCGTTTTCGTTCGCTTTAGAATACACCATCGTTACGCCTTCTAAATATAAAAAAATAGCTTGGTGGTTTGTTTCAGGCCGTACCCGTGTTAATAGTCGCTTCAAATCAAAAAAGTTGTGGTAGCCAAACCTCTAGTTGTTTTAGGTTTGTACGTTCAAGACTCGCTGTTTTTTTGTAGTTTTACTGTTTGTGTAGTTTTACTGCCAGTGGGTGTGGTAGCATTTTGAAAGCAAAGCTTTTGTTTTTGACAGCGACCTGCTGATTGTCATTTTGTTTCAAGGTAACTGGCCGAGTACACTGGCGCTTTGGTACGTCGATTCGCTCACAACAAGCAACTGTGTCGGCGGTTCGTCTGGCATACAATATTGTACGAAAGATACTAAAGAGGTGAAGCACGTTACGCTTAGTGTTGATCAACAGTGAGTTGATCAGTATTTCATATTATCTGCGTTCGAAACAGACTGTGGTAAGCTGCGTTTAATTTTCCCGTAATCACGATAACGACTGTGTTCAAAATACAGTTGTCCGCTTGACGTTGCGGTACACACGTTTAAAAGCCAACCAAGTCATATCGAACATGAAAACCAAGTTTTGTTTAATCAATCCTAGAATTCACGATGAAAACACAGGATATTTGGATGCAGTCAAGTGCATAGCTCAGTTGTTCTTGCCTGATTCTTATGGCTCGGGCCGCAGAAAATAAACATCTCAATTTGCATTTGTTCCCTACACATGTTCTAATTTGGGTTCTGGAATGATGTCAGTCGAACTTCATGCCGATGGCGCATGGTTTTGGTCAGACTGGCATCGTCTCCAAAGCAAATCTCTTCAGTAAAATAACGATATGCGTGCGATTCACAGCTGCGTGGTTTTGTCCGGTTGACCAGTGTTTTCAACAGTCCTTAGCTGAAGAGTTGCGTGAAGGAACTTGGCGTACAAGCCAGTATTCAAAAACATTTTAGGCTAAGAACATTGCCCACTAGATGTCATCCCCGCACCTTTGTTATTGAACTGTTAGCCCTTAAAAATTTGAGTCACGTACCACCTTGTATTGGATTTATTGCTGATGCTGTTCAAGACCCACTTTCCACATGACACAGTTGGTGTTTGAAGATCTTTACCACTCGCTGAACACAAGGCGAGGTAATGATTGGTGTCTGCATTTATTATTTATTATTTTTATTTGATTTCATCAAATTTTCTAAAACAAGGCATGATGGTATAAGATCGTTATNNAACCATCGGTGTTGTTCTGGAGCCTTCTGGTAGAATATAACTTCGTAATAGTTGGTAATTGAGAGATCCGGTGTTTTTGGAAAACGCTACTACTTTTCATTATTGACCACTCGGTGTTCGTGTTTATTGAGCGGAGTTGGAGTTGACCGCTCAAACACAAACTCCCGTGACTTGCGGAGCTTTGATAAACGATAAACATTTGCCAAGAAGTTAGAACAGGATGGATGTTTTAATTACGGTACCAAAATAAAGAAGTACATTGATTCGTGGCATTTAAAAATACACTCTTCAAGTAGAAGAATGGTAGAAGAAAAACGCTTGAATTAACTCTTTCGTTGAGCACTGAAGCGCATAAAGGTGTTTGGACTTTTCCTCGGCGTTTACATTTAAATATTTTGTCCGCTTTCCCCTGAAAAAGTCATGACGATTCTTCCTGGTATCGGTAACGTAGCAAGGTTTCCAAAGATCATGAAAAATAAATTTTTTTGGGATGTTTTGCCATGAGTGCAAGTTCTCTCTCTCTGTCTTGTAATAGGCACTGGGCCCCATTTTAAGTTAAAAACCGCAATCGCTAGCTCGGTAAAAAGCTCACAAGAAATCATCCGAAAAGGCGCAGCAATTGCGATAACAGCAGAGTGACACTTAACATACCTCCACAACTCACGAACAACAAAGTTGTATTGCTGAGCGATGGCACGTTTTGATTTGGTAATGGCATGAAAGTTTGGCAAGGGTCGCAAGGACGCCATCATGAAAAATTGAAATGCATGCACTAGTTGTCTCCGTGATCAAAGAACTCATCGCTGGTTCAACCTCCTATCAGCAACGATCAGACAATTTTAGCTCCATTGAGGTTATTATTAAACATCTGGGAGGTGTTTTGTGCGCTTTGACGTCATTTCCTAAATAAAGGATTAAAAAAGGGCCGCTTGTACTCTGATCTTCGGCATCTGTACCCATCCCTGATCGGATTTTAAGACAAAAATGTTTGCTTATTTTGTCACGCTCAAATCGTAATGCAATTTCTCTTTCATTCTTACGTCACAAAGATAGCATCAACGAACCGAAGACGTCACAACCGCTCTCGTTCTCCGCGTGCACTGCGGTTTTCACCTGAAGTTTGGTAATCATGCCCAGTACTTCAAAAATGATGTCCTATTCTATGGGTTTATTCTTCACTGTGGCCAGTAGTGTGATAAATGTGCCCAAATTATCGTTCGTTTTGCCGGTTCAGTAAATTTTGTTCTGGCTTCTACCGGTGGTTTTAATAGATTTCAACCTGACACACTCCTACTTAGATAGCAATAGAAAAGCAATAAAGCGTATGAAAGGACGAAAACCTTAAAATCAATAACGAATAATGCTTCAAACAAGATACATGTATGTGCGAAACGCTTCTATTTGTGTAATACTTGCTAGGAAATACTGCTGTAGTAGCTGGCACGTGCTTTTTTCAGTTTTATTCTCTTTTAGAGGATTGCTGGCGTGTGTGTACGTGCGCCTCCTCAGTTCTGGATGGTGTGTAAATGCTTTCCGTATTTCGTGTGTGTTACTAACAACTTATATGACATAGACCTAGACTCTTAGATAAAGATGAATACAAGCAAAATGAGACACGCATGACTGAACAATACCGACGACTTACAAATATCGTCTCGTATTGTATTAAAAGAACAACGTGGTTATATTTTGTACAAATCATGTCGCGGGACTGATTTCTGCGATTGATTAATCATGTTCCGGGAAAAGTTTTGCTTTAAGAATATTATTGAACGTTTAAATGAACCATTTGTTTGTGTAAAGTGCGTCCGTTGGCCAAGTTCATGTTTAAAAAGCTTGCTTATGCAGGTATATGTAGTTCGCTTTGAATTGCACGATGTGCGAAATGAAGAGCTTTTCGTGCTTCGAAACACATTTTTGTTCCGCCAAACGACTGGGTTCATTTGAGTCCGAACGACCCGTATGTGTTGGGGTGAAATTGCAGTTTAAAGCGAACCACCAGAGCCGTATCAGCCGCACTCCATACACCCCATTGGGGGGGCACGCTGTCACAGGGGGCCCAAAATTCCAGTCCGTCACCACTTAGCACCCGAGAGAAAGCTTCGATCCCCGAATTGGAATATGAAGCACTAGAAACCAGTGAAGTCAGGGGGCACTTTGAAAGAAAAGTGCATTGCAGTTGTTTTGGGCCCCTTTGAAAGCAAGGGATTTTCACATTACAACTATTGGGGACCCTTTTGAAAGCAAAGCAGCCCAATTATACATTGCAGTTTCTATTGGGCCCCATTTGAAAGCAAGGTAGGCTACTTTGCACATTACAGTTGCAAAGAGGGCCCGAGGCAAGTGCCTCGCTTCCCTTAAACACACCATTGTACCATTGTATAAGCCTGATAAAGATCTTATATGAGAATATGAAACCGATTGAACACCCTCTGCTTCATCCGATAAGCGTAGTTTCTCACCTGTTGTGCGCATGTAAACACTGTAATGTAAAGTTATCTTCAAATTATTGAATACATTGACGTTGTTGATGAGTTTACCACTTTAAAAAACACAGATATCACGCAATTTTTCATAATAACCTAGACACACAGGTCGACTAAAAAAATAGACCTGGCTGGAAAAAACCCTCAGTGGGAGCCCTGGTCACATGCGGCAAAACGCCTACTCCGTAACTTGAAGTGAACACTTGAAGATTTATTGCCGTGTTGTTGTTACGCAATAAAGACCAAGAGTACAACAAACGGCTAGCAAGTTTCGCAACCTGCCTCTGCAGCAAAGGAGCGAACTGCGCACTTACGCTAAGCCTGTCGGGGGCTTCGCGGTCACCACTTTGCCGTGATGGGCCTCGCGTTCATTTAACCGCCCGTGCCTACATGCCTAGTTGTATAGGTCCAGAAGTTAGATTTCCACTTGATCAACGCATTTTGTGTAGTGATTGTTGTAAAGTAAAGAAACGTAAGCTACTATGTCTATCCCTCTTCTCTTTGTACTGCATAGCAACAAGATACCTTTGGTGCTTACGACCAAAGTTACACATTTGGGCAGACAGCCAGATAGAGTTAATTGTGTAGTTAGATGTCTATTTTGTGGGGTGTCCCAAAACAGAGTAGTGCAGTCAGTGGCGTAACTAGAGGTTTGATCCAGGGGGACAAAGCTTAGTTGAAGGGGGACCACTAGCCAAAACTCAGAAAAAAGTTAAGTAATGATAGTGAATCTCTGGATGTCGTGGATGTCTATACTAGCTAAAAAAAAACGAAAACACACCGAAAAACGTAAAAAAAAACAACCCAAAGAAAACCAAATATCAAAATGCCAACTAGAGGGCTGGCTTGCCCCCTGTCATTTGCGCCACTGAGTGCAGTTAGTGGGTTATGGATGCTAACCATTGAGTGCACGTAGGCCTTAGTCTACATTTGTTAACATTTATAGGCGAATTGAGGTACAAAATATTATTAATTTAAATATGTGCCATGCACATGCACATGTAGATTCACAGTCCAGACATCAGCAAGGTTTATGCATGCGTATTTCGGCCAGTAAAAAGCCCAAATCGCGCGCTTTATTATCATATTTCACTAAAGCTCATGGTATAATTTATCAGTTTGCGATAATGAAGGAAAACGTTCATCGCGGCGCACATGCTTTGACCGGCCTCATGTTTGCTCCTTCGGTAATAATGTTTTGATAACTGAACGATAAGATTGATTCTGATTTCTTGCAAATTTTTTTACATTTGCATTTCATCACTACATCTCCAAATGATCGTCGTCACTTAAATGACAATGATTCACGACCCAACTCCTTTTGTTAAACTGGTTCAAAAAAATTTGGTTGGAAACTGCTCGCCTATTATGGGTATTTGCGGGAAAATATTTAAAATTGATTTGCACAATCTGCAAATGCTGTTCATGTTGTGAATTAAAAATATATTTTCAGAATGTCTAGCCCCCCTGCACAAACATGAAGGTCCCCAGTGGAAGACTTTTTGGCGACGGTTCTGCCCAGGCCCGCAGATACGGAGGCATTCCGGGGCAGTTAACCCCAAATCTTTTTTGTGCTCTCCCAAATTTTGTTGCGCTCAGAATAATTTGTTTTAAACAGATGATAAAAATTAAAATCATTCCCCCATAAAAATGTATTTTGCCCCCCAAACCTCAAAACCTGGCTACGGGCCTGGTTCTGCCAAAATTGTGTCTGCATTTATAATATTTTGTTTTGAAGTCCATTCGGCCTCGAGATGTAACCTTTTTTTATCAATCACCATTAGGGGGGCCCTTGGAAGCATTTTGGGGGGTGGCAGAGTTGGGCTGATACGGCACTGCGAACCACTTCCGCGTTTGGAGCATTGAACAGTTTGTATTTTGGAGATTATCAGCGGTTCAATTTTCGTAATTGAGGTCTAGTTCGAGAAGTAAAGGCAACGGAGAGCAGTGAAACCAAATCGTGTGACTAAAGTTTCGAGTTTTACAATTTTGGACTATTTCGATGGCTGACTTGCCATCCTGCTGTTCACAGCGTTTTTAACGTGTTTCGGTCGACGTCCTATCAGTGGTTTTCAGGCCCGATGCCACGAGGGGCATTCGGGAGCAGTGCCCCCCAAATTTCTTTTGTTCCCCCCAAATTTTGTTGTTCCCAGAAAAATCTGTTTTAAATATACACAATAAAAACAAAAATCTTTCCTCCCTGAAATTGTATTTTCCTCCCAGACCTTAAAACAGCTATGTCCAACCCAAAGGCTTACTGAGCCAAAAATTATGCCACTATCTTAACCAGGGCCGCACATTGAATGACATATTTAATGAGGGGCCCACATTGAATGGCTTATTTGATCTTAGCAAACTAAATTCAGCTTAAGCTAATGTATTGAAAGCGTTCGAATCCTAACTGCAATGGTAACGTACGTGATAAAGTGGCACTGAAGACCACCTGCATCAAAAATATCAAATTCAAGATTATCAAAATAAGTACAGGTTGTCAGTACATAGGATATTTTTCCTACAGCGAAAACCTAAACTGGGCCACATGCGGCCCGCGGGTTGGACATTGCTGCCTTAAAAGCTGACTACAGGCCTGGTGGCTTTGCATTGCGCTTTCAGCCAATTCGCCCTGAATGCATCGTTGCGTAACTTGGTCATTTCATTCGCTGTTCCTGTTTGTCATTTTTTTTATCATTTTTTCACAGGCGTGTTTAGAATCGAAAGGCCAGTGCGTGGTGGCCGTAGACGGTTTCTACGTCGAGTCCGGAATCTGCTTCGTTCTTGGCGTCGCATGGTTGTTGTGCAAATCGCGCGCGACTCGTCGATTGCAAGAGCTACCCGCAGAACGCTGGAAATGTCCAACCTAGCTTTCGCTGCTGCTAGTGTTTGTTTTGTAGCCAATGGAGATAGATTTTTTGGAAGGCAAAGAGTGAAAAAGCGTACGATTTGGCGTGCAATCATCACGTCGGTTTGTTTCTATTGCAGTTGTTTGCGTCACAGTGTCCGTAAGATTTGTTGCTGCTTAGCACGACTTTCGATTTTCTCATGACGCGTTATCGTTTGCTCTGACTTGCGAACCGCTCAAGTATTTTGTAAAGTTTTGAAGTCAGTCATATGGTGTCTGCACCTTTCAGAAGCCTGTGTGCTTCGTCGACGTTGACAACCCGGCGTCGTGAGCGTTAAGTGGGACTAGCAGCCATTTAGGGCGTAACAGTTGGCTCTGACACCGTTTGTGAACCCTTCTATTCGACATTGGAAGAGAAGCATCTCACTTGAATAGGAATGCTGTAAGATTAAGAAAAGCTTTCCACTTCTTTCCCTCCATGGTATATTGATGCGTATTCATATGATCGAATGTCCAACAGCAAAAACCCTCGACATTTGCAATGATAGGAAAATTGTGGACTTATTTATGCAATATTACGATAACAATAGAACGTGATTGTCAAATACGACCCTGGTTTCAAGCAGGGCGGATCCAGCCCATAAGGTTAGGTGGGGGCGATTTCAGTAATATCTGGTGGTCAAGTCTCAACAACTTCGCCACTGTAAGAGAGATGAAGCATACTTCACAACATTACTGTGGCAAAATAATGTACGGTAAAATGGCCGTGTATCGCGAATGTTGTTTTCCGAATTGTACAAAATCGTGGTGAAAGGGCGATCGAACCCCCTGAATCCGCCCCTGGTTTCAGGTAACTAGTCTCCACCCAGGTGACTTAGTTCAATTCGTAATAGGAAATTGATTTCACGTAACACTACGCATCCTCAAGTTTGAATCATCGCAAAGCGAAGAAAGCAGAGCCTAGCCGACTGATTCCTCGAAAGCTTGCAGCAAACCTAAAGCTTATTAATGTCGGCGGCCCTGGTTTATTGCCTTTTCGACATTACTTCTTAATTTATGAATTAACCTGATGGTGTTTCTCTATATTGCTTGCTACTACCTGATTAGAAGAAAAGCAACTAGTTTTATTCCAGGTTATGGGGGTTTGGGTGATGTAGTTTGCAAGCTTTCAATAACCGCTCTTGTCAAGTGTGGTAAGGTACAGGCAGCGATAGAAATGTCCTCGATTTTAAACTTCTGATGGAAATTGCTGGAAATACGTCCTGGTGTTGACCTTCCGAGGGCATAGTTGTTGTTTGTACCCAGAGGCGTAACGAGGGGGGCACAATTCCCCGGTCGCCGAATCACTAAGGAGGCCGCTGAAAAGTCTCAACAATGTCGCATTCTTCATTCAATACAGTACATTTGCTTCCGAAATATCTCAGGTTCGAACATGGGCGCGCCAAACTTGCTTCTTGCCCCGGGCGCCATCTAACCTCGTTACGCCCCTGGTTGTACCGGCTCTGCATTGCCTCAGAAACATCTTAAGCCTATTTGAAACCGTCACTGCTGTACGGCGACTTTTGCACTGATTATCATATTCATCACGCGAGTTCGTTGTGCTTCTGAAATATACCTCTCGAGGAATTTGCAATGCAACGCAGTTTTGCACTGTAGGGCAGTCTTGAATTCGTTTATTGCTTGCCGGGTTGGCCGAGCTGGGAGGTAAAAAGACCAAAGTAGGTTAGAATGCTTCTTGAATGTATATTAAAAACAAGCGCGTCACCAAGATATGACGGGTCGGCCGGGCAAAAAACATGACGGGGTACAAACAAAGAAAGTTTACCACAATTGCTAGCAGGGAGGCACCAATTGTAAATGGGTGGGCTACTGGGCTCCCACTGGCGACTACCATGGTTGAAAAGTTCTCATTTGCTAATACGAAAATGTACTTGCTCAGGTTTTAAAGGTACGGGCAACCAGCTTTTGATTTGAATTCCATATTTTATAAGTCTCTATTGTATTGTGCAGGGGTCATGCGTATTGTAATTGTATTGTGTAACGTCTTCACTCCCACACGCAAAGCGCTAGACTTTTAACATGCATCGCAGTAAAGAGAAAAAAACACATACACGAAAGAAGACGATGATATATACATTGCGGTAGTATAGAGTATACGCTTGATAGCGCTAATGCATTTACTGTACTTTGATGAGATGCAAGCTTTTAAGACACACGCATGAATGACGCCATCATAATTATTATATTGAAGAACTACAATGACTTATAAGTACATCGATGTATAGANTGCATGAGGGAGGGAGTTCGATGTATAGAATGCATGAGGGAGTTGGAGGCTGCGAACCTCCCAANGACGAAGCTATTGAAATTAATGCCCTATTGCTCACGACTACACATTGCGTTTTTTAACAATTTCCAAATAAGAGTATTCCCTCCATTGAAAAAACTGATAATTTTTTCATTACTTTGCGAGCATGAATGAAAATGACTGAAGCTTCAATCACGAAAAAAATTGCTTTAATCGGGCTGGGGGATATGAGAAGTTGATATATTTGTGTCAATGCAGTTGAGTAACCGGCTCGAAATTTTGGGAGGGGCCAAATATTTTGACATGAAGCGAACTTTATTTGGTTTGGGACACCGCCTCTCGAAACAAAACGACAAGGTATGCTGGAAATTTGGGGGGAATGACCACATTTATAGCGGGTCGGAATACCTCCAAGTAGTACCTGCTGATATCGCAAACGTTACTGTGCAAAAGGCGCGTTTGTCCAACGGTACGATTTGGGCAGCTGCTACCATGAAATGCGCAAAATTCAGCAAATCGTTGCGCGCGTCAACAAGGACCACGATCGGGCTTTAGACAGAGAGGCAAGTTCGTAAATCCGACCTCAGAAGCATACGACCAGGTCTCTCGTGAAAAGCTTTGGGAAGTGTTGCGGGACTACAGTGTTGACGCCCGCTAGTTACTGGCGGTTCTGCTCAGAAGTTTGTGTCCGTGTCGGGGGAGTTAAATCACTACCGTTCACTGTTGGTGTTGGACCGCTAACATCTTCTCTATCGAGTCTTCTTAAGCATGCTCTCGATCAGTTTTCTGCTGCGTGCAACCGAGCGGAAATGAAAACCAGCTCTGCGTATGGTCATGACTATTGGGTATGGAATGAAAAATATTATCTCAAGTGCAAGCGGCAGAGATGGAACTTTTGCGAAGAGTCCACGGTGTGACACTTCGCGACAAAGAGCGCAGCCGTGAAATTCGCACAGCCCTGAATGTTGAACCACTTCTCCAAATCGAGAGATTCCAGCTACTTTGGTCTGCCATGTGTCCGGAACGCCCCACGAAAGACTGGCGAGGTATGGCCTGCAACGGCCCAGAGGTCGTTCAATTACCAGGTGGAGTTAGGCCCGTGTACAGCCAGGTTTTAAGGCTTAGTGGGGCAATATTTTTGTTTTTATTATATGTTTTAATAAAAAATGTTCTGGGCGCAACTAAAATTGGGAGGCACAAAAAATTAGGGGGCATTGCCCCCGAATACATCCCCGTGGTTACGGGTCTGGGTGAAATGACTACATCTCCGGCCTTGCTTGGTCCCGTCTTGGTGTGAAGCCAGCCGAATTACCGTATTTACTCGATTGTAAGCTGCACTTCACCACAGGTTACCTAAACCTCTGAGATACTTTCGAGTATAGCATGCTTCGTGTTTGATTACCAACCCTGGTACTTTACACCACTACAACTGCCTTTTGTTTATGGTAATCCCGCCTGTGACGGATGTGCGCAGCATGATGCTGAAGAGAGGAAAAATAATGCAACAAGACGGTTTGGTCAACAAAAATTATCCAAGGAAAAACTGGGCGTCTTCTGGACATTTTTATAAGCTAAAGAAAAAACTGTAAGTCGCCCTTGATTGTAAGCCACACGAGACGATGAAAAAAACTTTAAGCCGCTGCTTACAATCGAGTAAACACGGTATCTGAAATTTGTCTATGGAAAGAAATCCTTTCTCAGCAAAGAATCAGACACTTTAAGATGTTACAGAGTAGGCTATATATTTCGCCTACGATGTAGGCATCATCAGCCCTTATTAAAATAGAATCTCAAGATAATACGACGCAATTCGTAACTGAAATTTCTGTTAACTGTAAGGTATTCCAAGTCCTCCTAGGGTTGCTGCACCCGCGATCCTCTCGAAAGGAAAAGCGGGCATGAATGTGAATGCATAAAATATGACATGTTGGCTATTGTATGAAGGTGCAAATATACACTGCGAGAAATGCGCTGAGAATATTTCAGAATAAAGAAATGAAAATGTTTGAAGGACTTGTTTCTTTTCTGTGATATTTTTCTGGATTTCTCCTAGTCCAAAATCCTGGACATTGTGGGCAGAGTTTCACTTCGTTTTTATGTTTTAGGCTTAATAAAAATTTTCATGAAGTCCTAACATCTGGGAAAAATTTCACGGAGTGTATGCAAGGGATAACCGAAGCTCTCGAGTTACAGCCCAAAATTCTGAGTAAATTTGTGCAACATTCTGTTCCAGTTTGTTTTTTCCGAGTTTTCTTTACCAGCTTGAATTATTTACTGGGCATATGTCCTCCTATAACCAGGCCTGTAACCAGCTTGGGACACCAGGGGGGTAAAGAGTTTTCCTAGAGGGGCCCGCAATTTTAGATTATGTCCAATAATTTTAAACTACAGTATGGCCAACACATTTTACTAGGGGGGCGAAGAGTTTTCAAGGGGGGTTCGCCTCCCGTAGTTACGGCCTGCCTATAACTATGAGCCCATGACTTATAGCAACCAATCCAAGGCATGAACCGAAATTCAAGAAGGTTTCTGTGATTGAACACACTTTGGCTATACATAGAGGGAGTTCGACAAAAGACTCGAAAAAGTAATCTGCCTCAGGCATGTTTAAACTCGTGCGATTGGGTTTTGGTCATGAAGTATTCAAGATAATACGACGCAATTCGTCTCAATAAAAATTGGAAAATAGTATTTATTTAAGCGAAAATCCGGGTTTTTATAAAGCAAAGCGCGTCCGTTTTATTTTTTCTCGCGCGTTTGGGCTCTCTTGCATTGCAAAAACACGTTGCGAATTAAGTATCGAACGTTCGAGAACATTGAAATGGCCAAAACACGTTCAGAGATNTTGTGCAGCACCCAGGGGCGAGCAGAGGCGAAGACGAACACGGCGACGGCGCCGTGCATCCGAAGCAGGGGGCATCCAAAATTATAATAATTACATTTGAAATGCTGTAACAAGATGCTTCTTCGTATTGTAAGGCTACTGACACATGCTGCATGGATCTGATGGGAACTTGCCTGAGGAGGCATGTAAATGTAAGTTTACCTGAGAAAGAGATGAAACACTGCCATCATTATCTTAAGACCTTGCACCCTATCTCTTTTCCTTGCTTTGTAGGCCGGCCAATTCCTGAGAGCTTCTTGATAATGTAGCAGACACTTTATGGTCTGTACATGTATGACTCATAACTCCCATTTGTTGAGAATCAACAATGCAAAACAGCTCACTCTCATATTAAGAGAACTGTTGTTTGCTGCAAATCAAGAACACAAGTAACATCTCTCGTATCAGGCTTACTGT
>JGI24159J19872_10005005_pt1 | contig 17044 bp, 8 predicted proteins | sample Ectturendosymbi4_FD_19872 | JGI IMG/M metagenome (IMG submission 19872) | reverse complement strand
TCATTTGTAAGTTGTGTAATTATTCCATTTGTTGATGTGGCCTACATACTAAAGAAAAAATGCACTGTATTGCCTTTCAAATGTGGTTTGAGTAATGGCAATGCAAAAATATCAGGTGTCAGCAATGACAAATGAAAAGCAGTAGTATCGGCCCAAAAAAGCCTTATTGGTTGAGCTCTATTAATTGTAGCCTGGCCGCATTACTCATTCCATGCTTTACCACATTACATTTGTTTATTACTTTAAAGTAGAAAAAAAATTATAAAGGTGATTTGGCGTTTTATATCTTGGCTACCAATATGATGAATATCAACGTCATCAGATATGCTCACATTTTTTATTACGGTGTGTGGTATTTCCTTGGTATCAGGTTGTTCAAGCAATGAATGAACAGGAGAAAAAATGGCCCTGTCCTCAATGTACTTATGATAACTACCTAGCATCTGTTAAGTGTGCTCTTTGCTTGCACCCACGTGATTCTGCTTTGATACACTTGCCTCCAGCGACCGCTTCAGAGAATGGTGTTTTGACACACAAGAATCCACAGATCAACAACAATGAGTCAGCTCTCATCATATGTCCACCAGCTGCCAGCAGCAAAGTCAACTCCTCAAAAACGAACTCTTTTGAAGTAGAATGTGCTTCTGTGAAATGTGAAGATAAGCCACAAACGTCATTAGCTGCTGACAACAAAGACACTGAAAAAGTGCAAAGGTGGTTTTGTTCTGTTTGTACTCATGAAAACTTGCATGCAGCAACACAATGTTTTCAGTGTCACAGCATTAAACCTGAACTGGTTGATGCCAACTTGGGTAAGCCCCGGATAACTAATGAACAACCTCAGAAGTGGGCATGTCCCATATGCACTTACGAAAACTGGAATGCTTCCAAGTATTGTACTGTGTGCCGAACTGATCGGTGTAATGCTATTGACAGACAGTCCAATGCTGCTCTGGAAAATATTGCATTAATTGATGCAAGACATAGCACAAATGATGAGTTTAGGGAACAAGAAGCTTACTTACACAAATCAAAAGAAGTTGGTGTTTCGTCAGTGTTGAACACATGTGCACAACGTGAATCAGCAGAGATTGCACAGCTGGATAATTTTTTGACTGCTGAAGTACACCACCCAAAAAACATTTCAAGATCTTCAAGTTCATCATCATCTCGTTCACACTCACCCAGAGATGATGTTGATGCTTCTGGAGCTCATCAGACTCGATCAAGTCGAAGACGTCGCCAAGTTATTGATAATCAGGTATATAGTATCCTGCGGTTTGGTCTTAACCTTTTTTTGATGTGAATAAGAGTTTGATCAGCCACACAAAATTTGGAAAAAACTAGAAAATTAGATTTAAATCTGCTGCTATTTTGTAGAGGTGGTACCGGATCCGGAGTGCAAGAGTTGACTCCTGCACGATTCTGCATTTTTCTTTCAGACCCGGATCCGGAGTCACTTTTCAATTTTGCCAGTAGCAAGAGTCTGTATGGTCAATTCTTAAGCAAAAACATGGGTCAATTACGGTTGGATCGATGATTGTAGCCAGAGTCTGAACAGGTGCCGTATTCTCAAATCAAAAAATTGCCGGACCCAGATCTGGAACTGGATTCAAAAATTTTGGAACAGGAGCAGAGTCGGAGTCTGAAAAAGTGACTCCGGCCACCTCTGCTGTTTTGATACACCTAGTTTGTTAACTTGATTCTTTGGCATAGAATACATGTTAGAACAAGGGTTCCCAAGCTGGGGTACATTTGCCTATCCAAAGAGGTACATTTAAAGTTAGCAATAGAAGGTAAAAATATATTTATATGTTGTTTATTTTCAAATATTTGTACACATATCACTTAATATTATTTTCAATAGTCATTATATGCTTATTGTTAAATATATCTGTGAAAAATCATGAGAAAATATTTCGTCATAAGGAGTTTTAGGGGTACATGTTCATCTATCAAAAATCTGAAGGGTTCCATCCTTACCTGTTGAAATGCTGTAGGGGTACATGCTGATTTGTCGGAATGCTGAAGGGGTACATGGTAAGAAAAAGGTTGGGAACCCTGTGTTAGAAGATGCAGGCATGTTTTCATGAACCTAATTTTTCTGTAGTTTAATGTGTTGCAATTGCAAATGCATGCACTGAGTTAAACAGTACTTGTCTTTGTAGGATATGACGCATCTGAAAGAGCCTAAATGTTTCTAGATACAACTGCAGTCTGATATTTTAGGAATGTGGACAGGACAAACTGTTTGTAAGATCTTAAAATCATACGAGTCTTTATGAAATAGACTGTGCCTGGAACAGTAATTCTCAAACTTTTTCAGTTTGCGGCACACTAAGAAAACAAACAAATTTGCGGCACACTTACTAACAAAACAAGGTTTTATTAAAGAAATTAATGTGAATATGCAATCGGTATGGCTGTTTTTGGGAACAAATAAGATGGAAAAGAGACTCTGTCGTTGCCAAGCACACCCGAATTCCGTCGTCAATTCTAAGATCCCTCTTGTTTTTTGCTTTTAATTTCAGTCAGAGCAGAAAATCCATATTTACAGAGCCATGAAGATGCAAATGGCAAGATGATTTTTATGTCTTTCACACCAATCATTGAATAAGATTTGTATGCAGATAGCCAAAACTTGTCCAAGCTGTTTTGGGAAAAGCAAGCATGAAAAAACAGGTCATTTCCAAAATCAGTCAGCTGCGCTTCTTCGGCAGAAAGATTGCTTGATTCACTGATTCCAAATGGATTAACTGCCCAAATAAACGTAACTAAACATTTCTGAAAGGCTTATCATTATATCATTTTAATCAGACTAAATACAGCTGCTTTCCTGTTAGCCTAGCTCAGCAATGAAGTCAACATGGTGGAAGGCTGGGCGTCTTGTTTCAAAATATATTACTACATAGCAATTATAACGCGAAACTCACCCTTACTACAGCAAGTTAGTAGGCAAATACCATATCAGTTATGTAATGGATGGTGTGCATTCAAGTCTCGCATGCTTACCTGCATGCCTAATTGTATATGAATTCGTTAGTTTCAAAAATTCCAAAAAGTTCCGTGGCACACCTGAGAATCTCTCACGGCACACAGTTGGAGAACCACTGGCCTAGAAACTAGAGCATGACTGTTACACATCATGATGCTGATATATTTTGGCCAATAATGATGTTGGTGCTATATCCTATTGACAAAATTCCTTCCACATATCGCCCCTATTAGCACTTTCAAATTCAGTACCCAATGAATGAGTTTTCAAAACTGCTGGGTTTGTCTATGATGACAAAAGATGTTCATTGCAAGGAGACAATGCTTAACCTGTTCCTGAATCGTAACTTAAAAGTTTAAATTTTGATTATCAAATCAGTATTTTTGAAAAATGTATTTTTTTTGTGTATTTCTTTAGTTGTGAGCTTTCTCAATTTCTTTAATTGGTTTAATGCATTGTAATGTCTTTGAATTATGGTTTGAGTATTGTAAAAATATCAGCATTGGTTACTGGCAACCAAAATATAAAAAAATATCAGTCAGGCCCCCTACTTGAAGCTATCAGGTGTGATAGGCAATTGTGGTGGGCAGGGCATACTCAAAGAACTTGACCTTGCTATAGTGTAATAGTTTTGTTTCGACTTAGCTTTCATAGAGATTCAGCAGCTTTCATAGAGATTCAGCAGCAGTTTTTCAAATTTTAGTGGCACTGTGTTTACCTAAAAAAGCCACGCGCAGCAACAGCAATCCGATGCATTGGGAACAAAGTCCGTTTGCTCGATAAAAAATGAGTAACTCGCAATGTTGTTGAACTCAAATTTTTAGGAAAAATGCATAACGATGAGAAAAACATTCTTGTACATTTTGGTTGCAAAACGTTTAGTTATCGTGCTTTACAGAACAATTGCTCAACCCTTCTGAATAGGATAAAGTTTTGTAGCCTACGCCCAGCTGTAGTTATGACCGAAAGTACCTCACTCTGAAGGTTTTGGTTAGAATTACTTCAAATTTTCAGAGATGATGCGTATAGGTATGAAAATCATATGTGGAAATTTTCTTTGCATAAATATGAGTACAAAAAAGTTAGATCCTGTCACACGTAACAACTGTCAGGACCTCATTGTTTTGAAAAAAGTGTTGTAGCTTAGGCTTAGAAAAGTGTTGCTGAATACCAAACTAAAAACGTTCTTGCTCATCACCTGAAATTTTCAAGGTTACGCAGGTAAGTGTGGAGAACATATTGTTTAGCAATTTCACGTGTCATTGAGAGTTGTTGCAGTTGTACCATAAGCAACAGTGCACCATATTGCTTTCAGGCATGCTCATCAAGAATGATACCTTGCAGCAGTCGCCAAAACAATTCAAGTGGTTGTGGCCTGTCACGCAGCAGTTCTTCAAGTCATTTGTACTCAGCAGGACGCCTGGATAACGTGGACAATCGGTCATACAAGAATCGGGCTCGAAACATGAATTGGTTGTTTATCAAAGCATGCATAGGTGATGGTATTAGTATAAGTTATTGACTACAAAATGTATTAAATTTGTAAAGGTGCCTGCTGAATTAAATGTTGCTATTCTTATATTGATGGAACAATCTTTATCCAGTTTGCATATGTGTTTGATGCAGTCCTGCCATGTTTAATGCTCTTGCGGAGCTCTGGTATGTCAGCACAGCTTTTCTCCACTAGTATCTGATGATGGTAATAAAAAAACTAAAATAAGCTGTTCATATGACATCGAACAAGATAACCAATTATGAGAATTGTTTTCAACTTCTACCACCCAAAAGATTTAGGCAATACAATTTTGCAATGAAAAGTCATTTTTCCTGGTATGATTCGAACTTTTACAGAATTAGCTGATATGTTTCACGTTTACAGACAAGCACAGTTTTGCACAAATATATGTCCACTCCTTAAAATAAATATAGAAGAAAAATATAGAAGAGTTCTCTTGTTTCAAATTATGCAAGTAGTACACAAAAACATACTGGTGACATTATGAACAAAATGTTCATAATGCTTGCAAAAATTTTGTTTGTATAAATGTGTTCCATGGGTGAATAGCCATTGGTAATAACTTATTATTCATGAAAGCAATTGACATGAGGATTTTGCTAAACTTTTGTTAGGAGCAACTGGCCAGGGTGACTGTTTCTAAAATTTTTAATCTGCTCAGGGACTTAGTTTGCTAGAAAACTTTGGGAGGGATAAACTTTGTGTGATGTGCATGTTATTATGCATATCACACAAATATGATATTATTGTTTGCATTTTGATGACGTCACCATGTTCACTCAACTGTAGTATGACCTTTTTGTGAAATTGGCAAATTATGGAAATTATATATATACCACATTTTGGGGACCATGGCTATGCCCGTGAGTACCGTGCTAGTGCTTGACAGTGATTACTAGGTATTTGCTTCAAGACTAGCTGCATAAAGTTTTANTATTGGCCCTTGAAGAGTTCTTTGTCTAAGTAGATAAAACAAACACACCACTTCAATTATTCTTTACAAAACAAAAGTTGAAATTATGAACATGTATCTATTCCATTAACTGGCATGACTGCACCCTACAATGAGCTAGAAGTACGCCTAAATCATACCGTTGTTTGAGTGTGCATGCAATTGCGCAAACCATGTACACACACACAGTCAGTGAAGCGTTGCAAGCATTACAAGGCGCAATGCAATATAGGTACGATATTAAATTAGGAATGTTATAAGTGTGTGAGAATGAGATTTCACTGCACAAAGGGTCTGGTGATATTGCGCAGTTGTGCACCTTAGAGTGAACACTGGTTGTTTGTCATGTATGTCGGGATATTATTTAAATTTTGTCAACCACATGGCACCTTGCATCGTTGGATTTCACAAATTCTTTGGCAATATTATTTTTTATTACAAAAATTGAAGAGACAAAAAATATTGTCTCACCCCTTAAAGTTGGTCCCTGAATCCGCTGATGTGACATCTTGGTTGAATTAGTTGGGATCAAAATTTGCTTTGTGGTTGTTGGAGAGTAGTCTTCTGAATTGGGCTGATGCAGCATTCTATGAGCAGAGCAGGTCTGGTAGCTGTTGACTTTTTGCTTCATATCAACATATGTTTCACATTGTATTGGACAGCCGTTTTGGTATTCAGAATTTGGTAATAGTGTTTTGAGAGGGTCAAGCATTAAAACAAAGCTAATGTCTTGCCCCTGAAGACGGCAGGCAGGAGGATTTTTTCTTCTGGTTTGTCACCAGGCATTTTAGACAGTATCTGCCAATTCACGCTGCATTCTTAGGCGTGGTGGATGGCAACGCAGAAGCGGTCGACGCATATCTAAGTCATGGAGGCAACATCGCACGCACACTGACCGCTGAAGAAATCCATCTTCTCAATCGACCGTCGGCGTTCGATGTCGGACACACGCTGGTTCACCTGGCGATTCGTTTTCAGCGCCACAGCATATTGAGATTACTACTGACGCCAGAGGTGGGGAAATCTCGCCTGAAACTAAGGTTTTGCTTGCGCAGTGGCCTGCGGATTGTCCGGATTTGTCCGAAATATGTCGCGTTTCGTTTGCGGAGTCGCCAAAGATTCACTTGTGCTGAGGTTGGACTTGGCGGCAGTTGAATGCTGCTCGCCTTCACAATTATTACAGTGTGTAATAAAAATAATATCAAGGCTGCCTGTGGAAACCCGTTGAGGAAGTCGTCCATCGTCTTGAAAGGAAACGCAAAATCTCGTGACAGAACGTTTGCTGAGTCAAATCTGTATCGTTGCAACGCTAACACTGTTGCTTGCGTCAGATAACTTGCAAAGTTTTGCTGCTTAGAAACTTGTTTTGTGTGGTTGGCAAGCAACTGTACGTTCCAACCAACGAACGCCGATCTACGAAGGCATCGCATGACCGCTTTGTGTATATTGCGTATGTGTGACGTTGTTCACGTAGTTAAATTGAAGTGGCTGACTTACGCCTGTACTGAGCAACAGTCAAGCCGTAGCTACTAGTTAGCAGCGCTTTCGTCACGTGTACTACTCTCCTGCGTTGCGTGGCTATTGAAGCGTGCAAGCTATTTTAAGCCTTTTCGCTGAATTAGCCGTCCAGCTTACACAGAGTTGTAAGTCGGGCCGGGCCGTGTTCGGGCTGAAGTTTGTCAATATATTTTGTGCCTGCACGCAAAATGTTTTTGCAACGACGGACACTTTTGTTGCCTGTTACAGTTGAAGGAATCGAGTTGATTAAATCTTCAACAAAATGATTAATTGTGCATTATATAGTCATGCTTACTTTGCTATGCGACCGATACCCCACAGTTGCGCACATCCTGTCTCACTCGGTAAATTTGTTTTTTAGGGCCTAAATCGGGCTTCAAAAATAAATGTGGGGCCGGGTGCGAGCTTCAATGAGGCCCGTTTACACTCTGAGCTTGCATCCACGGCAACTTGTTGCGCAGGTCGTAGCATGGCGCATGACTTTCAAAAGCGGGAATGTTCGCCAAATAATAAACATAATCGAGGCCAAAAAAGAGCTAACACAGCAAAAACAAAAATAATGCAATAGTAAAGCGATAGCGCATACCAAGTACAAGTTGATTGAATGTCTGTCTGCTCTGTATTGTTATATCTCTATCAACCTACGCGCTCAGGCTTGTAGTCCCGCATCTGGATCGAGTGTATTGATATTACGCCTCTTCGAAGCTGAGTGTGCCACCATCCCAATTACGTGTGCCACCATCCCAAAACGACTGGGTGACGTGGTTCCTGAAGTGCCGTTTTGGTGTGCTACGGATTTTATCAAACGTGTTGACGTTTTTCTGCCCCGCGAAACTCTCGTCGGGTGAAATATCTTTTTGCTTCACAGAACATTTTCCGTTGTTTCATCATTCCTCTTACTCGATATTCATTAATCAACAAACGTTTCTCGTTTTCGGGGAAACTTGTCTTGCCTCCTATCACTCGCTGTGGCTTCATCGACTTATGTGGCGTTTTGGAGCAACGCAGGTCTGGCTGTATGAAGGCGACAATTCAAATGTTGCCTTCTCCCTCAAACACCATTTTTTGGGTTACGTTGGGCCGCACAACATGGTTTCCTACGCGATTATATAACTTATTTGACACGCAGAGCTGCGTGTCAAATAAGTTGTATAATCTTCTTTACACAGTGATGTGAAGCGCTTCACACAGTGATACGAAGAAACAATATGCGGTTTTTCGTGGACTTAAGGTTTTTTTTACAGACAAGGCCTTTTATTTCGTCGCAGATTGCCCCGAGAGATTTTAAACGCAGCCCTGCCCAGTTCAGCCCTGACATCGCCGACCTTATACGCCGGGAAATAGCTGCAAGCATACGTACGAAGAAAGGAGATTTTCATTGCTGTTTCTTGTCGGAGCTGACGACGTTTCAGCTGCCTGTCGGTGAGCGGCATTGATGTTTTTGGTATAATTGTTGGTGCATTTTGCGGCTGTGAAGCTAAGCTCTTCTTGCGTTCTGATCGCATGCTCGTGTTGGTGACCGCTGTTGCAGTCTTCTCATCACTTGCCAGAATTCTCAAGTACCTGGGCTGGCGACCATGTCGCGTAGTTCGTTCTTCACCGCGGGCCGAAGTGCAAACGACGTGAAATGAAAATATCCGGGAAGCCATGTTGCCCCTGGTTTTCAGACACAGTCAACGTTTTTGCTTCGTTTCTGGTTGTGTCGCTATCTGCTTGCACTTTCCGAAAGGAGTGTTGTTGGTGTGGCGCTGTCGCAACTCTTTTCGTTTTGTTTGGCCAAGGAAACGGTGATACAAAAATAGCATTCAGAAAACTCGTGAAACGCATCATAAAAAGCGAAGAGGACAAAATAGATGACTTCCTTGAAAGAAAGTGTCCTCTCGCCCAGTTTTCGCTTCTTGTTGCGTCTGTTTTTGTGTTATAAATGTCGATTTCGCTTCGTGACAGAAATCTGCGATTTACCTGCGTCTGTACAAAAAGTCCTGTTCAAAGAGTTGCTTGATCAAGACGTCCAAAAAGGTGAGATTTGTCTTGTTTGTGTTACGCGGATTTCCATGTTCCGTTCTTCATGTTAGGCCGGTCTCGTTTCGGACAAACGCTGTTTGACAACACGCACACCAAGCCATCCGTTACATTTCTTACTTAGCAAATTATTCGTAATACTGTTTTGCCACAAGCAGCCGGTTTCAAAACAATGAAAACAATTCATTCAATACGAAGCCGAAGGTACTCAGAAACTGTCAGTTGGGAGACCGAAAAAAACGTTGCGTTATCTTGCTGAAAGCCCCCAGTCGGAAGGTTTGATTAAGTGTTAATTTCCAAATATGAATATAAATTCAACTAAGCACGAAAAACCGGTGGTAAGCACGGAAAACGAAAAACAGGCAAAAAAGACAAGGAAAAATCACGAAAGCAAAATCAGCGTTTCACAAAATGCACATTTGGAAAATTCTTCAAAATGTTATTCTATTGAAAGCTGACTATTACTTAATATGAGTGACTTAAAATTTGTTTTGTGATATAATTTATTGACTCGTAGTTTTCTCAAACAGGTGTGAACGTAATTTGTGAAGTCACAAACACATCTTGTCGCTCCGCCGAAAGAGGGTGAAAGTGCTTTCTTTTAACCCTCACGTCACAATGAGGTCCAAGACATTGGTCTCAACACCAATAGCTTTAGGAAAACAGGTCCCCGGGTTCGGAAAGGTGACGAACCAGCATTGTTCGAGTCGAAGGCCGACCTCGCTCGACGCTGACGTAGGCGCTGTGACGTCATAGAATCATACGCAGACAGCTTAGCAACGCTCTTGACGCAGTCAGGTTCGAATAAACAGAAGCAAGTGCTCCTTGTTCATAGCTGAAAGTATTCTCAAACGTGCATTTGGGAGACTGAAAAAAATTNGAGGTTACCTCGCCGATAGCCCCAATTGCACTGTCTGGAGATGGGTTAAGTTTCAGGTGTGTAATTCAGTGACACTTAGCTAGAAAACTTGTTATTTCGAAATGGGTCGGCAATTAGTGCAATGCACTTTTTGCCTCACTTTTTATACATGGGAATTGCCTGGGCAATAACAACAGAATTCGGGTACACAGTGCTTGCCATGAATTGATCATAAAAAAAACAAATGTGCAATCGCAGCAAGAGCTTTTGCTTAAACCATTAAATTTGATTCAATTTTGTAATAAGAATATTCCGATTTATTGTATTAAAGGCCTTTCACAGATCTATGCAAAAGAACCAAGTAAACAAAAATGGTCGTATTTGTGCAGTAATTTGGGTATATATACCTTCTACAGCCAAAGTGGCTGATGAATTTGGTCTAAAACCAATTGATGCCAATAGAAGATCAAACGTTTCGAGATGGAAGTGTAATCTAGAGTGCAGGGTTCTTTCTGAAATGTTGTTGAACTTAGAAAACAAAGAAATGGGTCTGTGATTCTGCTTATATTTTCGAAAACTCGATCGCTATTGCGCTACTTCTAATATTATGGCGAAACAGTGAAGCCTGTCTTCGCTACAGACCGGAGACAAGCATAAACTTTAAAAGCAGGGAAGATAAAATGAAGACTTCCTTCACCTGTTCTTATTTTCGTTTCCTGGCCCCAACACTGTAGCGGTGATGTATCAGCAATCTTAAGCTAACCTCACCACCTGATCAAAACGCCAACGTCGCGCAGAACTGGAAGACGAGTCCGCCATCAACTGGTCGCCAGAGCTGCTGCGGTACGGCGATTGCAGCAACCACCTCTACGCGCTGTGGAACCGCTCGGCCGGGGATTGCCTGCTCGATTCCGTCCTGCAAGCGACCTGGGGCGTTTTTGACTGCGACAACGGGCTGCGCACTGCGATGTCCGAAAGCCTTGAGAACTGCGCGACCTGGTCAGTTGTCGCGCCTATTAGTGTGCTGTTGCTTATTACCCCCTGTCGCATTGTAGTACAGCTGCTTTCTAATATCTTCCTGGTGCCTTCAATGGCTGCCGTCCCTGTGGCAGTTAATTTTATCTGAAAATTAGGAATGTATGAAGTTTAACGATGTGAATTAAGAACTCGCGTCGATCGTGAGTTCAGGGGCNGTCAATCGCTGAAATAGTTTGTAACACATAATGCCACGCAGCACGGTGTGACACAAAACCTTTTCCGTTGCTTGATATTCGAGGCCGGACTCTTTTCTCACCGTTTGGTATTAATCGTCATTGTATCTAAAAGCGCTGAAAAGTCACTCCTGTTCGTTTTTACGACGTCCAACTAAAAAAAGAAACAAACTACAAAAAGGAATCGCGCGCGTTTCACAAGTTGACCGCGACGCTCACGCGATCGAGGCCGCAATCCTCGGCCCTGGAAGGAAGAGAAGACAAGAAACAAAGAGTCTGTTGACCGCAGATTGCTGTTAAGTCAAATAACGCTCGGTTGCCTGCTGCTGCTGCTGCTGCTTTATCGCAAGCACTGGCTTCAATTCAGGTCTGAGTCTTGCCTCGCTTGGCGAGAAGCAATTCCTTGGTTCAAATACGTTCTTACCGTTTTCGTAACAAGACGTCGGACTTTCTTTTATTGAGGAATAGCAGCTCGTGCGTTTCGATGAGTGAAAGTGCCGCACAAGCACGTGCAAGACGATAGACGGTCGTGTTTAACTGCGTTTACGCTTCTTGCGTTTAGTGGCCTTTGAAATGCTTCTTAATTGGTTTTGTGTTAGTAGAGCAGCCATGTCCAACCCAAATGGCCTATTGAGCCAAAAATAATGTCACTATCTTGACCAGGGCCGCACATTGAATGACATATTAATGAGGGCCGCACATTGAACGGCTTACTTTAATCCTAGCAAACCAATTTTAGCTTAACCTAATGTACTGAAAATGTTCCAATCGTACCTGCAGTGGCAACAAGCATGATAAAGTGGCTCTGAAAACCAACCGCATCAAAAATATCAAATTCAAGATTATCAAAATAAGCACAGGTTGTCAGTAGGTAGGCTACTTTTACTACAGCGAAAACTTAAACTGGGCCGCGGGTTGAACATAGCTGCAGTAGAGCAGCCAAGACGTACTCTACGAACGATACGTTCGCTTCGAACATGAAGATCCGTTTTTTTTTATTGATACAGTTTCTTCAAAAGATGGTGTGAGTGGGAACACTACCAAGCGGACCTCCTTGGTTATTCCTTGACCGAACGCCAGTGCCTGCGAGACTGGGCGTTCATCCACTCGCTCGCGCGACAGGTCGGTCTTCTTCCGTGGCGATCTGCCGCTCATGTGTGCCAACGCATTCGCGACTTTTCTGCGCTTTGCATCGCGACTCGTGCCCGGCTGTCGTTTACCAGGATAAGATGACATTCTGGAACATCAGCCTTGTGGAGGCTGCGCTGAAGTTTTAGAGCGCAGGACGAGTTTTGTTCGCGAAGTTTGCCTTGGGTGGAGTTGCGTGAGAAGATCAATGCCAGTTCGACAAAAATTTTCATACTGAGTGTAGCACTGCAATTTTTCAAATTGTGAGGTTCTTGTTGACGATGTAAAATATGTGTTTTAGTTTCCTGACAGTATTTCTTGAAATTAACCGTTCATAAGTAAGTGAAATCAAATTGTGTCAACGTCAGCATAGATTCTAAAACCGTTGCCTCACGCGTTACACTTCTTAATTCGCTGTTCTGCAGCACACAGCTCGTGCTCAGCAATGACCCCTTGTCTCTTCATGAAAAAGCTCTCTCAAAGTCTTCTTTCGGTTTGTCGATTTTTAGCTGCGCGTGCTTCGCCATCCATTCGTTTGCTTTTCGTCCGCTACGACAACAAATAAAACCTCCGTTTTCCCTGCCTCCGTACTGCCCGGAAACACACGGTCTTCGCGTTTGCGTTGTCTGTGAAATCGAGACTTTCGCATGGTCGTTGTGCAGCTCAATGATAGATGCCCGCACATGTTGTGGAGACGCAGCCTGCTTCATGTATGAAGGAACAAACTTGGCAGCTTCAGCTCGATACTCAGCCGGGGTCCACGCTTGAATGCAAACTCGTAACGAGTTGATTTTATGCATTTTCTTCAGGAATTGCGTCGCCTTACAATGAGCGATTTTTGAGCTGAAACGTCTTTGATTGTTCGCCCGTTCCTGCCATTAGGCGATGATATTTCGTTGACCGTCCACTTGCTGTTTAGCCTGAGGTCATTTGGAAGTTGTTCTACTGCCCTCGCAAGTGTTGACGAACTCGGGTTGTAATGTTTTCCTCGTTTCTCTGCGGGGTTTTACTCAGAACATAATTTTGATTTCTTTTTCCGAAACCAGCAGTTGTGGGTTTTAACTATAAGGTCGCAAAATCTCTGCTGTCGTTGTTGTTGCTAGCCCTGCATTGAAAGACCTGAAAAAATTTGAAAACTGTTGTTAAAAAGGCTTTAACGTAACGGGTCGAATTGAATGAATCTGCTGTCTCTCTGCGAGTACAGTCTACCATGGCGCAGCTCTGATACAGGACCGTGGCTATAGGCTTTGGGCGACATTCAAAGCTCAAAATTTCATCGTTCAAAGTGTAATTAAAGTTCATAGTTGTCCGTTTATCCGAAGCAAGTGCGAACAAAAACGCTGCAACTAGAGCTCGACCGATGTATTGGCACACCGATACATATCGGCCGATATGACAATGTTGCCGATGTACCGTACCGGCAAAATTCCGCCGATATATATCGGGAATATTTGCTCATAAAAGTGTTGCGCTGTTGCTCTGCATGGAGCGTTCGGAAACACAAGTTGCTGCTTCGTCTCTGACCCTGACTGATAACACAAATGTTCTGTCCTGTTCCTAGCGCACAGAGCCTTCATGCATATTGGTCGTAGTGCAAAAGTCCCGACAAAACGCTCTATGACGTAACATTCGCTCGCAGGTTTGGCGCGGCAAGTAGATGATTGCTTAATGCCTGCGAATGCGAACAAACTTGATTACGTGCTTTTGTATTGGCTGGTTGTGTTACCAAGGTCTCTCTACGCTAGACAGTATTGCGTTCAGCGTGCACCAAAAAGTGGCTGCGTCAGAGCGAGCAGGACCCAAGTTTGCGCAGAATTTCATGTGGTACACTTCTTCATCGCAGTGATGTGATGGTTTCAATGCGTCGCGCATTTTTTTACTTATGACATCTGAGCGTAGACACAGATGTCTACACAAGGAGTAAGCCCACTTATACGCAACAAATGTTTGCTGTTTGTGCATTTTTTGATTTAGAGTAAGACTGCTGTGAGTCCTCGAAAATGCTGTGGACTGCAGTAGGCACAACGGATTAAACCATCTTTTTAGTCAAACACAGCTGGTTGAAATGGTCACGTGACAAGTACAATGCGTAAAGAAACAAGGGTTTAGGTTTAGCCTACAGTTCACACAATGCAAGGAAGAAGATGCTAACAACTTGCCAGCACCGAAAGCATAACATTACTTGTCTATCAGACTGACCCATTTAAAGATGTCACAGTCAAACTGTCCAAACTTGTCACGTGACTAGTTCAGCCAATCATGTTCGGCTGGCGGCAACATAGCTCCAGGAGCGTATATTTTGCCTCACAAGGCAAAACAGGAGTGTATATCTTGCCTCGTAAAATAATTGCAACTTGTGAAATTATTTTCTTTGTTTATGTGGCCTGAAAAAAATATGCACTGTAATGTCTTTCAGCTGTAGTTTGAAAATGTTTGGCTGAAAGCAAAATAGCTCCAGGAGTGGTTATTTTTCCTCATGAGGCAAAATAGTTACTTTTTGAGTAATACAAAAATATCGGATATCGGCAATGAAAATTGAAAAACATCGGTGTCGGGGCCCAAAAAAACGTCATCGGTCGAGCTCTAGCTGCAACGCTTAACCTTGCTTCTGCCCCCCTCCCCCCGTCTGAGGCTCACAGCCTGATGTTCGGTAACCGTGCATCTGAACATTCCGGCGCTGTGTCCTATTTTTTACTTATTTCTCTCACCACGCAGCCCGGAGCGTCCCTGGAGCATTGCCACATCTTCGTCCTCGCCCACGTCCTACGCCGACCGATCATCGTTTACGGCATCAAGTATTTGAAGAGTTTTCGCGGGGAAACACTCGGCTTCGCCCGATTTCAAGGTATTCGGTTTCGCTTGATACAAGTCCGCTGCAGACCTTTGCAGTGCATCTGGTCCAGCAGCGGCCATTTGCTGTTTTCTCTTTGGCAAGTGAAAGGTCACTTACGGAAGCGCTTCCCTGGGTTGGCGTTCGCTAGCCCAGGGGTCTCAAACACGCGGGCCGCATGTGGCCCGCGATGCGTTTTGGGAATTTTCGTGTAAACAAGATTTAAGTTGTTTAGTTTATCCATCGGTGTGTCAGCGAGTGAACAAGTTTCATTTGAAAGAACGTAGAGGCGGCTAGAAATTATTTGCCTACAAGCCTCGATACATTTCGCAGGAATTAAGATGTAAATAGAGTACTACTAGTAAGATTCAGATACCGCCCTTGTTGCGTCAGCGTCATGCGGCCCTCGGGTTACTTTATAGCTCCTAATTTAGCCCGCGGAGCAATTTGAGTTAGAGACCCCTGCGTTGGCTACTGCTCTGTTCTGTGCAGCCAAGGTGGCGGTCATTGTTAGGCGACACTTCGCTGGTGTTTTCGAGAATGGAATCACCCCTTCGTGCAGTACAGTATCTGTTACGCTAACATGAAAATAGAACGAACGNTTGGATGTTGNATTCCAATTGCATTTAGGGGCGTGTTAAGACATGCGACGTGGTGTGGGCCAACGCTATGCGCTACAATTCGCCAAATGCAACGTTAAAATCGGTCCCTTCATCGCGAAGCAGCTTTTTGATATGCCGCGCCGAGGTCAGATAAAGCGAGCGCGCTTGATAAAAAATCGCTCATCGTTTTTTGCTACTCGTGAATTATTTATGGCCGGTTTGGTGCCAAAATGCGGGTTTGAATGCCGCCACCAGTTTCTCAGATTGTGTTACTGCGAACTTGCATTGCTTCACAGCATTGTTGCTAGCTGCGCGTCAGTGGCCGCAAGCTGATCTTTCGTGTGTTGCCTGCGCCCTCGAAGCAACCGTTGTTTTCGATGCAATGGCGTCAACGCGCGGACATCGCTCGCTTCTCTCTTGATTAAATCGCGATCGGACGCGCACGCAAGCGCCACTTCGCCAATCAATCAAGGGCAAACGCCGCCGCGCTGCGATGCCCTGAACGACCTTCTGCGCCAAACACACGTTGGCTGGCCGTCGCCCTGAGCGGCTTGGAGACTGGAAGTCGATTTAGCCCCTGCTTTCATTTTTACCTGATAATAAATGTGTGTGTGTGTGCGTATGAATCGTGGTTTGCAAGAAACGTACGATTTTTGTCAAAATTCAGTTGCATTTCTTTGTGCCGAAACAATCTTGCTTTCGAACCCCTCGCATAAAGTAGACCTCATTACAAAATTCTCTTTTCACAGCGCGACTCACTGCGAAGCATTTGCGGTTAGCGAGAAATAAAAGACAGGGTTCCTATGGAGTCCTGAAAAGCATGGAAAAAATCACTAATTTCCAGTCTGGAAAAATCGGGAAAATAAATATTTTGTGGCCTGGTAGTTTGGAAAAAGAATTTTCCGGACTTGATTTTTTGACATACATTTTCATAATATTTTATTCAAGATCAATATAATTTTACTTCTATCGTCTCAAATATTATAGTGCGTGTATTTGACCTAGATAGGTCATTCGCAAAAGTTGGTCTAGCAAAAAAAACGGAAAAAGATCTGGAGAAGGTCTTGAAAAAAACATGTAAATGTATATTCGGAATCGCATAGGAACCCTGCAGAAGGTTCATAGGAGGACGTCCCTCGATTTAGCGTTTCATGCGCGCAAGCGTTCGCGCAGCCGTCTGCGTGCGTCCGCGAGCAGAACATTTCACCTCGAAAGGTACCAGTGAGGTCGCACAAATAGCGATGATCGTTTCCCTGTTTCGTTGCGAAACAAGATTTGCCCTCTGCTGTCACTTCAAAGGCTGAAGTAACAAGATTTCTCTGCTGTTACTTCAACCTTTCAACTTTTCACCCGTAAGCTTTGCTTGCAATTTTCAGGACTGAGGATGCGTAATTTTACGTGAAATCGATTT
>JGI24159J19872_10005004_pt1 | contig 17044 bp, 5 predicted proteins | sample Ectturendosymbi4_FD_19872 | JGI IMG/M metagenome (IMG submission 19872) | reverse complement strand
ATTTTTTGTAAAATATCAAGCTCAAGGGGGGGGTTTAGCCCCAACCCCCCCCCCCTTGCGTACGACCGTGCTGCGTCAGAATTTTCTCTCAGCGTTAAAAGGCCAGCTCTTGCTCGAAAACGAGATACGATGTTTATTTGCTTTGAAGCACGTTGCGCTGTGGTTACGAGAAGCACCTACGGTTGATTACGTGCATGGAAATGTCGATCAATGAAAGGAAGAGGGTTAGGCTGGTTTTAACCGAACTATATCTCCTGTTAAAATTGCAATTGCCCTGACGTAATGCCTGCAAGTAAGGTTTATCTCTGAAATGGAAAGAAACAGTGAACGCAGAAATACTGCGAAACCTACGTTAAAATACAAGCTTTTCTGAAGCTCACCTCTTTCTATTGCTGTAATTCTTGCGAAAGGTTCCGACCCGAGAAAAAATGACTACATTCACTTAGTCCTAAGATCGCGTTTTCCTACCAAAACGGAGCAATGACTAGTTATTTTTCCTGAAACATTAAGTTTTCTTTGTAAGTCAACTGTTCAGCCAGCCGTTACTTCTTTCACAGCGCTGTGGCTGGATTTTTAGCCTTATATAGGTTATTTGAAAGAAAGGGGCCGCCTAAAGAGCGTTTAACAAGTATGTTGTGGCTATTTCGGCAAATGCGTCGTAACACGCCCAACTTCTGTGACTGAAACCATGTGCGAACATCGCGAACAAAACAGACTGCTACGAAACTAAATTCAGTTATTTGCTTCCACAAAGAAGACGCAGTCAAATCTACACGAAACTAAAAAGGTGATTCGAATCTATACGAAACTAAAAAGGTGATTCGAATCTATACGAAACTAAAAAGGTGATTCGAATCTATACGAAACTAAAAAGGTGATTAACAACCCTGCGGTCTTCTCGTTACTTATGAATGCTCAGGAAATAAGGTCATACATAATTTACGTTGCTGTCAGCATCTGCGCTTCATTTTATCCACGAGCAGTCAGCATGCAACTCCGTAAACATACCAAAAACTCCATGCAGTAAGCAACCTTTTTCTCAGCGCTGCAGCAAATGACGCGCCAGTTCGACGGACGCCATTAAAATGACGCATGTGCTTGAGTCAATTCACAATGTCAAGTCGGTTTCGTGGACCATTATCACTTTCACTGCTCAGAAAACCCTTGCACTGCGTACGTCGTACGTTATAGGGAATTTTGTCGTGCATTGGTGATAAAAACAAGCCAGTCAACTTGCTCCATCCAAGATGTGGAATATGACCAGCTGCTGCAGGTAATTTTGTTCTTTTTGATCGGTCAGGTCTGAGTTTTTTTCGCGTACAGAATACACCCCAGTGAGCTGCTATAAAAATAACATTGCAACGAACCCATTAGAGTTTCATTTGGTATTTGGGTGTCAACACATGCAGTAGACTACATGAAGGCTGCAAATCAAAGTTTTGTTTAAAGGATTGAAGATCGCGAAAACGTACACACCACACAGAAAAAAATACTAAAACCACGTTATATTCTAATGAACATTGCAACTTTAATGGTGGTGCACCCCTAAGCAATTGTCATGTAGCCCCGTATTGCAAACAGTCACCGAAAAATGTTACGAAACTATTTTGCAGGCGGTGCTAAGTCAACTTGCTATCTTACTCACTCATTGAACACAAACACAAACCGTCGGATTACAGCGCTAAAAAAACAAAAACTGATGCACTGCGGCATGCAACCTGCACTTTCCAAGCCAGACCACCTACGCAGGGTAAATAAAAACCCGTATCGGGTCCCTAAAACACCTTAAAAACCCTGCATTAAACACTAGGCCAGCGGGTTTCCATTCAACTCGCAGACAGCAGCCAATGCTCCCTCGAGATGCGTAATGCGCAGCACCACAGACCATTTGCGCAGTGAATTCTCATCCTCGCCCACTCACAGCAACATTCCAAATTCAATATCGCGTATTTACCGCCGCATGGCCCTTCCACAGTTTGAAACGCTTAATTGTGCATCTGCATGGTTGCACAANTGCATGTTCACTAAAACAATTTTGCTCTGTAAAATTTTCTTGCAGGCAACACTGTCCGCAGCCCGTGGAGAGGAAAAAGAATATTATGCGTCCGTATACATGCTATCGGAACGTTTGAAAGTGTCTCACGCTGCAACATTTTCGCAAAAAATAATGTGAAAAGTAAGAAGTTCATCATTTTCTCCAACAACACGAAACGGAAGCCCACAGATCTAAATCCTGCTTCTTCCCACTGCAGCTCTAGGTTTAATGCCTCGGTAATACAATTACAAAGTTTATGAATCTGGCAGAAAATTTTGTAATCCCAGAAGCCCTTCTCGCAATTGAGAACTGCTGGTCCAGACGATGGGTAAACCTAAGCCATGGCCAATGAAACAAAAAGTAATGATGTTTTAAAGATCTTCAAAATGGCCCCTGTGCGCCGAAAACTAATCTGACGAAGACAACGACAATGGCCCGTCCTAACCCTGCAAAAACAAAAATCGAACAAAAGATTGTAATTTAAGCGTAAATCAGAAAGTTGGTAACAGATCTTATTATATTCGTTGATTTTCAAACATGAGGAAAGGTTGACATTGTTGTGCATTGTTTATGCCAAAACGCGCCATTCCACTAATCTCAATAGTTTTAAGTTATATTGGCCTCCCGGTTGACCCGATTGCTTCTAATCGGGCCCCGCGCTACGCCTACAATACCTCCTCTCTGGAGGTATTGACTGCAGAATCGTCGTCAGAAAGCCTTCTGTTGGTGAATTTTAAGTTTGTACAGGGGGACTTGAAACTGATTTATAGTGTTGGATATTTCAATTTGGGGCTTTGAGCTTTGTTTGGGGGATAAGCCCACCAAAGCCCCCCTTGGCGACGGGACTGATTTAGTGTAGTAACTCATGGATTTATTGGGTGTTCCAGCGTTGTCCGTTGAAGTCTTGCTAGATACGTGAAACTGAGGGACATGCTCCCGACCTCCCTCTTCGTGTTTCATATCAACATTTAATTATTTTGACTTGATGTCCCCCTCAAATTTTTGCACACACTATTGAGCGAGGCCCCGCAAAAGTGCTTCCATTCGGGCACCGCACTTGCGAAGGCTGGCACTGAGTTCAGCTTTACCTTAATACACCATTGTAGTGCTTATAATTTTAGTTCATGACAACGAAACCAGCGAAATGTGTGCTGGTCATGAGTTATGTTCTAATCAGGGGGCGGATCCAGCCAGTAAGGTTATGAGGGGGAAGATTTGCGAGTGCATTTCTGTATGAGAGATGGAGTATACTTCACAATACTTTTGTAACAAAACAGTGGACGACAAAATGGCCTTATATCGCGAATGCTGTTTCAAATTTTTTAAATTAATGTTGAACAAAGTTACTTTCGTAGGTTTTAGGGGGGTCGATGGCCACCCCCCGGATCCGCTCCTGGTTTCACTGCGTTACGGTATGAAGCTTTTATTAAAACACTAGTATCAAAAAAACGTGACCGCCAACAATAACACTAGGTCAGCAGTTCAGGTTCTGTTGTTGGTACTGGTTAGTTTCAGCAATACATTACGCAGCATGGCAAATTTTTTAATGTTTTCACTCGGCTTTTGTTAGCACTACAAACTAGCAGTTGATTGATACTTCTAGTTTGGAAGTGTGCACGTTCTGTGAAAAGGGCCGAAGGGTCTTTTGTATTTCGTCATACGGTAGGTGCTTAAAAACATGTACAATGCATAGTTTACGGTGCAGTGTAGCCTACCAGCACCGTAATAGGTTGTGATATAAAGTATATTTACTAAAAAAAGTGAAACGAACTGTATGTCGATCCTATCATCCATTGGGCAGTAAAATGCACGAGAATAGTCTGCAGAGTTCACAGTGTGGTTAAGAGGANATTCTGGCCTCAGTGGAAGTTGCTTTTACAAAATACCAGTCGCAGATCTAAGGTGGACTAAGAAAGGCCAACTACTAGCTGCTAATTTTGCGTATGCGTTTGAAGCGCTTTAGTATTAAGCGTCTTGGTGAGTTTGTTTGAAAACTGATAACACGTTTCTTGCATTTCAAGTATGAAGGGCTTGAATTCATCAGCAAATTCTTTACATAGGAAATCGATTTCACGTCATATTAAAAAATTTAAACCTTTCACCTTTGTGGAAACTAATTACTTGAATACAGATATGTGCAAGTTTAAATCATCGCAATAAGATGAGTGCAAAGCGCAGTCGGCCGATTCCTCGAAGGTTTACAGCAGTGGTTCCCAAACTTGTTCGAGCCGTTACCGAAATGGTAGCGAATGCGAATATGTCTTATTACCCTCAGCATTTCGCAGTGATTGCTCCTGATACAGAACAATATCGTGGTTTTGGTTCCGCGTTACCCCCCACGAGTCGCATATTACACACGGGGGGTAGTTTACCCCCCACTTTGGGAACTACTGATTTACAGCAAACCTAGAGGCTTTATGGATTCCAAGAAAGAATTTGTAAAATGACTGCATATGCTAATGCAAATTGACATTTACTCCCGGGTGCAGAATTTCTCTACAAGACAGTAAGGTTACCCACGAATGGGTCAGAGACATCACGTAGAAAATGTGACAACAGAATTATGAAAGTTTCCTCGAAAAAACGTTAAGACTTCGACATGACTTAAAATTCGAATGTATTAAAGTCATCACGAGAAATACGACAACAGCATGGCGCTTTCAATAAGATATTACCTTGTTGCTACTTCCAACAACATCGTTTCTCTCACGCTGACGTTGCTCTCAGTTTTGCTTGATATACGTCTCATTTTTGGCCCAGCTATTGACTGTAGTCTTACTTGCTACTTGTCAGCCACTCATATTTTGACAATACCGTAAGTGTGACGTCACCTCTCTGGCACTTGGGTTAACGACACATTCAACAAGTGGGAATGGACAGCTAGTTTTTTTAACATAACGCTAAAAAGTCAAAGTTTCAGCGACACATCCCAGAAGACTACTGAAGCTGTTTCTCTGTCAACCGCTTTCAGTCTAACCTGAAGGAAAGCATTCACAAACAACCCGCTCTGGCAGCGTAACGGTACAGTCATGGTCTAAGCACACACGCATTGTGACGCTAGCTGTTCCAGCAACGCGTAAGCTCAGTCAATCATCAGCAGCCACACATAGCTTTCTGTTATTGAGAAAGCTCTCGGGTTTTTGCAACGTTTCGGCGAAAAAAAATACGTTTCAAAGGTCCGTTGTTTTAGAGACCAAGCGGTTCCATGTGATGCATTACATCGGCCGCCAGAACGTTTTTCGTTTCGCTTGAAACACTTCCTTTTTGCCACGAGCAATTACGCAGGTCCCTGAAACGCGATCGTGTGGTTCATGTCAACAAAGAGTCAGACCATTAAAACTGAGGAACATCGAACAATTCTCATTCTGCTCTGCGCATCTAACGGTCAAAAAGATTAATGCCAACATTACACGTGCTGCAACAAATATTACCTACAAAACGTTTTCTCTGCAGTGCAGCTACCGTGGATGTAATCTACCCCACCCCATCAACCTCTACACAGCCAACTTATTCGCGATAATGAGCGCACTGCGCGCACGCAGTCGAGGTTCTCAGCACCAACAGACGGTTACTCTTCATCGGTTGTGAGAAGCAACTCCCAGGACAAGTTTTGCGCGATGATGTGACCTCAGCTTATCCGCAAACAACAATTGTCCAAAATTGAGCGGACAATCGCGGTAAAAAGCACATTGGATGAAAAACAAGCACCGTATTCATTCTGGTGTGATCCGTGGATCAAAGTTATTTTTTCATTTCATGCGGCGTGTAATCAAGGGCGGCTAACATTTTATTTCTTTGCCTCATCGCAAGATAGAGATCACGCTCAGTCTTTCCTTGGCTATGTTTTGTCGATCAAGCTCTTATTTCGCATTTCCATTCTCTTCAGCATCACGTGCACATCCGTCACAGGATGGATTATGATGAACAGAAGGCAGTTGTAGTGGTGTAACGTGTAAGCATCATTACCAGGGTGGCCAATTAAACGCGAAATGTACCAGGCTCGAATGAAGCTTAGGTAACCTATGTCCAAGTTGCGGCTTACAGTCAAGGACGGGTTACATTAATTTTTCAACACAATTTCGTGCGGCTTACAATCAAGGGCGGCTAATAGTCGAGTAAATACGGTATTGGTCGTGGTCTGGAGAACCTTGAATTGAAAATGTAACTAACAGAAAAGTTAGCATTAAGCTGTTGTCGGAACAAAGCAAACTTAAATTGCAATACCGGAAAATTCGAGTTAAAAAACTTAATATGGTTTTACACGAGACCTATGTTAATTGCCTCATAAGCAGAGTCACCACAAAGATAGCTCAGGTTTATCCATGCGTCTTAATCTGCCGAAATGACGTACAAGTAACTGAGGATGACGGTATCAAGAGAGCGAGGTTAATGGGTCACCTTTAATCACCATGCGAAAGCAACGCATGCAACTACTCGAGAGGTTACCACCCAATACCTATTTTTTACAAGTTTGTTTACACGACAACTGCGTCACAATCAACGAGGATTAGGCTACTGACAGGTGAAATACCCCTTAACTAAAGCCTAATATTATTACTTCCACAGTTGAGAAAAAACAAATGACAATTTGCGGTTTACTTTGTTACTTGTCACCGTGTGGGTAAGTGCGCGGCCAGTATGGCATAATGGTCGTAATATGCTCGTCATAAAAAAAACATTGACCAACTTTTCCTTTGTCATAGTCGCAGTGAGGTTTCCCGGTCCGTGAAACTTTCAGCCTACTTGCATTGTGCAAATCAGACTTGTACTTAATATCGCTAAGATCGCACGTCGTGCATCGAGGTTGAATTTCGCTTACGGCTATTGTTTCATTGTCATGGAAATTGTACGCTTGGTTAAGTCGGTCATAATTTGCCCGGCCAAGTCACAATGCTGTAGCGCCTGCCACAAACGCAACAATGGCTGTCAACCATTGAGTTCGAAACCGCACCGCGAGCAAACCACAGTTCTTGCCAAGTTGAGCAGGTTGAATCACATCCGCTTTCATGAGGTTATTATTTTATTAGGTAAAAATGCATTTTCCTGAAGAAAAATTGCGTCCTTCACAAATTGCGGGTTTGTGAAGACTATGAGTGTGATCAGAACAGTTCAGAAAATCAACTGCAATAGACCGACTTTTTTTCAGAGAAACAACTGCAATAGATCGACTTTCTAGCACGTATTGGCCTGGCACTGCAACATCAAGCAACAAATGGGTTGAAAAAGCCTCTCGCACTATTTTTGCTGACTCTAAGAACAGCGGTTCTCAACCGAGGGTAATTACACCCAGGGGGTAATTTGACATTTTTGGGAGGGTAATTAACATTTTGTTCTGGTTGCACTGAAATGTTTAACTTTGTATAATAGTTTGTGCATTCAAAAATTATTCGTTTCATTAAGTATGTACATTCGTATAGTTTTCGTTTCACACCATATCTTCTGTGATGTCATAGTACCGGAATCTTAGGTGTCGTGGACCGTTGTCTGGTGCAGTGCTCCGCAACCTAATATACGTATTAGTGATTACTAGCTCATAGGCCTACCTTAGCTTAGTGTTTTTCAACCTTTTTGCTGCAGCGGAACCTTCCACAGATGTCTGCGTTGCTCATGGAACCCTATGCGATGATCCAAGTTTCTAGCCTACTTTCTGTAATAAACCTGTGAAACAGTGGTCTTGCTACAACTGCATAGGACTGTGGTTGCGAATTTCGTATCAGGCAATTTCATTCTGTTTCTGCGGAACTCCTGGCAGCTACTCGTGGAACCCTGAGGTTCCGCGGAACCCCAAATGAAAAGCACTGCCTTAGGTAGACTTCCACTGAGTACATATGGTGTTTTTGTGACGTTCTAATTGAAATTTTCACAACCAATAAATCATGAAGTGTATTTTTTAAATTAGTGGTCGAGGTGTGCCGCAAAATTTGGGAAAATGTACTAAGTGTGCTGTGAGTGAAAAAAGGTTGCGGAGCACTGGTCCAGTGCAGTGGTTCTTAACCTTCTTACACCAGCGGACCGGTACAAAACATGAAGTTACGGACCCGTAGCATACAATCGCAAGGAGTATAACAGATTATTAGAATCATTTTGTTAACCAAAGCGATTATATACTTAACGCAACGCATCAGTTTGGTAAATATACAAAAATCAAAGTTATTTATCAAAGCTAGTGGGAAATTTGATGCTGTTTCACTGCCAGTATGCGAGACAAGCGTGGTTTGCATCAAAGTTTGAAAAAGACGACTGCGGCAAACGATTTCTGTCTAGTTTTGATTAATGCTAGTGATGAAACTTTTCTAGCATATGTAACCGGTTGAAAATATCACCAACAAGTTCATTGCTTTGTGACTGAGAGACCAATATTCAATAAGTCAGCTATGTTCAACCAAAATGGCTTACTGAGCCCAAAATTGTCACTATCTTAACCAGGGCCGCACATTGAATGACAAATTGTTGAGGGCCGCACATTGAATGACAAATTGGTGAGGGTCGCACATTGACGGGTCGCACATTAATGTCTTACTTTCATCCAAATTTAATTTAAGCTAATGTACTGAAAGCGTTCGAATCCTAACTGCAATGGTAACAGATGTGATAAAGTGGCATTGAAGACCACGTACATCAAAAATGTTTGTCAAGATTATTATCAAAATAAGGACAGGTTGTCAGTATATAGGCTACTTTTAAATACAGCGAAAATCTAAATTGGGCCGCACAAAACCTTCGAATGGGCTGCTTGCGGCCAGCGGATTGGACATAGCTGGTTTAAGAGATACAGCGATTCTTTTATCTATCTAGACAGCATAGTATCACAGCAAGTTTTGAGCAGATTTGCTTTTTCTCAAGCGTCAATGAAAAGGATTGTTTATCCAAAAGTTTTATTTCCAAGGATCCTCATGTTCGGGAAAGTAAGTCAAAATTGTCGGTTGGCTCTTTTCAAATGTCTAATAACTCTTTAGCATTAACACCAGCACAGTACAACCTCCTGTTATATTTTTAATCCAGTAACAGATTTAAGAGGATTTATGAAGTCATAAATTGACAAATGCCTATTGAAGCGAGCTCAATGCGTTGGAAGCGTTGCTAGAACGGTTAACGCAGTCCGAAGGTCATCTTTCCGCTCGCTTTGCTCCACTTACATACTAATTATGAAATTCCATAGCTTGCTTTATAAACTACATATTGGTTTAAGACACAGATTACGTTCAAGTAAACGTGTCATGAACTAAATTTGCATGAATCCCAAAAAATAATCTCACACTTTTAGCTACGTTCATATTACAAAGACGTGGCGTGTAGAATTAGACGTTTGTTAATAAATGCCAGCATACGTGCGATCCAATGCCGGTTGAGACTGATGTGAGAAAAGCGCATCATGAAAATTGCGGAGCAAGTTGTGAAAAAGCAGGAACTTCACTCAAATTGCGACAACCTTTTCTTTTCTGAAAATCTGTCTGATTTCCAACATTTGTTTCTGCTTAATCCACATTGCGTCCTTCACTTAAAGGCTAGTATTGCAACGTAGGTAAAACACTCCGAAATTTGAGCTTATCGTCGAAATACCTCTCTCATTGTGAAGTAGTGCTGCATGCAGGAAGTCCAAAGTTTGATTTGAAGGCACTCTGAACCAAAGGAAAGACAAAGCTCACCAATTCATGTTTTCTGTCACTTCTGCCTTAACTTCCAACGCNTTCTTTGCCTTGTCTTGATTATTTTGAGCCACCTACGGTCCACCGTATGTCTCAACAACACGCTGCNGTCTACGAGGGTATGCCCACCGGAGGGAGAAAAGTATGCACGTCATCAATGATTGGAGGTACTTCGAGCGCCCTGATGAGCTCTCTGACCTTTAACTCGCTGACTGCGGTTCCGCGCGATTCAAATATTTGAGGCAAACTGCTTGCCTCAAAAAGTTCAAAAAAGTCCAGATTTGCCCTCTAAAAGTCTAGACTTGAATGCATGATGGCAGGATAATACACAATTACTGTGTTTACATTGCACCTGGTAATTGTTGCTTTTTCGATTGTGGCCATCCGAAAATTGTGGCTGACTTTTGACCACAACCTCGCATCCACCTGCACATCGGCCACAATCATTGTGGCTTTCGAATTCTGGGATACCTCGACCTCATAAGCAGGGCCGCTGAAAGCTACAATCTGGAGGACGACTCACCAAGAAAAAAGCCACAACTTACCCGCAATGAAATGCGCCGTGCAAACACAGTAAATGAAGCTGTCTGTCGTAGTTCTGGATTGGATTTCACCTACCGAAGCAAACAAGGCATTATGAAACGACCCAAAAGCCACACTTTGATAAGTAGCTTGATGAAGAACTGGATGTCACGTCCAACTTGCGCGATTTTCTTTGCTTCTAAACATTACGATATTGTTTTTTGCTTCACGCACTTGGACCTTCCGATAGATACTGTAATGATATAAATGCCCTGATAACGTTTCTTTCAGGTACATCCAGTGCTTTGGTGCTGTACACCGCTTTTTCTAGTATCACGTACACTGCTCGCAATGGATCGGTTTCAAGCACAGAGCATTGCTTCGTGGGCAAGCGCACATATCACATATTTTGCTGGAAGCGCTTTTTTTCCCTGACAGTCGGTGAAACACGATCGTTTTTCAACTTCAGCTCCAGGCAGTTTTGATGTGTTGAGCTTTGGCCGAGTTGTGTGACTGAGCACTGCGTCACGAATATCTGACCAGCACCACTGACCTACTAGAAGTGGCATATTAGGTCCTGAAGCAATTCATTCGAACTGTTTGTTTTACTACCAGTATTACCAGCCGCTGCAGCAAGATATAAGGACCAACGGCAATCAAAATTAATCAGCAGGCAATGAGCTCTCAGTTCTGCACAATGTGTGCTATTTCATGCGATTCGCTAGCATTTTATCAATGACGATCGTTTCCGCTTTCGTTCACGCAGCGCGTGTTTTCTGCTAATTACGTTTGACATTTGCATGTTCTTTCCCGCAGCACTGATGAACTGGGTAAAATTTTACAGCACAAGGATCCCAATCTGCTATGACTGCATATCTTGCGAAAACTGACTCGAAAACAACCGGGTTTCATTGAAAACTGGTCAGCTGTATTTGGTCTTTTGGTGCAGTCGCGAGAGCTTATTTGCCTAGCTAGACTCGAGGCCATTTCTTCGAACGTCATTGTTTCTGTCGCACATTTCCAGTTGATGTTCAACCACAAAAATGATTCGCAAGCAAAAGCGCAATTCTAAACTTAGTTGTATTATCGATGGGATTCGACGACTTGTTCCAGTAGTTATCAACTTTTTTGCTACGCAAGGCGCGTTTCAAATTGAATGAAATGTACTGAATCCTTAATCCATTGACTCGTATGTTTGCTCAAGACAAGCCGTCACACCTCTAAGCAAACCTTGATTCCTGCAGGTTGTTGAGAAATACTTTACAAAAGGGGTTTTAACTACGCTTCGCGCCAAGCCATCCAAAAACCTGTGGTGTATCGACGAAACAGCATTTTTCCCTAAAAAGTGGTCGCGAAAGCAAAGATGGCCTTCGAATGCTACAGGAAAGCATCCTTCATACAGCGAAAATTGCCAGGGGAGTAAACAACGATGGTCACTGAAGCTGGCTTGAAATCGGCAGAACAAAAAGTCGAATAATGAAGAGTAATCTTAGGATATCGGTGAACTCATACGAGTATTTGTCGCAAAGTGTCATGCCATGAACTCTTTGCTAAGATCCCATCTCTGCCAATTGTGCTTGAGCTAGCACGTATCTTTCAAGCGTTACCCAAGATTCATGACCGTAGGTGAGGATCGGAACCAAGCCCGTAACCAGCTTGGGACACCAGGTGTGGCGAAGAGTTTTCTGAAAGGGGTCCAAATTTTTTAAATGATGCCCAGTAGCTTTAAACTATGTCCAACACATTTTTCCAGGGGTGACGAAAAATTTTGCAGGGGGGGCGAAGCTCCAAAGACTAATTTAAAAACTGACAACTTTGAAAAATCCCATTTCGTGTCTGTCGATCCGCCACCAGTCGCGTCAGTATTTAAAATAATGTTTGTTGAAATCGTTATATAATATCAGTTACGCTTATTTTGTGTTACGCTGTACTAAAACAGCAAAATAATTGTAAATGCATCAACAAAACACGTAAACGCGGTTATCAGTAACACTTTCTTCGAGGGCGAACAGAGAGACAAGATGACAAAAAATCAAACTCCGTGTAAGCTCTGGAGACTGTGGATTGATTACGAACAAAAGAAATTTCCGGACTGATCAATCGCCTCTCGTGCTTTCCGTTTGATGTGCCTCAGCACTGCTCCAGCAAACACGCAACAACGCCAACTTTGTGCAGTGCAGAAGAGAAATATTTAACACGTTCGCGACAAACTCGGAACTTTGACTTGTGAAGGTAAATGGAATGTTTCGAGCGATAGAAGAACCACGTAGCTTGCTATTTTCTAATTTTGAATTTTACTTTTATTTTGCGCCTGCATTTGACCCTTGCATTCCTTGGACTATCACTATGCGACTGTTCAGATGCAAAGCAACTACATAACCGCCCAGTAAAAAAAATCATCTCAGCGTACTACCTAAATCAGTGGTCTTCAACGTGGGCGAATTCGCCACCCAGCGGGCGATTTCATGCGTTGTGGGGGCGATTTTGTGATTTACGAGATTTGGGGGGCGATTTCTGCAGGTTAAAACATTCTCAAATGTTTAATTGATTCCAAAAAATCAATATTTGTTACTTTGGAATCAAAGCCTTCGATGCACGTTAGACGCCATGGTTCGTAACAAAGGTTATAAAACACATATCGGACTGGTCACGCATCAATCAAACTACTGTAGCATAGTTCTGTGAAACTCTTCACTGCACCAACTACCCAAGACCACTGAGATTGTGACTGGTTGGGAGTCAAGCATTGCGGTTCTCACGAAGATTATAGGGCAACCGATCTTTTGACCTAAAAACTTGAAGTTTTGACTTCAAAATTTACAAATTTTAACTTTATTTTGGCTTATCAACCTCCTGCGTTTGGAACTGCAAAATAATTCAGCCTTTGGCGTTGACGTTAACTCAGAAGCAAAGTCAGTCGGTATGCTTCAAACTTTCAAAGAATTTGTTTATTTAACCTTAGCCATGATATATTTGGTAAGTACATTAAAAAAGCAAATGAATTCCGTATGCTTCAAACTTTTAAAGAATTTGGTTATTTAACCTTAGCCATGATATAATTGGTAAGTACATTAAAGCTACAGTAGAGTCAAACCTGGGAACATTATAAAGGTAAAGCACTATATGCATAATGGACAGAGCATTTATTAAACTAAGAAAGTACTGTACTGCAAGACCACGTTTCTTGCCTTCCCACGCCTAGCCTACGTAATATGCAATCTTCTAGTAATGGGTAAAACAGTATTACTACGTCGGAAGTCGCAACAAGCCAATTATTATTTCAGATTTGCAACTAAACCTGCAAAAGCATATCAATGTCAGTTGTTGCAGCTTCAATAAATACAGTATGCATTAATTAGTACGATTATACCGATAGTGGTCGAAAGCAACCAAGACTGATAGAGCTATCGGAAAATACTCTATCGGCCAAACTCCATTTTTTCAAGAGGAAGACTTCAGCTTCTGCGAAGTTAGTAAAATTGGCCCAACAATCATAACATTGCTACCACTAAGTCATCGCATCGACTTTCGTGGCGACAGCGAATATTAATTGCAAGTTCCCGTAAAGTTTGGCGCAGATAATTTTCGTCGTGAACTGTCACAAATCTCTCCAACCGTATGTATGTGTTATTATCAGCAAAATTGCCTTGAAACAAGTCATCATGGCCTTCGGTAAAGCATTGCCAAACAATTGTTTCGCTGGCAAAAAATATTGCAGTCCATTATCATGTGTTTTATAAGCTTTCGTTAGTACCTTCAGTAAAACAACGTAGACCTACTGAAAGCAAGGCCGGATTAAATGAACGCGAGGCCCCGGGTAAAGTCGTGACTGCAAGGCCCCCTAAACGCTTAGCGCAACTGCGTAGCGTTTCACATGCGTCCTCGTTTCAACTTTGCAGAAGCACCGGTCAAAAACGTCAAAACTGATACGATGTGGTATCTTACACTTCAGAGACAATTGGGGGTGACCATGCACGGCGGTTCGTATTTGGTTATTAATTTGTTCAAACAGAAAGTTTTATCACAAAAAAAGATCTTTTTGCTACCGTGACACTACACAACAATCTTTTTTGTCATAAACTCTTTGACCATCTTCACTACACAAATGGGAGATTGCGAAACTTGCGCATTGTTGTACTGTTGGTCTTTATTACCTAACAATAACACGGCAACAAATCTTGACACGATCACTTCAAGTTACAGAAGTAGGTGTTTTTCGTCATGTGACTATGGAGCTCCCACTGCGTTTTTTTTCCACCCAGGTCTGCTTTTTTAGTCGACCTGGGTGTCTAGGTTTAATTTATGAAATCTCGCGATAAATCTGGGTTTTCTGAAGTGATAAACTCATCAGCAACTTCAATGTGTTCAATAATAATAAATGTTATACTACAGTGTTTGCATGAGCACATCCCGCTGCAGTCCAAGATTGCACAAAATTTGCTAGTTTGCTAACTATTGCACTTCTACAGTTAGTGAGAGACATCATCAACGGAACATGTTACCAGCGTTATGAAAAACGTCTTGAGCAACTAAAAGGGCGTCCAAACCAGTTAGATCCCCCCAAAAAGCTCCAAACACCCCAAAATTGAAACACTATATATCAGTGCAGTTTTTGTCAAAATTTTAGAATGTCAACCCCTCTGTACAAATGTAAAGTTCCCCCTAATGAAGACTTGCTGGCGACGGTTCTGGTCCGAACGCTAATGTTTGCGCTGCAGAAGAAAATGTGGAAGAAAAACTATAATTAAATCAGTATTCGATTATCGTTTCAATTCAAATAAGCACACTCATATGTTTTTGTCGTAACACAAGCTTTCTTGATTTTTATTGCACGAATATGTTTTTTTTGGTGTGCAATCTGGGTTTATTTGAAACCACTGAATGGAAGCCCATAAAGCGTTGTGCTGTTTGGTTCAATTCTTTTAAGTGACTCAAAAACGATAAATGACAAACTTGTCAGTTTCGTTAACCTATATACTAAACGCAGTAATCAAAATGCTCTACATTTTTGACGCGTGGTGAACAGCCTAAAAACAAAAAGCAAACAGTAAAAGAGTGTTTTGAGATTCAAGCGCGGGGGCCCGGGCATTTGCCCAATTGCCCGGTTTGCCTAATGGTTAATCCGGCCCTGACTGAAAGGTGTTCTGTTGTAAAAATACTGGAAATATGACTATTGCAAGACAATTTACGTAGAAATTAACAGCTAGTAAAACTAAGAATAGCTAGCCGTAAGTTGTAAAATGTGCTTATCGTGTTTTTCAGTCACTTCGAGTGTTTTGGCATCTGTGGATATAGCTGTACTGTGTTCATCTGACTTATGACCAGGGGTGTAGTGGGGTGGGAACGCGTGGGAACGGCGTTCCTACACCTTTTTTGTTAGCGCTACATCCCTGCTTATGACAGAGTGTAACAGAACAGTAGGCTACGAAAGGAGTAACTTAGACCAGCAAGTAAGCCCAAGCACCCAATCTTGACTAAACTAAAGACTCCAAAATATCATTTTCGCCACCTGTTTGAGGCTTGCTATGAAGTCATTCTGCTGTGGAGATCACGCCGAAAGTTACACTGCGTAGAAAGTTATGGGTGAAATAGCTTTTTGCCACAAAAAAAGGCCAAATACAAAATAAATACACAGCGACACCTTTGAACACCCAAACGCGCTGTTAAAAGGGTATATATACAATGAACTTCTCGAAAATTTTTGTCTTGCTAAAGAGTAATTTGAAACTGCAAAACTAAAAGCATGAACAACAAAATTAAAATTTTTTAGTTCCAGTGCAAAGTTTCTAATAAAAATTTATCATTTTGTGTCCAGAAACAGTGTCTAGAAATCTGCCAAATTCATCTTTAAATCTTCCATTAGACATAAAAATTGTAATTGGCTCCTTTTTTTGAAAATGAAAAAAGCCAAGGAAGTTGGAAAAGTGCCAAAAATTACAAATTTGGCCTCAAAAAGCCAAACTAGCAACATTGCTAAAACATAGGCTTCTCCAACAACTATGAAACATTGATTGTTTGACAACAATTCATTAATTTTGTCATTATACGCTTTACATTAACAAAACATTGTTTTCGTCAATAAACGGTTTATGACATTACATAGCACCAGTTGATTGAACACAGCATAAGTTTGAAATAGGGCCTTCAGAAATAAGCATGGGCCTTTAATTGCGACAGGGTTGTTTCGGCCACCATAAGGAAAGTTTGCCGATGACTGTTCTAGAGTTTCTCCACAACATTGAACTTGAGGGTTTGAAACAGATAACCCTGCCGGTTTGTGACTGACGACAGCACATCGAAGCCAGTGTGTGACTTCAAACCTGGTTAGCCTACCCACACTTCTACGATTTTTCTGTGGAATGCTGTCACCCATTCCTATAACGTGATGGTCAGCTTTGCATTTTTTGTCTTTGTACGTCATACTGCTTATTGTTTCTTGTTATTAGTATGTTGCATGTTATTCGTGGTTCACTGGTGCCGCTCCTAGTGTTTTTCCACTTGATCTAGTGATGTTTCATTTCATCTAGTGTTCTAGTGTTTTTTATGGCTATCTAGTGTTTTTTACGAGTGAGCTGAAATGTAATTAATGGCACAATTTTGTGTGATTGTAAATGTACTGCAATTGAGACCTTTTGATTTAGTTCAATTTGTAATTTGCTAAAAATTCTACCTAAGTAAATCCAAATTACACAAGACAATATTATAATCTGTTTTTTAAACCGCTGCGAAGTCACTTGGTCATCTGTTAAAAGTTTCAGTGACCTGTACAAACAAACACAAGCGTTGCTATCTCCCATTTTCTTTGTCTCTGATTTACAATGAGTTGTACAATGTCTATGGT
>JGI24159J19872_10005003_pt1 | contig 17045 bp, 15 predicted proteins | sample Ectturendosymbi4_FD_19872 | JGI IMG/M metagenome (IMG submission 19872) | reverse complement strand
GCTTAGCTTTGGCGAGCAGCTGAAGATGAGGAATATGATCAACTTGAACAGCTTTGTCAGTGGATTACTTTGACGTATGAATAAAAAAAAGGACGAAAAATGAAACAATTACAGAGAGCAACGGAATAACGATCCTTTCATTGGAAACGTAATCCAACTGATGTATTGGATTCAATTCTGCGAGAAGCACAAGCTACTGTACAAGAAATAACTGAGGATAGGTTTCTATTAAATACCCTTAAGATATGTTTGAAGAAAAGAGGGTCGGTAAGACATTGTTTGGAAATTTCCAATATGGCAATATCGGAAATGTTACAACATATAGCATTTATAGACCCGAACGTCAAGACGATTTTTCTGATGATGGAAATGTCAATATCGGTGCAACAAAAAAATTTGTCAGAAAGAATTGTGGAAGGCAGACAACGCAAGAAACAAACCACTACAAAAGAAATGGATCGAATAAGATAAAGAAAAAGCGGAATGTTTAGTGCTACAATTGCCTAGAACAAAGGCATAAAATCAAGTGTTGTCCCTATCCAACTAGACCAGCTACGCCCAACCGAAATTGCTTACTGAGCCAAAAATTATGTCGCTATCTAAACTAGGGCCGCATGTTGAATGACTTATTTTAATCTTAGCAAACTAAATTTACTGTAGTTTAAGCTAATGTACTGAAAGCGTTCGAATTCTAACTGCAATCGTAACGACTGTGTGGCGCTTAACCACTCCGAAAATGTGATTTCAAGGGCAAGTTTAGTCCCAAGGTAGAAAGCAGAAAACTGGTGCAAGTTTTGCACCAAGGTGTCAGTGGACATATGTAACTCTCCCAGCACACGGTACAGACGTGATAAAGTGGCGCTGCAGATTACCTGCGTCAAAAATGCGAAATTTAAGATTATGAAAAGTAGCACAGGTTGCCGGAATGTAGGCTACTTATTCTAAACTGAAAACCTAAAAAGAGCTCCACAAAACCTTCGACTGGTCCAGGGGCTGGACATAGCTGACCTGGACAAATATGAAGGGAACATGATTATGTTGATTATGGCACAAACTATGCAATTTTGTGAAACCACATATTTGATGAAGATACGTTGGCACGCAGTGCAATTCCGTGTGTATGTGTTTGCATGTAGCATTTGGTGTAATCAAGTAGACAGCTATCATGAGCGCTACAATGACTTGTGCCAGAAAAAACAGTTTGATGTCAGGCGAATCACCGCATCGATGCTGAAAGACCAAGAAATTGAACATATAAGAAAAAAATGGTCATGGCGTGTGTTTCAAACCAGTACATCTTAAGCATTTTCGGTTTCGTTCACCCCTGCCGTCGATTGCTGCATTCCTATTCNCCCTATTGTGAATTTATGTCCAATGTGGCAACAGGNACTCATCCAGACATTTTTAGCGGNCAAAGATTTGTGTTTTTATTGTATGTCTAAAACAAATTTTCTGGGAAAAAACAAATTTGGGGGTAACTGCCTCTGAAAGTCCCCCGTGGCTATGGGCCTGTGTGATAATAATCATACCACATCTACTTTTCATTGTTAGACCACAGAATTTGCTCTACTTTATCCACATCATGCTTTCCATCATGCAGCAAATTGGCTACGATCTTCAGATATGGTTTGATTACAGACTCAGTTTTGCAATTTGTTTTTTTTTTATTTTCTATCAGTGACAGCGCACTTGTGGGATGAAAAAATCCATACTAAATACTATCAACATTCCACGTTTGTCTGTTTATTCTTATGTGACGTTATTCTTCATGCTAACCTTCCTTTTCTGACACGGTCCTTTAAATTGCGAAGCTGGTGTATCCTGGTCAATTTCATGTATATATTTTCATTTACTTTCCAAATCAACGTGTTTCATACATATCCCGTATAGCTTACATTTTGCAGACATTATCTGATATATAAAGAAATACTAGATGTTGGAACCAATACCGAACCGGTAACAAACAGATATCACAAAATAAAGGCTATTCTTGTACGTGCTTCAATCGGTTTGGTCTTCACGTCGACTGACAAAGCTGCTTTGATGTGTGTTTGTGTGAAAATTTTGAAAGTACTGCGATTCTTGAAGGTACCGTTTGCACAGAGTACAGGACGCTCATGCAGAGAGCACAACAGAGATTCCACCACTCGATCGAATAAAAATGGCATCATTCAGTAAAATCTATCCTCATCAAATAATGTAACAATCACAGTTAAGTGCAACAGAGTACGATTTTTCTGAAATGATAAGCTGCTGACTGCTGTAGATGCAAAGTTAGAATGCTTCAAGTTTTTAATTTTATTTGCGATTGCTGATATATTTAATAATTACGCACCGAGCCGGAAGAAACACCTGCAAATAAAACTACAAATTTCTGTTTCAAAAATATTCCGGGCATTTTACCACTGCGTGACTGGCTGGGCCTCAAATAAGTAGTTGTTGTAATTGCAGTAATTCATCAAGCTGACAGAGTTTCAAAGACATCATACAAACGCAGAAACAATTTGCGCAAGACAGTGGTGGAACATTTCCCACTACTGGGAAATTGTGTCTGGTTTGGTGCAGATGGGAAACTGTTTTAAGTTTAACTCCTACACCTAAGGACGAAAATCTGATTAAATTATTGCATGATTGCTCGACTGGTTCTCAACCTGCTTAAATCTCATGACACCATTGCAGTGCTGAAGCGATCTACAGCTTTTGACGCATTTCCTCTCTGGCATACGCGAATATTTTTTAATGCGTGGAAAAAGTAAATGTTTCATTTGATAACTCTAAACCATTTTCTTCTATTGGCTTGGCTTTACCTGCAATACATTTTACTTCAATTTGCCTTGTAACCGCATTACCCATATTACATTTTATACCCAGAGCAAAAGACTTTTGCTAACTATTGTGCACTATTCCCTTTACAAAATAAGCAGTTTCGCGCTTGGGAGGTCTGCAGCCTTGATGACCTTTGGTCCTTTGCAGCCTCCCACTACCTCAAACATTTTATAAATCGATGTACTTGGAAGTCATCGCTGTACTAGATTACAATAAGCAGGATGATGTCATTCATACGTATGTCTCAAAAGCTTGTGTTTCATCAAAGTAAATGTATTTGCGCCATCAAACGTATACTCTCTACAACCGCGATGTATGTATCCTCGTCTTCCTTCATGTATTTGCGTATTTCATGTTACTGCGATGCATGCTTAATTTCAAGCGCCTTGCTTGTGGGAGTGACGACGTTACTCGATACAATACAAAATGTCAGACGGTAAAAAAAATCGCACAATTAATTTTTTAAACACAGGCCTACTTCCTAAATAGTGCATTCCTTTGTAATTATTACCCTTTCAGCGTTGAACAATATTCAAAAAAGACAATTGAATAACTACCATTGTCGCTAATGGTAGCTACGGTCGCTAAAGATAAGCAGTTTGGTTAACCGGTAGGAGAAATGATATGTAGAGAAGCTGATTTTAGGGTAAATTGAAGTTTGATTTCGGTCAACACTAGATTACGTTATGTTATAACAAGTTAGGCTAACGAGGAACTAAGAGCAAAATTGCTTCGAAAATACAGCATACGTTTTTGCGTTGAAACATGTCAGCCTACTTTTAAACGATTATTACTTTGGGAGACATTTTGTGAAGTGCAAAAATGTTGACTGCGAAGGCTAATAAGCGAACATGCAAGGAAGACTACATCACCTTTGGCATTACTTGCCTCCAGAAAAATAGAGAAGATATCCTGGTGTGTGTGTGGTGCATGAAAACGCTGGTTAACAGCTATAACTATTCCAGCTAAAGCAGCATTTGAATAAACCTTACAAGAAGCAAGCTAGCAAGTCAGTTGAGTAAGTAAGTGTAAAGAAGTTTGTCTCAAATTTCAAAAAGGTTTAACATTTACACACTGGTGAGACTACCGACTTATAAGAGCTATAGGTCACTGCTCTTAAGTAATACTTGGTTATGTAAGACATTCAGTCGGTTCAGAGCTGTTTTTCCAGCTCCACCCCTGAAGCCAATTGCATAATGAAGATGACTATAATTTAAACTGTAGTTAACTGATTTGAATTCACTATTACTTAATACGAAAACATGACACTCNAAGCAAAGCTGGAGTGGGAATCCTTGAAGAATAAAAGGTAGGAGTGTGGCGAAAGATTCGCAATGCTTGTGAAAGAATGCACTGATCANGAATGCTCGGCGAGTCAAATCTNNNCCAGAAAGTCTTTGGGGTCAAGAAAGTCTTCCTCACTGACCTNCAAGCAACGTGAGCTGATTGAAACGGAATGTGTCAAGTTCGCCATAGAATCAAGGAAACCACTTGCCGAAACAAAAGCCAAGATCCACGNCGATTTAGAGATTCAGAAAGCTCAAATCNATTCAAAGATTGTGGAANCCAACTTGGCAGCGTAAGAAGTTACGAAGCTACTCTGAAGTTTGAGCAGATCTTCCTCGTCGAGGTGAAATCAACATGTGAGCTGCAAACATCTTTTATATTACCTGAAAATTAAGGTTTCAGATGATACTGCGCGATATCCACTAAAACCGAAGTTAAATTTGGTTCATCGCCTGTGATTGAGATGAACAAGCCAACAGAAACGTGTCGTCAGACCTCAGACTTACCCGGATCGTATCCCATTACTTATCAAAAGGCTTCGTTTTCTGATTGCCTCGGCGTTAAGCACGATATTGATCCGTCGCAGTTTCATCGAAATCGTGGTTTGGTGGTAATTTGGACGCCATGACATCATGGTTGCGTGGCAATTTCGACGCCATGACATCATGNTTGCGTGGTAATTTCGACGCCATGACGACNGAGCCGGATGAAGATTTGCACAAACCGNNTCGTTTAGAATGTGAGCCTTCGCGTGCTTGTGGGGCATCTGCTAACGCTAATCAAGACAATACCGTCTTGGAAGAAATCTGTAACATGACTAAAGTTCTCCACCAAGGGTTTACTCTACCGAAAAGAACCCTTCCACAATTAGATGGTAACTCTAAAGAGTACTACCGGTTTATGCGTCGTTCCGAAGAATCTGGTATGAAGTAAGGCGTTTATCATTCTGGAAACAAAGGAAGTTTGTCATTCTGGAATGACAAACAAAGGAAGTCAATTCGGGAAGAGAAGGGTTTTCTCCGCCACTTGTTTAGAATCACCCGTTTGTGCAATGAAACCGCCAACTGCTAAATCCAGCAGTTTTGTAATGAAGCCCATTCTCTGTGGATATGCCAGCCGTTCCAGTGCAATACAATAAAAGGCGAACTTTTGTTATTAAACATTAGCTGTGTTTCAATCGTCTTGGTCGACACCATTCGTTGCTGCCGGTGTACGACGAAATGCAAGGAGTGCGGCAACTCGCATCACACTTTGCTGCACGAAGACAGCAAGTACGCTTCTCCCGATACACGTGAGCGTCTTTTCATGAAAACCCACCATTCCGACGCTTCGCAAGTCAAGACACGTGCGACGTCACCAGCTCAACCCTGTTGCATCAGCGTCAGCTCGGAACACGGATTGCAAGGTTCGCTTGATGGTCGTTCCTGTCCGAGTATATGAAGACGACATTCATCGTTCATCGATGCCTACTGTTTATTGGATAGCGGTTCAGAAATCTCGCTTTGTACCAAATCTCTCCCTCACAAACTGCAAATGCATGGTCAACCAACGAAAAAAGACCATCTCTGGAGTGAATGGAATACAAGCTCAACATGGTTATTCTGTGGCGCGCACAGTTCGAGGTGCGCACGAAACGAATGCAATTCCTGTCTCGAATGTTTTTGCGATTGACGACCTTCCCAAAGTTGGAGACAGCATTCCTCGGGACGAAGATGTGTCAATGTATGAGCATCTGGAAGACATCCGATTTGTCGAAGTATCTTCTGGTCAAGTGGAACTCTTGATCGGGGCCTCCACGCCTGCTGCACATCGTGCGTATGAAACCCGATTAGGTTTTTCAAATCAACCGCGCGCTTTGAAAACTGGCCTGGGTTGAGTTTTGTTTGGTCCGGACGAGCATTTCAAGCCTTGCAGAAGTGAAAGCAAAAACTCAGTGTTTCGCTCGTTGCGAACAATGCGATTCGCAAGGGCAGCTGCAGCAGTCATTCAATAAAGAATTTGCCGATGACTCGTGTGCTGATTCAGCATTGTCTCTGGATGACAAAACAGAGTCCGTCATCACGTTGTCATAAAGCCGTTGTCATAAAGTGTCATTACGTTGTCATAAAGCGTCATTACGTTGTCATAGAGCCGAAATGTGGTTCAGAGGTCCAGATTTTTTGTGGAAACACAACCTGGCATTGGCTTGAAATGCCTGGAAACATGTCTTCAGAACCACATGATGACCCGGAGATAAAGAGAAATGCTACTATTGTTGTCGCTAAAGAGGACAACGGCTTCGTTCATGATCTGATCACGTATTTCTCCTCGTAGATCTTCGTGGTTTTATCTCGTGTGAAGAAATCAACCCACAGAAGTAGTGAAACTTGCTCAGATGGAAATCTTCGAAGACATTAAAAGGAAACAGAAAAAATATGAAGCCTTTCCCAACGTAAGCAAGTTTGGTTCCAGTCTGGGAAAGACCTCACCAAGTTCACTGCCTAAGCTGAGACCAACAATGGTTTGGACGTAATTCGTGTTGGCGGACGCTTGCAACACGCTTTATTTGCCCACGGAAGAAAACCACCCTGTCATTCTACCATCTAGACAGCACGTGACTAACTTGATGGTGCAACACTACTATGGAATTGTCGGCCATCCGTGCATTCAAGCTGTTCTTTCTATGGTGCGCGAAAAGTTTGGGATTATAAAAGCTAGGTCTGCTGTGCGACATTGTCTTCGTGAATGTAGAAACTGTCGTTTCTGGAAATCAAAAGCATGCAAGCAATTAACGGCTCCACTTCCAAAATGTCGCGTATCAACGAACAACAACCCCCTTACATGCACTGGTGTGGATTATTTCGAACCTCTACTAGTCAAAGTCGGTAGAAGTCGTGTAGAATGATATGGATGCTTTTCACTTGCATGGCAACGCGTGCTGTGCATCTTGAGATTGCTGGAAGCCTTGATGCTAGTTCATTCTTACAAGCATTCTTCATATTCATTTATTGCCGCGGTGCTGTGAAAGAAATGTGCAGCGACAAAGGCACCAACTTTGCCCTCGCTGAACGTAAACTAAGAAACGGAATCATGCGTTGGAACCGGCAGAAGATTCAAGATTCTCTTTGTGAGAAAGGAGTGCAATGGCACTTTAATCCTCCATTGTCTCCCTTGAGCGGTGACGCTTGGGAAGTGCTCGTTAAAGCAGTGAAAAAGATTCTGCCATTCTTGTTGCGTGACCGAATTCTGGATGAGGAGTCACTGGACACTTTCTTGGTCAAAGTGGAGTAGTTTCTAAATATTCTACCTTTAACGCCAGTCAGTGATTTGCCTGACGGTCTTGCAGGGCTCACCCCTCTGGCGCTGCTCTCAGGCTGTATTGCCCCGCCACTGCCACCTGATGTGTTTATTAAACCTGATGGGTACCGCCGTTCCTGGAGAGCTGTCCAACATTTTAGTGGCTTTTTTGCCAACGATGGCTTAGAGAACATCTTCCTCTTCTGAAGCAGGACCAGAAATGGATAACGCCAGCGCGAAATCTGCAAATTGGTTATTTCGTTCTCTACGCCGATGAACATAGCAAGGGGGCTGTTGGCCAAAAGCAATTGTTGAAGAAAAGTATCAGGACTCCGAAGGAGCTGGTGCGAATAACAATGGTTGGCACGGCTCATGGCCAATTCATACGTGATGTACGCAAACTGTGTCTACTAGAAGCGAGCAGATAAACGACCTTCGCGACCGCTGCATCTGCATTGAGCATCATCATGTCGTGAGGCGGACTGCGAGTTTCTCGAGTAGCTTCAAGTAACGTGCCTTACGTTGACGCTGAAACTAAATGTTGTTCTTCGGTTAGCAATGTGCTCTAACATAGCGAGCGAGAAATTGCTTTCTTTCATATTTCTAATTCTTCTTAGTTACTATGATTGTTTACACCTTTTCCGTTTGGGACTGCGTGGTGATTGCTTCGCCACGGTAAACGCTTAGCACGTATCTACATCATGCGTACCAGTTTCTAGCACGGTGATCCCTTGAGCTGATGATTATGCTAGGCATGCGTTGAAAGCAGTGTGTGCATTGCTTGTCGCTTGTCGTACCGGTACAGCTGTTAACGAGAACCTCACTTGAAGTGATTGTATTGGCTGTCACTATTGTAATGAAAATCTCGTCGTATTTGCTCCGATATTTTCGGGGTCTCTGTGTGCCAGCCAGACCCTTGTTCCATACCTTGTTGGCGGCATCGTTTCATTTTATTTTACTTGCGAAGTTGAATTATCCGTTGCCCCTGTACTTTTGCTCCTGCGCGCCCAACTTTCCGTGTTAATTGGTTGACCCTCCAACTGCGTAATTTGGTGGTTGCCTATTTTCTCGAGAGAGGGGCTGAGAGCGAGTAGGACCGATGTGTGGTTATTCCTTTTTGCGTTTGATATGAGCCGTGACTGTCGGAAATCTGACTACTCGACCGACTTCTCTGACTCCCTACCGATTTATCTGATTGCCTGACTAACGTCTGCCGGACGAAACCGACTAATTTTAGCCTGTAACATACTGTACTTGCTGAGAAACTGCGTTGCGTGGCCTGCATCAACTGCATAGTGGCTGATTACATCAATGGTGGACTTCGTGTGTTGAAACGGTGGACAGTATTTCCGAGTCGCCAGGATCAGCGAGGCAGTTAAACGAGCCGAGGTTTGGACGCAACAAGTTTCTTGTGCTGAAAACTGCGTCATAAAATTCTATCGAAACAAGTCTTATGGCATCAATCTTACGCAGATCGGTGTCGTGATTCCGAGATAAAGCCTAACAAATTGAAAGTTGGGAAAAATCTGAAAAGGTGGAAAGAGGAATAACTTTCGTGGAAGTCTGAGTCTATACGACAGTATTTGCCTGTTTTGAAAAATTACAAAGTAGGTTTGAACTCATTGGAAGATCTACATTTACTTCGTATCTTTCTTTAGTGAGAAAATGATTTTAAATCTTCTCCGGGATATTCGAAACCTGCTGTAACGAGCGGTTTTTTCTCATTTAGTCGGTGCTCTATCAAGTGTTTTTCACGGTAACCATCTTCCACGTGTTACAGTATGTAGTGAATGGCAGGTGTTTTATTTTTGGCTTTAACAATCGAATTTGGCCTATGCACGGTGTGGTGCGACTACAGGCAGACAGGCCGCATGTGGCCCGCCACAGCGCTTTCATTGGCCCGCGGAAGCATTCAGAAAAAAACAGCATATCTGAAATTTGTTGAAATTCATTTGCTCTTACATCTGTCTCACTGAATAGCTTGCTCTGAATAAAGTGCATTTTTACAAGAACATTGAACAATCCGTTTCTGGGTACACTTTTAGTTTATTCATTTATTAGGCGATCAAATTAGAAGGTACGGCCCTCCGGTGGTGCGCCTGCCTGGATAACCTGTATGCTTTCTCTGTTCCCCTGCGTCCATTGTCTTGAAGAGTACATCTGGTGAAACGAACTCAGTCCTGCAAAATAAACCTATCAATACCTCCGCTAAACGCGGCTTTCTCAAGGCGGCCGCCAAGCAAAATTAATTGCCCATCCTTGCAAACTGTAGAGAGCTTCTGCATTAGTCAGCAAAAGAACTATTTATCAAACTGAACAATTTTCGCGCAAAAAATGCACTCGAAGTTTGGAAGCACATGCGTGCGTGACGGTGCATTTTATACTGTGAAGCAAGTCAATTCTAATAACAGAAACCGGCACTGATAAAGGAACGAAAGTGTCAGAGATGCTTTGGCCCCAGGCAGTGTTACCTCTAAGAAAATTCTATCCAGAGCAAATGTTTGTTTCGATGCGCACTAAGTGCATGCAACTGCGCAAATATACGGACACAAACAGTGCAGCGTTCCAAGCGTTAAAAGGGCTTTGCGATATATATATATACCGTATCAAATGTAGAATGTCTCAAGTGCGCGAGAATGACGTAGCACTACGCAAATTTTCTGGTGGTACTGCACAGTTGCTCCATAGCGCACCTTAGAGGAAACACTGACCACAGGCATCACACTGATAGACATTTGTAATAAATTGCTGTTTGCTATTGTGTAATAATTGCAATAACCCACTTACTTTTCCTTTTTTAATTTTTTAATATTGTGAATCTGTTGTTTTATACATCATTTTATTGGAATTGACCTTGAAGTTGTCACGTTTTTGTAAAATGATCCGTAGGTCAAAAGAAGTTGAACCACGCTGATTTATGAATATATTTTGTCGGTAATTAAGTTAAATATTATGAGTCAAAGATCAAGAGATACAGGATGTAAATATTAAGTGGCATCTAAAAAAGGCCTAAATCTAAGGCAAAATCAGACCAAAACATGAAAAAGGAGCGTTAGACAAGTATTTTACTCACTGAGGGTATACCCTCAATGCCACACCACATTGACCATGGCGACAACGTAAGAAGCCAGCCTGGTCGTGTCACGCCAGATAATCAAAGTGGAAGTTTATGTTTGGGAAGTGATACAAGTCAATTCGAAAGTGTTGATTCTGACAAGGAAGGAATCTTGTCGAATGGAGCATCTGATGACTCATGCGTGCAAAATTATTCCAAATTTGGGTGAACAAATGATCCTGCTACTTAGGCAGGTGTCACGAGTCGGAATGTTAGGGACCAACCTGGACTAATTAGCCCGAATGGGACCGCCTGCAATCATTATAGAAGCATTCCCCTAAAACAAGAGTGATGGGACACTGTTTTCTAAGTTTCACGGCAAGCGAATATCACCAAATAGTAAAGCGGTAGGTCATCCATGACTGTCACTCCTGGCCTATAAAAATTGATTCTTTTGCTACTACTTCAAACTTTTCAGTTCCGGACATGCACTAGCACCACATTCGATACCTCTCCTCGCTGCAAATACCACGCTCGTACTTCCCTCCTTGTCAGAGAGGAGGTATTTGTGAGGGTTGGAATTCTTTGATTTATTGGGTTTACGACGCTGTCCATTGAAGTCTCTGCTGGAGAAGTCTTAGCGTCATCCTTTCAAGGCGCACTTTTTTAACATCACAGATTTCCATCATTATGCCTCGATGCATCCCTTCAAATTTCCCCCACCACTGAGTGGGGCCTCGCAGAAATGTTTCAGATATGATCCCGCACCTGCTAACACCAGCCCTGCGTTATGGACACCACGGCCCGTGCCGACACTATCGTTATGCGAACTAGGCAGCTGCATAGGGCGCTGAGCCAAGTGTGACTCTAAAAAAGACCAAAAAATACCACTGTGTGGTTCAGGAAGTGAACGAACATGAGGAAAAGTGAATAGAACGCACATTCACGTAGGTTGTGGGAAAGTACAGGTACTGCATTGTTTCAGAATTGGTGCACAAGAATTTTCCTATCAATTTTAATTTCGTATATCAGGGGTGACCAAACTGCGGCTCATCGAACCTTTGCATGCGACTCTTTGAGTTTTCCGAAAATTAACATATTTGTTCTTCATTTTTTCTTTCTATTGCAAAGTGCAGAAATATTGCAAAATGGTACTGTGGCAGCTAGCGAGCCGTACAGTATTACATTTGCAAGTTGTTCCAAAAACACACGATCTCACAAATGCGTAGAAAGATTCTATTCTATTTGAACAAGGACTGAAGATGTGTTTATCACGAAACTAGTTTCCTGGTAAAAACAAATTGCGACTGGATCGCTTGATGTGTGGTCACTGCTGTGATTTACTATTACGAGGTGCGTGAAACCAGGGTTGCGGAGTCGGTGTCGGAGTAGTAAAAAGTCGGAGGATTTTGGGTGAAGTCAAAGGCGGATTACTAAGAACACTAGGAGTCGGTACCGGAGGCGGATTTGTTATGCGACTCCGACTCCGGAAGTCCAATTGAATTATGCTAACTCGTGCTTGTTGAAATGGTGCAATTTATTTTGAAACTTTTATTGCAGGGGTAACTATCGTGGTGCCCGCGGGCACAAGGTCGCCCGCAAGAACCATGTAGGTTCTAAAAATAACATTAGCATAACCAATGTCTTCACGTTAACGAATATCAATACTAAAATAATTGAAGGTAAATTGAGCAAAATTTTTATTTCAGAAGTGTGTATCAAACTTGTAGCCCTTCGCATTGATTGGTGCACAAGAAGTAGCTTTTAGTTTCAAAAATGTTTGTTGACCCCTGTTTCATTGAAACAGAATTGTTGCTGTGTACAACGATTTCCGTTGATTGTTAGCTGCTACAAAATTGTTGACAGCCAAAGTGCATTCACGTTTTGTTGAGAAGTCGGAGTAGGTGTCGAAATCTGAAATTTTGGAAAGGTCGGAGTTGGTGTCGGAGATTTTGCCTCCGACTCCGCAACCCTGCTTGAAACAAAGAAATATGGATGACAGGGGCCAAATGGGTTGATAGCGACATTTTTCAGTGTTCCATGACCACATAAATACACCATTTGTTTATTAATCTCGCACTGTTCCCTGTGCTGAAAAAGCAATTTTAAAGATCCGGATACCTGTGAACGCAGTTGGTTCAAAACAGTTAACGAACAACGCAACTTTTAAAGCATGATCCTCATGATCCTCCTTTTGTGAAATACGTATTCTGCCCGAAAGAGTTGTTCATTGGCTTTTTAAAACTTGGATTTGCCCATTTACCTGGCCTTTTCTACATCCCACATACGCTAATTACAAAATTTCGCACCTCTTTTTGCAACGTGCAGCTTTCATTTTTCAAGACCCTCCATTGAGTATGTTTGCTAAACTTACGAATGCTATTCCGTTGCTTACGTATTCTACCACCGTTCTGTTTTGAGCTATCGCAGCGTGATTCCATCAATGCGTTTTTTTGCTCCGCAACTTACGAATGCAATTCCGTTGCTTACGTATTCTACCACCGTTCTGTTTTGAGCTATCGCAGCGTGATTCCATCAATGCGTTTTTTTGATCCGTAATTCGCCTCCCATAGTTTTCCTGATGTAGTCAAAGAAATATTTTTAAACTGACGTATTTTGCAGTTTTTTATTTCCCGCAAATCGTGCCTTAGTTTAACCATTTGAAACATGAGTTTGCCTGTGCTATCAAAGTCTCCCTGGGTAGAGCACCCTGCGCTGTTCCCATTTGCCTCACGAGATACGTAGTGGGCACACGTGGGGCCTCTAGTAAAGGATGACTTATGTGTTGGTTTTTCGCGAATTTTTTGAACGGCCCCCTTCGTCCAAGCGAAATCCTTGGTGACGCGTGCAATGACCGATGTGCGATTTTAATAGCTGTCGCGAATAAAAACATTGGAAAGACCGATTGCGCCAATTACACAGGAACGATTGCATCATCTGAGGTACCATGGGAAGATGTTGTGTTTTCCCTTAATAGCTTGTCACAAGGCTGCACGTTGGATTTTGTCGCATTCTCCCATGTGCAACAGAGAGTGTTCTGATATACTAATGCATTAAACTGCTTTTACTCAAAACACAAAGCTAATAGTTTGACGGTTCGCCGTGTGTTTTGCACTTCAAGAGTACAAGGTAAGCCGTATTCGATGCTCACAACTTTCAAATCATGCACAGGAGAGCAGACGTTCTGCATCGGCCGTACCTACCCGCAGTCTATTTAACAATTTCAGTCACAGTATTTCGCGTGAGCACCAAACGCGCCCGCGTCCTATCGAAATTGGGAGGCCCTGTTATGCACAGATATAAGAAATTTGCGGACAGCGTATCGCTCTTGTTCCGAGAATTTCCAGAATGCACAGTGGGCGCGGAGGTGGAGTGACGGCTGTTGAAAGTAGCTGTAGTTTCATCTGCTGCTTCTGTATGCAAATGGGAAGAACTCGGTGTGGCTGATAATGCCACGAAGTGACCTCTTGCTTGAACCAAGAGTTTGAAAGATGCTATTCAAGCAAAGAAAGTAGCCTACTGTACAAGGGTTCACTTCCGAAAAAAGCTGACTCTTTTCTGCAGGAGTAAATGTCAGCAGCCCTTACGGTGAAAAAGTCCATATGGCATTATCCTAACCTGGATAGCATTGAAACGGACATCCTTGGCAGTTTTGGAGAGTATTGAAAGATCTTTCAAACCCAGTCACTCTAACACCACCGAACACGCACAAGGTATATTTGCCGGAGGAACATACGTGTAGGAGCAGGCAAATTGTAGGCGGTGCGAAGAATTTTTGCCCAAATTTTCGCAAATTTCCCCGTAAAATCCAAAGAAAATGACACTCAGAAAAAAACGCGTGCATTTCACTGGGTGCATTTTTCAAGTGAAGCCACCTCAAGCACCATTTTTTCCCAAATTTTGCCCAAGCTTGGCCAAATTTCTCATAACCTNCCCCAAAACTACCAAATTACAAAAGACGTCTTCACTTTCATTTTGGGTGTTTTTTTTATAAAATCAACGCACATACCGCTATCTCTTTTGAAGGTTTACGCATATTTTGCCCAAATTTCCTCATATTTTGTTTGGACGTTAAGGGATTCTGTCCACATTTTCACCAAATCAAAATATTTTGGGTGCGGCTGCACCCCCTGCACTTGCGCCTCCTGCACCAGTAGGGAGGAAAGCACTAATACTGCAGCAGATTTCCTCCCAGCTGCCGAGGCACTGATGGTATGAATGCTGCAGGCTGCGTTGAAATCCGACATGAAATACTCAAAGCATGAATCAAGGATTTCCTTGGCTGACTCGTGTGTGACAGGTTGCCAGGCGACTAAACAAAGTTCATGCAACAAAAGTTGCTTTGAGGTTCTTTGAGGGTCGAGTAGCTGTATGTGTTATTAACGTGTGACGGAAGGCGGAACAAGGAGATTAATACACGGATCGGTAAATCAAACAGTTCTGCGTGCGCTTTATCCGCTTGTTGTGACAAAAATGTTGTTTTCAGCAACCGCAAACCTTTCCGCTCTTAAATAGGTCTTGTTCCGATATTTTGGTCGTGTGCCGTGGATAATGACCGAAAGAATTCTATCTCAAGTGCAAGTGGCAGAAATAGAATTTGCTAAGAGTTTATGGTATGATACGTCCCCACAAATGGCCCAGCTGCGAAAAACGTAAATCCTCAAATGTTGAGTTGTTCCTACAAATCGAGAGGTTTCAGCTACGATGGTTTGCGTACGTGAACAGAATGTCCCAACAATGACTTGCGAGCCACGTCCTGTTGGCCACACCCGAACGAATGCGGCTGGGGAGTCGACCAAGGAACAGGTGGAGTGATTACATTTCCTGACTTGCCTGGTCCTGTCTTTGTGTGGGATCAGTAGAACAATTCGAGATAGCTGTTTACAGTGATGTGCAGTGTTTCGATACATTCAAGTGTTCCTGGCAACGCGACCCTCAAGCCTCAACAGAGGAAAAGCGTGGATAAAAGTGAATGAATATTATGTTTTCTTGCTTTCTGCCCGTGCTTATGCATTTTAACTTCTCAAGTGAAAGCATTGTTCGTAGATTTCCGAACTAATCATGCATAGTTTTATGTGAACTCGATTTTGTATTTAAAATGATGCTGGATGATTGGAAATCGTCGATCCTCTGGAAAACAGTTTCTTGAAATTTAGAGATATAAGGCTTGATTAAGCATCTTGAACATCACAATCAAATACTCACAAACTGAAATGTTTTTTTTTTCAATTTCGATTATGAGTCTTGCTTTTTCTGCTTGTCTCCACCTACCTTGTACTATCATTACATTTCCTATTTTTTTTTCTTTCGTTACATATGCATGTATAAAACCGGAATGTTTCTTCAAATTTTCTTCGCTGTTGGTTTTAGTTTCCGCAAAGACCACAACTTACCTTTCATCGTTTGCTCATAAAAAGGTTTAGGGGTGTGATGGCGGCATACCTACTTTGCAGATTTAAACATTTCTTTGTTATTATTTCTCGTAGTATCCCCATCTTTAACTAAAGATGTAGGCTATACGTACTGCATAAAGCAGGCTATAATGATATATTTGATAACATGATCTCCGTGATGTAAAAAACGTTTCATTGTTTACTTCACGTGAGTTTATCAGAGACGCCGGAACAGCGCTAGGGAAGCGGAAGGCAGTAAAATGGTTTAAGGCAATATAAATTTGTAAGAAGAAAATCGTTACCAATTGAACACCAAAAATAATACCAGAAATTATGGAAAACCAGTCTGAAGTTTCTGGGTGCGCTAGCAACTGCAATAAATTTCCTTCAATGTGATCTTGCTCAACAATGGAATTACCTAAGATATTTTCATAAAAAGGTACTGCCGCCGTCGTTGCCCCCTTTATGAAAGGGCAGAGGGAAATGCACCCGTTATGCCCACGCTCTTGGCGTGCCTGGGTTTAATTCTCTTGGAATACAGGGTGACACAAAACAAACGGTCATCACCTAAACTTGAATAACTTTTGCAATGATTAATCAATTCTTTTTATTTTTCAGATTTACCAAGCAGGCTTAATGTTCTAAGAGTCTACCAAATTTGACCTTCGAGATGCCATGGACTACAAAGCAAAAGATGTTTATGGTATTGTTGAGGCATATTTTCGCCAGAATTCTATCCATGCAGCTCAATTGCAATTCAAAGAATGGTTCGGATGACGTGAATTTCATGTCCACTCAATGATCTCCAGATGGGTCAACAAGTTCAGAACCCGTGGGACTGTGCATAACCTCAGTCGTAAAGACACTAACAGACAATCACACTCTGGACGACCGACATCATCAAGGACACCATACAACGTTTCTGCTGTCAGAAACCCTGTTGTCCACAGCCCAAGCAAGTCTGTGCGTCGGCGAAGTCAGCAGCTTGGAATCAACCGGGAGCCCGTGCGGAGAATTTGATCGCAGATCTCCACATGTATCCTTACAGGATACAGATTAAACAAAAGCTTACACCTGACGACAAGAGGAAGCGAGTGATCGTGTGCCAGTGGTTTTGCGACACGATTGACGCTGTGCCCGACTTTCTTGACAATGTCTGGTTTTCGGACGAGGCACATTTTCTGTTGTCAGGTCACGTGAACTCTAAG
>JGI24159J19872_10004998_pt1 | contig 17055 bp, 10 predicted proteins | sample Ectturendosymbi4_FD_19872 | JGI IMG/M metagenome (IMG submission 19872) | reverse complement strand
GTGGCAGCAAGCAACAATAGAGATCACCCGACGAGATCACTCTCATCGTCACTGTTAGCAAGCACAATCAACTGTTCACCAGGTTCACAAGCATTATTAGAGGTCACTCACCAAGATCACTCCATCTGGATCACTCCCTTATTGCTTGTTCGTGCCACATACATATATTTTTGTTCTTCGCGCACATCCCATTCGTGGTGAATCACGCAATCAACGCAACACCACCGGAGAGGTTGCAACAATATCAACTATATGCCCACTGTTAGTTCACCAGAGTTCAGACACTTTTCTCTAAAAATTTGATGCTATCATGTTAAAGAAGTATTGTTCGTTTGGTATTTGATTGATTTCTCAAAGTATTTTTGTGGTGGTTGAAAAGCTAGATGATGTAGTTTTAGGTTAGATTGCCATCTGTATACTTAAGTCAGAAAAATTTTGATTTAATGTGATCTTCGGACAGCCATTTATAACGCAGATGTTTGGTTCTCTCTGTGAAAAGTTAATTTCCCTTGCACTTTGAAAAGTGTGTATCTCAGCATTGTTGTTCACTTTATGAGCTGCTGAGAATGTGACCAGTGCTAGAGTATGTCACGTGCAGTTGATACTGAATTGTTCTCCAGAGTGTAAAGCACATTCACTAATTATGTTTAAGTGTTTGTTAAATATTAAATGTTTTGGGGAGTTTGATAAAGCTACAGCAACTAGGTTTTCATTTTATCAAGATAGCTCTCCTTATATCGGTAAATATTTTTTTGCTTAGCACAGGTTTTTTTTAAGGAAAATGTTAGGTACTTGGTATGGATTTGTAGGGACCTGATTTTCTCTGATTTTAGGAACCCGATGATAATGTTCTCTGATTCTAGGGACCCAATTTGAAATTTTAGGGACCTGAATCAGGTCCCTAAAACGCCTTAAAAAAACCCTGGCTTAGCATGTATTGCTTTTTATATTTTCTTTATAGTTTTAATTGATCTTATGCAGCTTCATTGTTTTCAGCTTTCTATTAATTAATTCAAGATTGTTATAAATGTTTTTGATCAAGTACAATGTTTTGAAATTGGTCTTCCCTAAATCTCTTAAATGCCCTTATGAGTACATCACAGTTACCGGCAGTAAACTTTGCCCAGTGGGGCCACGTTATTTAATCTGTGTCATGGGGTTTTCTGTTGCTTGATAAACGTTTTGATCAATGATTTTTTCATGAAGTAAAAAAAAACTGATTTTTACAACAGTTACGTATTTGGGCTTCAAAACTTTTGATCATTATGAAGTCTTCTCTTTATATTTTTTATACCCTTAGTTATAAATTTGCCCAGGCAATGAAGCAAGTCTTATTTAATTTCTGCATATTTTTCCAGAACTTCATGAAAAGGTTTGATGGACATTTGGCTGGGTTGTGGCTTTTGGGGATAGATTGGTAGCCCAAGCTTAATTGTACTTTTTTCAGGGAAGCTTGAGCTCATTGAATACAATTCACAAAATCTGCTGCCACCGCCTTATGATGATGTAGCTGAAGGAATCTCGAGCAGGCATGTGGCATTTTGGTTGATTTAGATAAATGTTAATAGAAAAAACAATAGTACTACTGCCGATCAATTAAAAATTGCTTGGTGTTGGAGGATTTATCAATACCTGAATAGAAAATTGATTGTGTTTGATTCGGTTGATTCGGTTTTGTGTGTTAATGTGTGGAATGTGAGTAGAGACTGCACGTTTAGTGTTATCAGGTGGTAGAAGTTTTATAGTGGCAATACTCTCACTGCTCTTTTTTGATATTTGGTTATTCAGTGTGTACCAATGAAAAGTAACTCTCTCCAGTGCTTGAAAATACTTATAACCCCATCAGATGCCAAAGCTTTCCCCAAAACCTGGACATGTTTAGAGAATCAACCAATACAGTGCTGTGGTGGAGTCGGTGAGATCTCTTTTATTAGGTTTTAAACTCCACAGGATAATTATCTGAGTTCAGTAAGTGTCCACCTGATAAACCCTGTCTGCGATTGAATTGAGCGTTTAGTGTATCGTTCATGTGTGCAGAATCAATTTCTGGCAAAACCAACTTGTTGTATTTTAGGCTACTAAGTCGTTAATGTTCGCATATCTCTAAAGCAGTTGACTCGTTATCCTAGTTAGAAAATAAACGATATCGTGTTCTTTAAATTACAACTTCCTTATATCATGTGAAGAAAGAAGTGCACCACTTTGAGTTTCTGTTTGACGAACCTAAATGAAGTCCTTTGTGAATTTGGGCGTTTGGTTTGTACGCTTGCATTTTCGAAATCTGTTTTGATCGAAAGGGTCTCAGCCAGACAATAGACGTTAACTCTGCGACTGCAAAGCTGTATGCTTCGATGGAAGGCGAATAGCACTGTATGCACTAGGCATGTTAAAAAGCTGCATTGTAGTAGGGTATGCCCGTTGTCTCCACCACTCCGTCTTAGATAAGTTATTCAGTAGGCTATTCGTGTTTGTGTATTCGGTGTTGTGCTGATTTATTCCATGAGTTCTTTAGTTAAGATTAGAAGATCTTACGGTTGCACTTTGTAGCCAACGGGATCCATTGCGAGCATAGCCTGATTTTTAAACAATCGCGGACTCAATGTGATGGTCAACTTCAAAACGCGGCTCGGTTTGACAGTGTGAACAAACTGAACATGTGCGTGATTTTTGTATTTTAGCGAAACTAGTATCTTACGAGGTATTCGTTGGGAAATCAGGGTGCCTGTAATTAATGTTGAAAAAAAGGTTAAGAACTTTTTTCTCTATATAAGGTGCTTGTGATCGAATTGCAAAAAAGCAAGAAAACGGTGATTGGAAAAGTGCGCACAGTATGTGCATTGGTAATGATGTTCACGAACCAAAGCCGAAGCCCATATTACAACCCAAATTAATGGCACTTATATGAATTTCAGTTATGACAAAGACGGTGTCCTAAAAGACCTTACTGATTGTCATTGTTTGTTTTTGCAGCTTTCAAAGTGGCTCAGCGCAATAACCCAAAGCGTTCTGTTCGCGTGAAGCCTAAATAATTGGATTCAAAAGATCTGTTCAAATGCGCTAACCGGTCAACTAAGTTAGATTTAGATTAGCCTAAAACACTGGAATGTTTCTAATTGCGTTATTGTGCTTGTTCGAGGCTGGGGTATGGTTTTCTAGAAAAATCGAGTTGAACTAAATCGTAACCAAACAAATATTTCTTATGGTGTAGCAGGCCACTGCAAGTGTAAACTGAACAGTAACTCATACATCGCTGGGTTTTCTGCGGAATTTTTGGTCAGACTTCAGTTCAGAATCCGCCGGCTGAAGGCTTAATATTTATTCGTAAATTCAGAATTCCTAGAGATAGACATTTGATTGGTCAGCAATAGTGACTTTACATTAAGTCAAGATATCATCTTTGCATTTTAAAAAATCCAAGATATCATCTCTGCAGTCTTTTTGGTAACAACGAGGAGTGTGTACTTCACATTGTGAGGGTAACCTGATGTAGTAAACTTCGGTTAATCCGGATTCGATTTGACCCACAATTTTATCCGGTTTAGGCGAAGATCCGGATTAACCGAAGACGTTGGTTTCTAGCCTGACGTCACCTAAATACTGAGATATCGGTGAAAATCATTTGAATTGAACACATTTTCGACCCAACAGCAGACTTCCGCAGAAGCACAACGATTTTATTGATGTATTTTCAATGGTACATGAGACTAGTAACCGCCATATCCAGTTAGTTATGAGCAGTCTTAAGTTCATAATTTCACATTACTTGACTGCGAAGAAATCTGGGATTTTGGGCTGACGCAGAGATTTCTGCGATGGTCCATAAGCAGTCACTCTGGATGGTAATGCCTTACTTACATCTTACTGAGCACAATACACTCAGGGATAATGTTCTACGCACGCGCACTCAACATTGATCAATAGATTGAAACCGTGGTGCGTGGGCGTGCCTTGAGCGTTGTGTTCAAAACATGATAAACCATGCCCGTGTGTGACGCAATAATCGTCTCTACGATTAGTCGAATGTTGCACTCACTTGGGGCCGTTGTTCTGATAATTCTCTACGCCCGTTAGTGATCGTGAGCACGCTTGTGTTGCGTCTGAAAGTTACCCAATTATACCTAGAGACAAAAATCCGGATTACGAGATGTGAAAAGAGAAAATTTTATCTGGTATTGGCGAAGATCCGGATTAAAAAATCCGGATAAACCGAAGATTTTTATAAAGAAGAACGTTAAAAATCATTTGAACCCGCAGTTTTATCCGGTTTTGGCGAAGATCCGGATTAACCGAGGTTTAGTGTATTTGAAAGTCGCTGAATTTCGATGCGATAGAACACACAACGACGCAATGTCAAAAGTTAAAATCCACGTTTTGCTTTTGTCACATGGATGGTTGAGAGGTGATTGACTTCTAACTGGCATCACATTTTGTGCGCTCATGGATTTGATATCTGTTTTCTGAGTTACCCGTTATTCGTGCAGCTATTTTTATGACGACACTGTGGAGGCTATAAATTTTGTGCCTAAGTACGATTACCAGATTTGATCAATGGGGACGCCACTACCTGACATGCAGTGGTCATTAGAGTAGAGCAATTGCCTCAGCCACTGTTTCAAAAGTAAACTTATGCCATGCTCTCGCCCCTTGGGACCTTGGTACTGTTGTGAAGAATGTCGTGTTACTGATTGCTACGAACCAAGAAAGTAGTCGAAAAGCGGGCGTTTTAGAGAATTCATTTGTAAGGTTTTACGCCAAGAGGTGGGTGTTGCTTAGTCAGTTATCTGTGGATTTGCGAATGTTAGAATAGTGAGGTTAACTCCTCCCGTTGGCACGAATCTCTGGTGTTGATAAATTAGCTTTGTCATTTGAAGCGTGTTCACGAAATCTTTACAGCTTACAATTTTATCCTTGACCTCGGTACTACCTATTTTATTGCGAATTTACGAGATAACTATATTTGTGTGCATAAAAACAACTTAACTCCTGTTTTTTAGTCATTGACACTGACCAAGTACAGTAGGTTACTTGCAGGATCATTTTTTGCAGGATTGCTTGCCCACCCTTCAACATACCGTTATCACCTGACGTAAAAAACGTAAGTTGCGATTTTTAGTTGGTGTGTGCGATGATCTGCTAGAATGATGAACTTAGCAACTTCCAGAAAATGTCACGGCTTTTCGCACTAGAGTTTAGCTCACCCCATGAACGTAACTGAATGAGGAAACCACAGTAGAAGTGCGTGCGAATCATATTCCGTTCGTGATTCTCGCTTCTTAGCGTACTTTTTTTATGACGTTTTTGTCGTGGTGTGACAGGTCCGTTGTCAGTAGGGTTCAGTGGTTCCCAGCTTGCGCATTTGCAGTGGTGACGCCCTATTCGTTAATATTGACGGCAGTTGTTCCCAGTCATTCACTGAATAAATACCCCTTTTTTACTGTTTGGCTCATCCAACCATGAAAATCGGGCGATGCATTTGCGGTGCCGTGTTGAATGATATCAGGGGCATCCAAGGAGAAGAACGGGGCAACAGTTGCCCCGGGCATCCAAAGAGTAAAATTACAACATTTAAACTGCTGTGACCACGATAGATGCTTTTTCTGACTGTAAGGCGTTTAACACATACTGCATGGATTTAATTTTTTCAAAACGTGTTTTTTGTAAACACTACTGTTCATGTCTTACAAATGCCTGTATTTCTCACATTCCTCAATGCTAGAATTTGGTAGGGGGGCATGCATTAAAGCACTTACCCGGGGCATCACCAGACCTCTACACACCTCTAAATGAAATAGTAGCATTTTTTCACGTTTCAAAAAAAGTTGTTAAATCTGCCTTGATTATAGTCTTTTCAGTGTATGAGTAGTGCGAGAATGCTCTAACGGTCGACCTCAATGCTGTGTTTTTACTGTAGTTTAATGAGCGGACCCTTACCCGTTCAACTCACTTCGACAATTCACGTGCAACAACGCTCTCTCGCCAACCGTCCACCTACCCCAGTACTGCGCCTTCGGAGATTCCTAGCACAGCGCCCTCGTTTCAGTCGGAAGATTTCCCGCGAAGTAAGACATCAAGAACTGTAATAGATTTGCTTCAAGTTTGAGCAATCGCATCAGTGTTGGATAAACCAACGTTGCATTGCATGCAGTTAACTATGGGAAGAATCTTTGAAAACATCTGTATTGCTAACATTTAATTTTGCTGAGTAAGATAAATCTGAAATCTTGGATACATAAAACTTTTNTTGGGAATTTTTGAAACACCCAATTTTTATTAGCATTGTTCAAACAATCGAGTGCTCTGACAAAAAANCAATCATGAAGCAGGGCTTTGTCATTAAATATTATCAACGATAATTTGAGATCGACCGATATGNCTTTTATGGGGCCGATACCGATATATCGGCCATTCATATGCCGATAACCGATATTTCCAAAATTTTAAAATATGGTTTTCTGCTTCATTATCGTAAATATAATGTACGAGTATTTTAAGCCTTACTTTTTTTTCAAAAACTTCAAAAATCAGGATTTATGAGCTGAAATTTTTCAAATTGCAGCAATTTCAATATTTTGCTATGATTTTTAATTAATTTGATTAATGATGATGCTTTTGTTTCGGCTGCAACGGCCGACGCGTGCTTCATGGTTCATCTTGTCTGCTTGTTTGTGAAAATGCACCTGCTAGCGATGTTGCAAGATAACTGTCTTGACTAGGTTTGTTGTGCTTTTTTGCGCAAGTTGTCTGCATGCGTGAGGAATATAACAGCGTTTTGTCAACACCTATCGAGGCCGATAAAATCGGCCGCTTTGGTCGATACCGGATATATCGGTAAAACCCATATATCGGTCATCTCTACTGATTATGATGCCAGCAATCGTCGGTTCATTGAAAAGAACCGCACACTCGAATAAACGACTTGGCCAGCAGTGCGGTTTGTGTTTTAGCCCGAATCATCCATCTGTAGAACCTTGTCTTGTAACTTGGGACCATGCTGTAAGATCGTGGGAGATGCACTTTGTTGTTCAAAAGCACAAATTTTCTGTTACTTTGTGCTCTTTTGCGCGCAGCTGTGGTATTTTTTTCATAAACATCTCAAGTGCAAACGCGTTTGTACTCAAAGGTGAAACTAGGTGGACATATCTGGTATGTGGTGAAAAGAATTGGAAGTGATTCTAGGCAAACTTAGTTATGGGGGCAATGAAGGCTTGTTTAATGAATGAAGTTATACAGAATTGTCTAGATCAGGAGCGTCCAAACATTTTTGTGCGAGGACCTCATAAGCTGTTACACAACAGTTCTAGGGCCGGACATGAACTCCCGGTCCAAAATCAAAGAATGTCAAAACATTGTTTAAAAAATACGTTTGTCCAAAAGGATCATAATGCGAAAATATATCAGCTAAGGTTAGGCCAGCCTGCAGCGCAGTAATACTTAGGTACGTAATGTCACTGTTTCAGGACATGTTACATTCTACCTAATCAACAAATGTTCGTAAATATGCTATTTTCATCATTGACAAACCGTCTTTGCACGCCTGGTGAAATGGTTTCGCGGGCCGTAGATTAGAGACATATGGCCTAGATTCTTTCTTAGGTCTATACTTCGTGTGTATTGTAATGCATTTGATATTAAATTGCACGCAAGGCAGTTTTGACGCGCAAAATTAGGTGAGTTTTTTACAGGGTAACTCGTATCGTTTCAAATCCAGGTAACCTTAGTAAGGCATTTATCGCCTGAACACTAGTTTTTTCCTGCCGAAAAATTAAATGCAGTGTATTCACTCGTTAGCAACCGATCTGGCAATAGAAACCAAACAACAAAATGGCATAAAATCCATCTGTTTGTGGTTCACGCTTCTTCTGTGATTCTCGCTTTCTTAGCGTTGCAGATATTTTTATTTGCGTCTTCAAAGCTATTCTTGCTAAAACGCTAAGCTTGTTTTTTCTAACCTTTGGCCAGTTTGTTTGAATGTCAAAGTTATTCATTCGAGTGGACCAATGCTGATGTTTCAACAATTTGGTTCCATGTGCTGTTACAAAATGCATCATTTTTGCCGTTATGTGTAGTTTTTATGTGCAACGTCAGTATGCGCTTCTTGCAGTCTCAGTTGAACTGAACTCTGCTCAGGAATTTGAGAAATAAAGTATAAACTTACGATATGAGTTTCATGTGTCCGTTGCGAAATACACATGTTTTTCAGTTAATTTTTCGTTTGTTTCTGATCCAACGCGTGACTGTCAGCGTGCTGTAAAGAAACGTTCGCTTCAGTACTATTTCCATGTCTCTTTGAACTTATTCGTATAGCGTTTAAAGTAACACCGTCTCAGGCTAATGAAGTTTTTATTGCTCTTTGCTTATCAATGTTTGCATGGCATATTTCTTACTCTTTTTCAGGTCCATCGAATTCTCATAGCATATCTTTTCAAGATCAGGTAAAGTATTTGCATTAAGTGTGATTCGGCATTTGCATGTGGCATCTGACGTTATTCTTATTTTTTAAATCACACCCGTCGAATTTCATTCAGAAACATTGCCCTTTGCCGTGCAAGCCTTTGTACAAATCATTTGGCTTACGTGTTGAGGGGAAAAACTAAGTTAAAAAAACATGGCAACCATTTGCTTAGCCTGCGTGTTTTTGATAGGTTGGTATTTATAGCAGCACCTTACCGTGCAACGTAATTCCAAACCACGTAGACCATCTTATCTTATTTCCTGTTTGCTATGAATGGCCCGGCTCATTTCGGGATCGGGAACAATAGTTTCTGTAATTGGTCAGCCATAGACCAAGCTGCATCACTTCGTGGTTAAATCCCATTTGCGGCGTCTGTGGAAGAAGCTACGTCGAGATCATCATCATATGACAGGAATTTTTTTAATAAAAAAAAAACGATTGCTGGAAAGCAAAGACAAAATGCCTGGACCTGTTTAACGTTGGAATCAAACACTTTTCGACCAATTGCGCTTTTCGTTCTTTTGTTTTATGTTTTCAAGGAGTCTATTGTGTTCGAATGTCGTCAGTCGTTGCTTTCGTTACTGAAGGCTTTGTCGCATTTTTCAAATCTGTTTCATTCCAATTTCGTGCTAGTTGTAGACGCGAGGTTTTACTGTTGATGAAGCTTGTGTGGTAGTATGGTTTGTCGCTAAAGGTGGTGGTGTTTGTATAGCTAGAGACTGATATTCTTGGATGTTTGTGTAAATTAGCAAACTGTACTTTAATTTTTAAAGGAGGAAAAATGGCGCAAGTATGAAGAAGCGCATTTCGGACGTGTTAACTGCGCCATAGAGGAAATAACTTGTGATCAGAACTCGGAATTACTCAAATGCCGACGCAGTTTGTCGTGTCCCCCGCGTAGACGGGAACCGGAAGAACACGACGCGAGGCTCAGCTACAACAACCCTAAATTGCCCTTCAGTTCTGCTCCGTCGTCGCAAAACTGCGACAGCGCTGCTGGTTTTCCTTCAGTGCGGCATGTTTGCCCACCCCCATACAGCGCCTCAGTGCCACTCTCGCCCATAAGCGACTCTTCAATGAGTTTGCGTGTACCTCCTGACGAAACCGACAGTTTTGAGGTGTCTGGCACCGTAGAATAGAGAAACGGAAAGTGAAAGACATGTAAGAAACGTCAGCATGGACCGTTGCCGTGCTAATTGTTATTGTTTATTCTTCGATTGCGTTTCCTGTAATCATCCATCGGCGGATATGCAAACAAGATCTGTTGACAAACATATGTTTTGCAAGATGTAAATGGTTGTTTAACAAAGCCTATTTCCTATGTTGTGGTTTTCCAGATAGCTTGCGAATTTCTACTTCTTTAGTGTGAGGAAATGGACCGGTTTGCTGCTTACATTGTCAAGGCCCGTTGTCAACAGTTTTAGCCGGCAGCCAGTGGCGTAACTATAGGTTTGAGCCGGTTGGGCGAAACCTAGCTGAAAGGGGTCCACTAACTAACACTCAGAAAAAAATTAAATGATAGTGAATCCGGATGTCGTAGATGTCTATACTAGCTAAAAAAACGAAAACACGTTGAAAAACGCGAAAAAACAACAACCTGCTGAAAACCAAAATAGAACTAAATATAAAAATGTCAGCTAAGGGGGCCAGTTTTTACATTTACCTTGCCAGGGGAGGCGTCTCGCCCCCGTGCCCGCCAGTTAGTTACGCTACTGCGAACAGCTTTTCATATCTTCTGATATTTTTGACCGTTGTGAAGAGTTTCTTTGTCGTTTTTGTTTTATTGACTTGCACTTATTGTATTTCCACAGTTATCCTCTGCTGCTTGAGACGTCTATATATGCATTACTTTGTTTAATTTTCTCCCTTGCGATTTGCCAGCTATTGTATGTCAGACGGTGACGCTAGTTGTTAGTCGCCACGGCTTGACTCACTTGGTGAGCGCGCCGCCTGGTTTTCCTTCTTCGCCACTAAGCGCTCAGTCTACCTGGAATCAGCCCAAGGCTGCATCATTGCCGCGACAGCCTGACCACGAACGTGAGTTGCGTCAGCTGTGTTCTCTTCATGGCTGTGCACGGTACTGCTTACAAACACGTGATCGACTTTATCTGCCGCGCATGTTTGCTTCAAGGTCTTTGGTTGCACTGTCTGTTAGCTTAACTGCGAGCTAAAACTTCTGTTTCACGGTCAATTTGGACTTCTCAAATCCTCAGTAACTCGCAAAAATTTGCCCCGGTGCACTGAAAACGCACAACTGTTGACAACTGAGAGTGTTGTAGCAATAGACAAACAGTATATTCTAATGGACTCGTCCCTAACGGTGAGTCATTGGAAGTAAGCACATGAGCTTAATNACATTAACAAAGCAGTTAACTATGAATCTCCTGGTTAAACCGACAAAACCGAANAACCACGGCGCTGAATTAGATTTAGAATTCTAGTTCAATGCACAAGTCAGTGTTTGTGTAAATAGTTCTCGTTTTGTTATTTACCGCATGTATTACCATGGCAAGGTGAGATGAAAAGTTATTTTAGTTCAGCTGTAATGCTTTGGTTGCTACATTGTTAAAACATCACACGCCGCGTGGCAGAATAGAAGGTAGCTAGAGGCCTGTTTTCTACGTATTTTTATCGACGTTTAAAGTCCAGGGGTTACCAACCTTCTTGAAACTGAGAACTACTTCTTGGGTACTGATTAATGTGAAGGGAAACTGGTCTGTAACACACTTCTGCAATAAAAGCTTTCTCAATTAATCTGTAAATATGTTATCATTAATCAAGTTCATGATAATGATCTATGTCAGGGGTGGGCAATTATTTTTGCTTGGGGGCCACTTTGAGAAGGCCGCGTTTAGCGGAGGGCCGTACCTTATGAGAGTAGAAGCAAATCTCGATTTATAGCCTCAACACTAATAGTTACTATGAGAAGTTGAGGAAATTTCAGATTTGAAAATTTTACTGAATGCTTCTGCGGGCCACTGAAAACGCTGTGGCCGGCCACATTTGGCCCGCGGGCCGCTATTTGCCCACCCCTGATCTATGTGAACACTGATCGTGTTAATGATATTTTCAGAACGGGCCCGCGGGCGTCCTTGTGCTCGCCAACATCATGTTAGTCACCCCTGCTTGCACTGTCCATCAAATAAAATACGTTTCCGAAATATTATCGGCAATAAAAAATTGCCACTTGTGTGCGATTGCAAGCGGTACAAAAGATGGTGTGTAAAAGATCACAATGACCCCAGATCACTTACGCGGAAGTGTTTTTGGAAATCGAAAAATTGGAAACACTACGAAAATTACGAATCAAATCTGGCCGTTAGCACGATTTTGTGCGTGAAGGATGAAGCGTATTTTTTCAGATCGCAGCGTGGCAATCATGTTGGATCTCATTTTGTGCTTTCTTAGAATTTTCTATGCTTGATACTATCGGTGAAGTTGCTGTATATTTGAAACTATTCCTTTTTTGCGCTTCATTGGGCATCGTTCTTCATATCATGCCTCGGGTTTGTCCAGTCCATACTGTTGCATTCCGACGCATCCTTACACTAATCTCGCGTAAAGCTCTTTTTTCGTTATCCGTATTATAAGCGAGTTGCTGTATTTCGTAAAATTGTTGCGTTATTTATGCTGACTGCTGTCAAGGTCTCCACTGTACAGTGCATTTCTGCCCTCTCTTGTGTCTTCAAGGTTATGTAATGAAAAACATGTTTCTTCAACTCTAAATCCGACTGCCCCAAACCCAGCTTGGGTGTTTTTTCTCGTCAGCTTGTTGCTGTAAACGAAGCTGATGTTGTCCGTCCTAGTGCAGGCACATGAGTTCTACGCGCTTGTTACTCAAGGTTGTATTTTCTAACACATTCAAACCTTTGATGTTTTATACTTTTCACGGCCACAATGCTGGCAATTATTTTCTGCGCTTATGTTTGCTATATGTTGTGTATTGTATTTTATTTTTGAAAATCTGGACGTTGTTGGCAAACCGTCAATACTAGTCTATCGGTAACCCGCATGCTTTCGTATTGAGCGTTGTTCACAGTCAGTGAAACTATGTGGTGAGAGTCTAATGGTGGTTGGGTTTCAATGCTAGTTTTGCTTGTTGAGGTATCAGTGTAATTGAAGTGAGCCTAGGGAAAATGTGACGCCCACCCATACCTATTGCAAAAGTTCCGTGCCTTGTTACCAGGTTTTCACGTGCAATCGAATTTATCTGCTTTCGTTGATCAAGCGCGTGGCGGGTGAAGTGATCGCGCTTCAATGGGAAAGGCCCGAAGTCTTATGACACTATTACTGCTTGGTTTGCCCGAACTTATATACTAATTAGGGAAGTTTATCAAGTGTATCATTTGTTGGTAATTTTCCCATGTAACGGTCTTGGTACCATTACATAGGTCAAAGCAGTGAGCTCAAGAACCACAGGTCAAAACAGTGAGCTCAAGAACTACTTCTTTGGCTCTACAACTTTAATAAAGAGCACCAGTTTCTCAATGGAAATAATACGCTCATTCTACCGGTGCTGAACCGCTGCCTTGTCGTGGCATATCAGCCGACAAAATTAGTCGGTTGCGGACAGTTGAAATCGGGCCTCATTTAGAAGGCCGAGTCTGACACATATTTTTGAAACTCACTTTAGGCCCGAAAACCAAATTTACCGAGTGAGTCGACATGCGCAACTGAGGGGTATAGGCAGGGTCGGATTAACCATTTGGCAAACCGGGCAAATGCCCGGGGCCTCGCACTTGAATATCAAAACACTTCTTTTTCTGGTGGTTTTTCATGTTTTTAGGCTGTTCAACGTGCGTCAAAATTGTAGAGCTTTCTTATGACTGCATTTAGTCTATAAGTTCAGGAAACTGAAACTTGGCATTTATCGATTTTGAGTTGCTTAAAAGAATTGAACCAAACAGCATCACGCTTTACGGGCTCCCATTCAGTGATTTCAAATAAACACAGATTTCACACCAAAAAAACAGTATTCGTACAATAAAAACCCAGAAAGCTTGCGTTACGAACAAAAACATATCAGTGTGTTTATTTGATTTGAAACGATAATCGAATACTGATTTAATTATCGTCTTCCAAATTTTCATCTGTAGAGCAAACCTTAACGTTTGGACGACCTTTTTGTTGCTCAAGACGTTTTTTATAACATTGGTAACATCTCCGTTGATGATACCTTTCACTAATTGTACGAGTACATTTGTTATTAAACTAGGAAATTATATGCAATCTTGAACTGCAGCAGGATCTAAAATCTCAGAAAAATATAATCCCAATGCCTTCTTCCTCTTATTGAAATTTGGTGTTTAATTTGTATGCACAGGGAAGCATCGAAATTCAAACAATCACTTTCACCGGTTTCTTCAGTTGGCATTAGAGACAATAGCATTGTGTATATCCCCAACAATGTTCTTATATGAGGATATGAAACCGTTTGAACACGTTCTGCTTCATCCGATATGCGTACTTTCCCACCTGATGTGCGCATGCAAATAAAGCGTCATTGCAACATTTAAATTAATTAATCGGAACTTAGCTGCTAACTTCACGTTTTCTATCAGTTTTGACGTTTTTGATCGGTGCTTTTGCAAAGTTGAAACCCAGGGCATGTGAAACGCTGCGCAGTTGCGCTAAGCGTTTAGGGGCCTCGCGGTCAAGACTGCCCGGGACCTCGCGTTCATTTAATCCGGCCCTGGGTATAGGTGGCGTAGCAAACTTATTGTGACTAAATAGTTCGCAATTAAACATTTTATCAATTCGATTGCTTCAACAGTAACTGGCAACAAAAGCGTCCGCCGTTGCGAAAAAATTTATATGCAGGCCCGAAACATTTTGACCAACTTAAACCGACATACAACTATGAGATGGCGTAAACTGGGCGTGTACCATAAACACTTCCACACTTATTGCATAGAATCGACCAATCCCAGTGGCAACCTGCCAGGGCTTTTGAGAGGAAAAATATGCTGGTGTGTGGGACCTGTTTTCGCCCCCTTAACGATTATAAATCACAACTGATTAAGAACTTCATGTTTTTCAAGGCTATGACTAGAAAATGATATGCTTTATTTATTATTTTACATCATATCCATTCACCAATGTTATTACTTAATTTCAAAAGGTCTCAAAGCTGACCTCAGAATCCACATAACACAGTTATGGCATTCCGAATTTCACAAGTATACATCAAATTTAACATTGATTGTAGGCTATAGAGCAATTCTCACTAGCAAAGCAAATTTAATAATTTCATAAACCTAATTAAGAATTATAAAAAACAGAATTCAGTTACTCGCTTGAGCATGGACTCTACCAATTTTTGACAAGTTTATTTGATTTACAGTCCCGATACCACACTGGAATAATGGTGATGCAATACAATTTTTGTACCCGAGCTTTTGCTATTGATCATAAATTCTCAATGGGGTTACGATCGGACGAGTTTCCAGGCCAATCTAACACATTTAATTTTTGTTTCCTGAAAATCGTTTTCACTTGTAGTGTTGAAGCACACGGTGCAAGACCCTGTTGGAATTTTTCTCCATCAAGATACGCCCTTCACGTATCTGGAATGGCTTTTTCAAAAACTAAAACTTCCCCAGATCATCTTATTTTAGGGGTGCTTTACTAAATCATTCCAATAGGCAGGACTGAACCGCTCACCCTTCCTGATCCTGACAAATCTGTTGTGCTTCCCTTAGACAAAAATGTCTTTCATTTGAAAACAGCATTTTTCTACAGTTCCATATTTTTTTTACCCATTCTAATTTTTGTTTTCATTTTTTGCGTAAGAAGCTGCTTTTCAGCGGTTTCTTAGCCTTTCTGCCAGCCTCCAGTAGGCGGCGTCGCACTGTACTTGAGCTTATGTGACCTCCGGCACGCAGCAAATCTGTCTGTAAATCAAAAAGCGTCGTCTTTGAATAACATTTGTAATTTGCAGTGGCTGTTTGGGTATAGCTTCAGTGTTCCGGAAGCGTAACAATGCGACTCCGCTTCCTATATGTGATATCTGCCGTTAAAATAACAGAAATTCAAACTCGTGTGACTCTCAACCAGGGGTGGATGTTTAAATTTAGGTGCCCAAAAAAAATCTCAGAAAGAGGCCCCAAACCACCGCACATTTAGTGATATTTTGTGTGTACGATATGTGGTCTTCCCTTTATATCAAGAGAGAGCCCCTGTATTTGTATATGCTGTATAAAGACTTTACTTACAGAAAGCAATTTTAATTTTTCAATTTGTCTGGGAATTTCTTTGATTTTTTCTGCGTTAAAATCCATTCACTTTGTAATTGTTTAAAGTCATTTGATTTTATGTTGTCCTTTGTCTACTCTACACATTAAATTATTGAGGGGCACCCTTTAGCACATTTGCACATAATTTTGCTTTATTTTTAAAAACATAAGCTGTTGTAAGATCGCTATGACTCGCTTCAGAGCTTATTAGATGTATTTCTAGAGTACAGGAGCGGATCCAGCCAGTAAGTTTAGGGGGAGCGATTTCAGTTATATTTGGTAATCAAGTTTCATTACGGGTTCGCAACTGTAAGAGAGATGAAGTATACTTAACAACACTGCTGTGAAAAAACAACGGCAAAATGGTCTGATATCGCGAATGCTGCTTTCCGAATTGTTCGAAATTATGGTGAATGAACTTACTTTCGTAGGTTTTAGGCGGGGCGATGGCCCCGCCCTAGGGTTGCCAGGTCACTTGAAATTTTTTCAAGGACATTTTGTTTTTCGAAGAGATACGGTGGGATACTTTCGTGGGCGCAGCGGGCATTTGTCCCTCTGGAATTTGGGACTAAGAACGAAAAATGTTTAGAAAGTCTGAAGTCAGCATCTTGATTCCGATTAATTGATTTAAACCTTGCAATAACACTTTATTTACCGCTATGGTTCTCACACTGCACAAGAGCCAGCTTCATTGTTATGGTGTGATGCAGTGGTGAGCTAGCGGTTCACTCATGTCCATTGTCCACTACTTTAAGTTACGATAGTTAATGCGTTTTTGTCATGTGACTGTTGACCTCAGACATCTATGGCAGGTGATGCGGTGAGACAGTGACTGCTGTTAACGGTAAGACACGTTGTTTTATACTGTGTGAAAAGAAGCAGGGGTGAATTTGTAGCAGTGCTTCCGCTTCCACAAGTTTAAAATTCATTATAATGTGAGATAGTGAGTGTGACCAATGCGCCTGAGTGAATATCTTGATCATGCTATGCTCATGCAGGCTTCTTTTCACACAGTATAAAACTACGTGGCTTGTTAGAAATAGCCTACTTCCATGAAAGGCTTGTGGGAATACGTCTTGATCGTTAACGCTTAGTTCTGACTTCTGAGCGAGGACTAAGCGCAAAATTATGTTTTCTGCGTCGAGTTTTCATAATTCGTCTGCACAGTTTTTATGCCTGCGTGGTGTTCTGATTTTAGTAAGTTATTTAAAGTTGTCCGATAGTCGTATTCAAGGGCGTACGCAAGGGGGGTTGGTGGGGTTAAACCCCCCCCCCTTTAGGTTGATATTTTACAAAATTTTATTACCTGCGCAAAGGAGATTAATTGTTTTCGCATACTTTTTGCTTGTTAATTTGTCGACTTAATGC
>JGI24159J19872_10004994_pt1 | contig 17058 bp, 10 predicted proteins | sample Ectturendosymbi4_FD_19872 | JGI IMG/M metagenome (IMG submission 19872) | reverse complement strand
TCGTTTAAGTCTGAATCTCCCTGAGAATAAATTAATGTGACTGTCTTTGTTCGTTTAAAACGTAATCACATTTTGCCGCCCTCCAGCAACGTGCCGCCCCTGGATTTATCCACAAGATCCAATGGGTAGCTACGCCACTGCTCTCATCATCTTTAGTGGGGTAGAACAGCTCTCTAGCTCTATCGCCTGGTGACTATGTGCAAAAAAGTGGCGCACGCGAGCCTCCAGGTTTGGCACTGCATTCTCGAAAATCATTTTTTTAAAGAACGGTTTTTGACGGTCCATTTATTTTTCGTGTTATTTTCTTTACAGTTTCATGAAGCTCCCACAATGGTTGGTGTGAAAATGTTTCAAACTGTGTGTAAGCGCATGCTTTGTGAGCATAGCCTATATTTAGCCCTATTCTAAGCATTAGCAAATTAACCTACGTTAAATGAGAAACGATAGCTGCAGTGTTTAATATGAACGGACTTTTCTTAAACCCTAAAAAATAATGTAAAGTTTCAATTTTACATGTTGTACACAGGCCCGTAACTAAGGAGGAGCAGGGGACGAAGCCCCTTAGAAAAATTTTCGCCACCCCTGGAAAAATGTGTTGGACATAGTTTAAAACTATTGGACATAGTTTTAAAAAATGTGGCTCCTCAGAAAGCTCTTTTACCCCCTGGTGTCCCAAGCTGGTTACGGGCCTGGTTGCATATCAATTACTGAAGTGAAAATCTTCCCGTACAATTTGATGTTGTTTGCTTTTCTAAGGTAGTAGTGTCTGTTAACGCCATACCTAAACTCAGTCCTTGCGTGGTACATTCACTTCATTTTGCAACAAACATTTTCTAGTTCACCTGAAACTCTTCAAAAAATTTGTCATTTCCTTCTGGACCACTAAGACTGGCTGAGAGATGACCTCCTGGTTAATTCGTTGGCCCTTGCTTGAGCCAATTATAGTTCGCTGACGAAATAATGTGTCTGTTCAATGCAGCTCCCGTAATTGTGAAGGATTCGCTAGTCTTTACAATGCCACTTTCTTCCTGTCCCTTTCTATGATTTTCCTACATTCTCCCTGGCATGCAATAGCCTACGGTAGTACTTTAGACAACAACCCAACCTACGCCGATTACACGGTTAATTGCCAAAAAAAATGCTCACACAGATCGCGTTTAAGACGAAGGAAGATGCTTAATATGACCAGGGCCGGTGAAAACCATTCCATCGCCTTCTTAGGCAAGATCCAGTTTCAGCGCCCCTCACAGCTTATGACGTGATCCTGTTCAGTCAACCGCGGTACGATCTGTTTAAACCAGAGCTTTTTTAAGGGAAATGTTAGGTACCCGGTATAGACCTGTAGAGACCCGATTTCTCTTATTCTAGGGACCCAATTTTTTATGATTCTAGGGACGCGATGTTAATTTTCTCTGATTCTAGGGACCGTATTTTCAATTCTAGGGACCCGAATCGGGTCCCTAAAACACCTTTAAAAAAACTGGTTTAAACGTAAACAAATACGTTCCCTTTGCTCTTTGTACGTCTTAAATTTGCCGGTGCGTCCTAACAGCTTTAAATTAATTGCCTTGTCTCGCACAATTCGCCTTTCGAGCCACACTGCAACCATGGAATGGCTGTTGCGTAACTTCCTGCATGTACGGAGATACGAACAATTGTCTCTATCAGCGGTGCCTTGGTATGGTGCGACAGAATTGTCAGTACAAAAAAAAATTGCTGCTTTTTCTGAGGTGAGCCATCTACACTGAGCTGCTACTTCACCTCAAACCTTGACGCAGTGTGGCTGGTCAACTCTAACTGGGAAACAGAGCGTTCTACGCAAGTGATGGGCAAACCGTGGCCAGCGAAACCAAAAGTGATGGCCCTTGATATTTTCCTGAGTATGGCCTACGCACGCCAAAAAATACAATCTCGTTAAATAGATGGCCCAGCAACCTATAACCAGAAAAAAAATCGGACAAGAGCTTTGCATTGCGGAAATGAAATAGGCGAAGACATTTCTTATCCCGTCTTTCGCAAACAAGCGTGTGCGCATGCGTTGAACGCTCATTCCACATGTGCAGTAAGAGGGAAGGGGCAAACAAATGGCCCGTGAACATTATTACGGGCCATAAAAGTGACCCGTAAATGCAGTAAGATTGTCCATCACTACTCTACTCAGGAAAACGCCACAACGATAATTATTATTTCCGCGCTTCCAGTTCTGTCTCAGCTGACGATTCCAAGCATCACTTTCTATTTTGAAATCCATCAGGCTCACACATCGACATTCCTTATGGCTATCCAACAACTTCACGATTAAGAAACAAGAAATTTGAGCTGACAAATTCTTGCAATGGCAACATATCAACGAATCTGCGAGTTTTACAGCATTAATTGTTGATCGGGAAAACATTTTGTTAAATTGCACTTGGCTTAAACACTGAGCAAACAAAAAATTTTTACATAAATACATTCATATGACTTTTGCTTCATGCTTTGAAGAAAAAAATGATTGTCTATATGGACGTGTCGGGAGGCTCCTGTTCAGCAAGGTTCCTGTTCAGTAAGATGCCGGCACTGATACGAATGTACAGTAGACATACACATATACTGTACATAATACTTTTGTGTAGTCATTCAAACAAAATTGCTTGCTCGGAAAAATCAAGTTTTTTCACAGAAGCTATTGCATAAATAAGTCGTAGTACGCGTCGTGTTCAGTCCTTTGACGTCAATAAAAACTTGCCACCCGGTGAATCGCGTCCTTGCCCATCTCGTTACGCCGCTGTTTTCAACCATTTTTGGCTTTCGACGCCCTAGTTGCGCCACCAGAAGCCTCCATCACCTTTGGCCAGTAGTCTGGAAGCTGCTGACTAGACAAGATCTGGTAACAGCCTTTGATGAACTGTATTGGCGGCGCACTACCCTGGTTGGAAACCAGTGCAGTAGATTTTCGATTAATCCTGTTACTGTATTTAATTTCTTCACTGGGCTGTTCATCTGCTGCTTGAACATGTTAGCAGCGTTTTTTGGTAGGCATATGCTTCTATCTGTTGCTGAATTTAACACATGGGTCTGCATTGCCTGACATTTGACGGAAATTCCGTAATTCCGTATTCCCTAAAATTATAGTTAAGCTCAAACAGGGTCATGTAATGTTTCTCAAATTTTTCATCTTTGAGCGAGTTCTTATCCACTGCTGGGCCGCACTAGATCTCGGGGCAGGTGTTCAAATGTTCTTTTCATCTAGACAAGAGGCATTGTCCAGACTTGGGCCTGTCCCCAACTACCAATAAATAAGTCTGTCGCATTGCATGCGATCTAACGAAACACCTGATTTTTTCGAGTTGCGCCACACACTGAAATTTGGTTAAATTCGATACAAAACTGAGCATAAGACATAAAAGCAACAACTATAATTTTGTGTAATGACATAATGAAAATACGCATTGGAAAATTAACTTGTGTATTGACAAAATTTGAAATTCAAAAAAACGACTTTTGTGGACACAAGACGTCGCACGAAAGTGGAGATGCTGAAATATTTGTTACTTGATCGTGTTCACAACCTGCTGCTAAATTGCCGGTGACGTAGGCCGTGTTGAGACCTTCACTCCTGTAAGCTGAGACCTGAAAATTTTCGCTTGATTTACTCACCTACAAGGTCCAGAAACACTTTACTGGTTTTCGTTTGTTCCCCAAGGACTGGAAGGCTACAGGTGGTCTTACATTCAAACAACCAGTTTTCCAAGCTACGCGTTGCGCAAAATTCCAGGTCTAGAAAGGTAGAAATTTCGATACAAAGGGATAGAGACCAAGACCTGCACCCTTTGAAGCCGTGACTCACAAAAACTGCTGAGATATTTCACGACATCAAGACGAAATAAATCTCTCGTGATCAGGGTCAAAGAGACGGAAAAACAACTTTTACTCTGAACAGGAAGCGACGATGCCTCGTTTTTGGGCACAACCGTTCCTCGTCTCTCCTGACGAACCAAATGGTTTGACAAAAGGTAAATAAACCAAGGAGTAAAACAAAACAAGGTCAGTGCCTGCTTGAGAACCATTTTGCTAGAGGTTTTTCATCTGCTTTCTAGAATGCCGAAGGATCAACTGATTTATGTCAAATAGTATAACCTCATTGAAAGTGGCATAAAAATGCATCACTCGAGCTTAGTTTTATGCATTGACTTTATTCAAAAAAAAAAAAGAAAGCAACAACGAAAGTAAAGTAACAAAAAAAAACGGATGGATAGTTCGCTTGAACAACGAACCAGATGAGTACAAGCAAAATGCTTGTATTGCAGTATCGAGTCGTGCTGTGCTAAGTCTTGATGACTTACGATCAACGACACAACAGTTTTCACGACTGCGCCATTAGGCCTTGCGGTTGTTTTGGTTTTTGCGTTGGACATGATCATTAAGGAAAAAGTTACTATAAAAGCACAATTTAGCAACACAAGGCAGTGTATGGAGAGAGAAAAGAATGTTTTGTTAGATCGAGGTTTTTCTGTAGCAGAAGGTGTCGTCATGTTTGAAAATAATAGCAACACCGGCTACTCTATGCAAAAACAATTACTACAAAACCTCGGTAGGAAAAGAAACATTGCGTGTGGAATGGGTTTAAGATAGTAGAAATCAAACAGCAATAGTTCTGTATAAAAAAACACGTATATAAACTGTTTCCTTGCTCTTCCCAGAGGCAAGAAACACAAGGCGGCAACTTGAAGCAATCCGCACATAATGATTTGGCACGTTCGTTACATAACTACATAAGCATGTTCGCTTGGTACGTGTCTTCTCCGCAGTACGCTGATCTCCCTAGGACAAGTTTATTTCCCATAAACCATGATAATACTCTTTTTTTTCGGGGATTCCCCCTCATCGATTCCGGCAACCACACAAGTTTGCCCTCCAGTTCAACATCCCAACCAAGAATGATGGGACTCAGCCGCAGTAAGAACATTCGGAAAAACCAAAGCTTTCTTAGCCTCTTCCCAACAAGTTACGTCTTTCTTCACATGCTTCTTCGTAAGTGGGTAAACGATTTGACGGATTGACAGGCAAGCTGGAGTCGCTACGCTTCTGTGGTGAACGGGTTTGCAGAGGCAGTGCTGGCACATCTTGCAGGACTTGCCCACCAGTGATTTCAACATCCGCTTTGAAAATAAGGCTTGCTCGAGGTGACAGATCACGGACTGTTATCACTGGCTGATCACCTATGTTGATCGAAAGTGGTCGGACATGCCTGTCATCGCATCTGCCTTGTTCGCAGGTCCTCGCAGGATTATTCCTGCACTGGACCAAGTTGTGCTCTTTTGCTTTGTGTACAATTCGCGTTATCCCGGTGTGTTTATGTTTATGACAATCTTCGTGAATACAAGATTCGCAAAGTACTAAGTGTGCGGGATCTTTGGCGCAGGCAAAATTCGAGGGTTTCCCAAGATGCGTTTGGCCAGCACAGGCCGGTCCTAGTGAATGGCCAGCATGACGTTTGGCTTGCTTTTTACGATGATATAAAAGACAAACGCCGGCGAAAACCAGGACAAGCACAAGAATCGCTGAGCCCAAGCATATGGCCAGCCACTGGCTGGCACCAAAATTTTGACTGGCTGAAGTGCCTCGCGTTGACAGACATCTTGGCCCGAAGGTGTTCGACGGGCATTCGCATCGTGGGCCATCAGCATGATCGGTACATGTTGCACCATTGAAGCAAGGATTGTCATCTAAGCAGCTGTTCGTCTTCATGCCACAGTCTTTGCCGAAATACCCGGGGAGACAACGACATCTAGCCCCAGTCTTTGAACGAACGCACCTTCCACCTTTCAAACAATTTTCCTTGTTGCACGCTCTGAACTGGCATTCGTTGCCAGTGAAACCTGGTAAGCAATCACATTTGTAGCCCCCGCTGGGCTGGCTCTTGCATGAACCTTTATTCTGACAAGGATTAGAAGAGCATCCGTTCACGTGCTTTACACAGTGAATGCCTCCATATCCAGAAGGGCAATAACATTTGTATCCTTCCTCAGCGTCTACGCAATCTGCACCTGCACACAACAATGCAAATGTAACGTATCTCGAAGAACATGCAGCAAAACGCCCATCTAGATCAACAGGGCGATTCAATACATTCAAAAAAACAACCAGTTGATTATTATTCACAAACCTGATTTTTATGTGGGTCGGATTACGTTTCCCCAAAGCCTAAAGCCAGAAAGTGACTTCGAAAAACATATCAAATCAAACGCTCTCGGGTTCAATTCAGCAGCCCATCCGAATCCAAACAAAGGACTAGACGTCTATTACTCTCAGATGAATGGGGAGCACGAAATGATGACAGTTCCACTCTCCATTAACGCAGAGGCAAAAAGGTGTCGTCTTGTGGATCAAAACATTCGCGCCCCTTACAACCGTTACATCAGACAAGAGACGAAGTGAACGTAAAAGGCGCTGTACGTGGGAACTTGTAACAGAACACCATCCAGATCTCAGCTCACGCGCCCAAGACGAGTTCTTTGTTACTCACTCTTGTTGGACGTATGCGATGCGTGATTCGGGCCGAACCATTACACAGGGTGAAAAGAAGCTGTTGACATTTGCTTTACGCTCACCGTTTTGGCAGGGGTCTTGCGCGCATGATGCTGCGGCTTGACCGCAAAACGTGCCTGTCCAACCATGCTTGCAGTCACACACGTATTGGTTGCCGCCGACACGTTGGGTGCACTTTCCTCCATTCTTACACGGAGCATTTGAACAGCTGAAGGCTTGATCGCAATTGGCGCCGTAATATCCACTGGGACAAATACATTTGTACCCATTGATGAGGTCCTGCAAAAAACAATGCAAAGTGAATTCCATGTGAGAATTCGGTGTAACTGAATAGATCGCAACCCGGCAATTAGCTTGTCCGTACCATACGTCAGCTGCTGATTTCAGCAATTAGTTTGGTGCGCAACATAAGCTTACAAGTCATCACATGAGTGGCATTTTCTTTCTCCTAGAAATCAGAGCCTTTATCGTTTTCACGAACAGCTTTTCTTAACCACGCCAAACCATATCTCATCGAAGTAATCCACGGAAATTTTATATGTCTCAACACCTGGTTATTTGAGAATATTGTTTTGAGCGGCCAGGCTCTGCCAATGTCAGTGCGCTCAGCTAACATCCCTCGAAGGTATTTTGCAGTTTCGCTACATACCACACATTGCGTTCCATTGCTGCAAGGTGAAGAGATGCATTCATCCAATTCCGTCTCGCAGTCTCTGCCAGTGAAGCCATCTTTACAGGAACACGTGTAACTACCTTGCCCGGTGTTGGTGCATATCGCTCCATTTTGACACGGCAAGTGGTGAGTGCAGTAGTTCAAATCTGAAAAACATGCACTTCCTATAAGACAGTCGTGTAAGAGTGTATTTCATGTAAGCTACAGTATACTGTACCAGAGCGGAAGAAGTACAACAACTGTTCAAATATAAACTGGGCTTATTAAATACCTTGATTGCAGTAAAGACCACCCCACCCTGGATTGCAGTTGCATTGGAACGGCCTGGAACATTTTCCATGGATGCATCCAGGAAGGGGGATACAAACATCGCAGAACTGACCCTCCCATCCGAGTTCACACCTTTAACGCAAGAAAACAAGGCTAACATGAGATTATGCATCTTCACTGACCTGATGCATCGGACAGAAGATAACTAGACCAGTTTGACTTTTTGCACCAAACACGACCCCGCACTCACGCATGAGTTCAAGTAATACCGGTAGATTCAAATCATGTTGAACAAGTTTAGTGCAACGTTTTAACAAACAAGTGTCGTTTAGTTACAGCATTTCTAACATCAAGTTTTATTTTTACTTTTTTATTAACTGGTTGTTAGAAACAGCACCTTGACGAAAAAGAATAAATCACACAAACAGTTTGTTTGCTTTTGTGGCAATCTACAACTCTTGTAGAGATGAACATTTAAAAAAAAAGGGGAAGACAGTTTAAGAAGCGGCACAGCAAATATTCATGAGACAAGACCTCTCCCAGTGTTTGCTTTTATATCCTGTCTTTGTAAACAGAAATTGTTTCCCGAAGTTTGTTCTAGCTTTTACATTTATTAACAGCAGGAGTTAATGCAAACTCACTTGCATTCATTCGGTCTGCTGCATGACCCGTGCTCTGCGTTGCATCCTTTCAGGCATATCGCTGTGAAAACAAAGAACGTGTGATCAGAATAACACTTTGCAAAAGCGTCAATTCCTGCAATTTGTTTCCACGCTAAGTGAATTCAATAAGGAAGTGTCTACTTTAATGACACTCCATTCTAGCTCCCTGGTATATTTAGGACAAGAATCAGCCTCAAGTTGATTCACCTTCTGCTGGCAAATAAGGCCATGTTGCCACTGCAAGTCTTCGCTTGCGCTCTGGTGGCCGTCAGGCTGCGTATATCGTGTTTACGTCGTGACGATTATAACTCATGCGCGCAGTAGGAGGAGAGGGATTGTTAACCAATGTTTTACTTTCGGTCAAAAATCATTTCAAATATGAATTGTCAAAATATCGACTTTGTATCCTTTTGAAACGAAAGAACATGCAGAACCGTACAGTTTATTTCTGTTAAGTTAACCAGAATGTTTGCATTTTGGCAAAAAGTGTGCAGGGAACGAACGTTAAACAGTCTTAACATTTAAGTGATAAATGGTCATTCGGGATATTTGGGCATGTGTAGAGTCAATAAATAACAAACTGCAAGCACTCTTAACATTTGGGTGATATATGCTATTGCTCATATATAAATTATGTTGTTCATATATGCGTGTGTAGAGTCAAATAAATTCCGGGTAATGTCTGACTATTTTTTAGGTTAGTATAATTGCCATAAATTGAGGTGAGAATACGAAGTACAGACAAGCAGAAGCGTGTAGGAAAAATTTGAAAATTTGAGTTTTATAAATTTTATTTCGTAGTTTGAGGAGATTCTACTAAGCTAACAAAATAGTTCTAGGTAAGAAACTGTCACAGGGGATATTGAGAGGATATTGAGAGCTAGTTGCCCACATGGCCTTGCGCAATGCGCATCAACAGTGCACGCCTAACTTCCTCATACAGCCACGCACATCCGACAAGTAATTGTTGGCCAAGCAACACACGACGCGAAGCAGTTAAAACCTGTACGGTACTCCGGCACATGTACATCAATACTTCATAGGTTGATGTTTAATTTCCTTTGTCTGTTTCAAGTTAACTACGATTAAAAAACAAGTTATGATAAAAAAACAAGTTATGATAAAAAAACATGTTATGATAAAAAAACATGTTATGATAAAAAAACATGTTATGATAAAAAAACAAGTTATGATAAAAAAACCAGTAAAAACACGCCGGTATCGTGCCCATTGCGAAGCAGTGACATGCCTGCCAATGGTGGAACAAATACACAGTCTGGAACTCCTCTAACAGCACTTGTCCATTTTTAAGCATTGGTCAGCATAAGTTGATTTCGTCATGATATTTAGTACTTATTGAAAACAAATTAGTATATTTTTGGTCAACCAGATGCATCTTTACATAATTTTTCAAAACCGTCGCATTATTTGTCTGATGCTGCGTACAAATCCTAATTTTTTTCCCACTACATAAAACTTCTGTATGACTAAGTGAATGCAGTAGTTGCTGGTACGATGTACAGTGTTTGATACACCCACCTCGTGATGAGTTATGCGTAAGGAGTTCCTGTGCTTTGTGTGCTCAACCCCTGTAACATGGATAATTGAATCTATTCTGAACCCAACATAATTAAAATTACATGTTAAATCTTACGTTCGGTGCAGTAATTTTCCTCACTGCTTCCAGTCCATCCTGGTAAACAAACTTTCTCTCCTCTTTCATTGCAAGAGTAATGCCCGAAAAGGTCATCTCGCGGTTGGCAATACGTGGAACAGCCTTCGCCATACTGGTTCTGGTCGCATCGCACCCGGTAAGAATAATGTAATCGACTTTTGAGGTGCTGGTACGGTGCGGGAGTTGTCCAGGTATTGCCGTTCCAAGGTATGGGGTTAATGATGTCGTGCTTGATTAGACGTGAAATCATCATTTTTGACGGTGCTGCAAATTACACAACAGGTTGCACTTGACAAAACGCGCCTCAACTCTGCTGTCTGATAACTTGTTTAAAAATCACGAGCCGTGGACGGTCATTGTTTGATCAGAGTGTAGCAGACCGCAGACCCTACAGTGGACAGCTGCCGCTTCCAGGGGAATTTATTGTATTCAATCTGGGGCGGCATGTGGTGTTGCGATTATCACGGCAGTAACAATGAAGGAATACGCACGACAGATCGATAAGATTTACGGATCATTCCCAGAACAAGTTATCCAAAAGATAGCTACGGGTTACACATCAATTTGAGCAGAAAACATGCTTTATCGATACTCGCTAGCATTCTACTCACCTTGACCGGAAATTGACACCGAGTTGTAAGGTTCTTGATGAATAACATCAACAATGAGAGAAAAATCTCGCTGAAAAGCCAGTAACAGAAGTGTTAACATCATTCTATTTGCAATACCATAAATTTATGGCGCCTCGTTGTTCCCCAAGTGTTACTAAATTTCAACCGGGACATTGCGTCCTTTGCTGTTGTTGCAAGCTAATGCGACTTTGACTTAACACCTTTAACTTTGTTAATTTTATTCCAACGCTTCTTAAAAACTGGGTAGGGAAAATGTTTTTCGCTGTTTTGTATACTGTGGCTGAAAAAAGCTGCTGGTAAGTAGCATCGGACGCCACACTAAATACCGGAAAGGTGGATGGGTGCAAGCGAAATCTTACACAAAAGTCAAGAGGAAAACTAGCAAGAGAAAACAAAACTACCCACAACGAGCCAACTCAGTTATGTAAGCGACATGTCAAAGCTGGTAGTCCTTTTTCATCACGTGAAGCGCATAATCTAGTTGCTGATAGCAGCGCTTGTTTATTGAAAAACTTTCAGCGTAAGTCCGTACTCTTGCGGACAGCGAACGAAGAAAGCAAATTCGACGAAATATAAATTACGAGAGTTAATGTTGTAACGCGTTTTGACGAAGCTCAGTTTTTTGTTTCAAATTTCTGCTTTATTACGCACGTTCACAGCAACTAGTATTGCATAAACAAATTTCATTGCAACATACTGATATGCATTGTGCAGTTACAAGGTATCAGGTACGATTACCTCGCGTGACCAGGAAACGTGCGGCTTACATTTTCTAAAGTCGAGCAGTTGAACTGCTTCACGGTAAGCAATACCTTTTTTGTTGCGGCATATACTGTTAAAATGGCATGTAACATAGCTTGTGTAAGAGTTTTAAAAGCAAAACATTTGACGACGACAACATCCAAGAGTCGTGAGGAAACTGTAAAACAAACTGCTCCACGCACTGCGTCTTAAGACAAAATTGTGACGGAAGCAGAGCTGTAGTTACTTTCCACAGTACCACCAGGGATCGCGTATAGCGTGAAGTGGCGGGTTCTCAAAAATGAAATATTTATAAGCTGTTTCGGGACAGGCTGGAAAGCAGACTGCGACTAAAAAGCAGGTTTGCCGGTATGGGGTTTATACATGGCAATACATGGCAAGGCAAGCGTTCCACAGTGATTTAGAAGCATCCTTTAAGTAAAAAGTCCAGTTATTAACTCACCGGCCAACGGAAGGTGAAGGCGAACTGAAGTGGATTCTGCTTTATGTATTCCGTATTTTGGGGCGCGAAGGTGTTTTCCCCTAACACCGGAGTCTTAATCTCTCCAAAAGTGCACTTCGGGTGATTGGGATCAACTTTTACTTGATAATGTGTCAAACACGCTCGAAATGCTGTTCTGCACGGCTTGCTACACAGTGACGTAGATTGCAACTCGCCAGAACAACACCTGCCGCTTTGGTTGAAGCCTTCGTCGTTTACGAATCGGTGCAATCGTAACTCGAAAGTCCCTTCAGCCGAGACCTGTGAATACATTGTAGTACATCACGCGTTGAGGCGCTGATTTGCTGGGCAAAGCCGTGAACGCATTGTAACAAGAGTTTACCTGTCTCGCTAAAAGAATACAAATGTATAACAACAATCCACGAATCAGCGACGAACAACAAGACGTCTTGCGACGAGCAGATGCTTCCATAGCTTCGACACAAAATGAACCTCGTCCCAACCTTCCTTGAAAAAGTCCCACGGGATGCAGTGAGCAGCAAGAGCAACGGTATTACAATCAGCCAGGCATTGAACAGCTGTTGACGTAATTTGCTATCGATCGCGATAGTGCTGTGCTGTAAAAATATCAGCAGATGAGTGCGTGCTGCTCAATAATTTTACCAGAGGCAAAATAACAGTCCTAGAACTCGCAAGACCAAAATCGCGACAGCATACGTTCTGACGTGCTATGTTATCTGTACTGGAAGATCCTGCAAATTANTCTTTTTGACTAAATCACTCCTCTGTTCAACGCACAGGCCATCCTACATCGCACAGCACTTTCCACTGATCCACCCTGCACACCTGCACTTAGCTTGCCAATCAATCACGTCACCGCTTCGAACTGAGATAAATCGATACTTCAACCGTTTTCATCGAACTACCTGCGTCGAATGAGATCGAAACGCTCACGTGTGCCTGACGCTGTGCGCGTCCAAACCCAGTACAGCAGCGTCTGTCCGGCGCTCATTGCTTCTTGTTACGAGCGCCTTCTTTTCGTATTCGCTCTGCTCTTCAGCTCGTGTGGCACACGAACGGTTTACAGTTTTACTTTACGAGACTTTCTCGGTCATTGCACCCAGCCATGGCCCCCGGAAAGTTTTTCCATTAATTGCTGCAGTGGCAGGGTAAAGTTAACTGGCAGCCGTGTGGGTTAAATGCAAAAAAAACCTCATCACAATGTCTGGCTGTTTATCTTCGCTCGATGCTGATATTCTACCGTCCGATGCATTTAAATTAGTGACGAGCGCAAGCCGTGTTCCGTGGCCCTCCAACGACCCGCGATGGCTCTTGCGGGCCTCCTGAAAAGGCCCTCGTACGGAGAACAGTACCCGCGGAACCAAAAGCGAGGGCCCAAGGTAGCGACTCGCAATAACCCTGCAACAGACAAAATATATCGAAGATAAACTTTGTAATACTGGAAAGTTGGGAGACCTTCTCTTGCCCTCCTTCGTTGTGGAACATGAAAAAATGGTCGAGAAAGTTGATCCAAGCGTAAACAGGAAATGCGCAACCAGAGTGCATCAAGGCAAAGAAATGGCCGCGAACGTGCTGTCGGTCATAGGAAGCGCCCGGAAATGTAAATAGGATTCCCCACCACTGCCTTACATCAATTGACGCAAATTTGACGAGAAACATACAAAGCTTCAAGTTTATTCGTCCCCGGAAACCAACAATAGCATTTTATATTGTTAAAATTTAGGCCCAAAACTCAAGAGAGCAACAAACAGTTATACTTGCTCTACGAGAAAAGCGTATTAACTTTTAAGACTTCGTCATGACCGGATGAACATTCGTTGTTAGTGTGCGAAACATACATCACATTCTTTTCGTTTATATGTTCGTTCCTGCCACAGTATCAAAGCAAATCGTTATCGTATCAACCCATGTTTTCTAAAACCAAACATAAAAGAAACTTTTCCTCTTCCACCACTTACGGCCATAATTAGCTGATTTATTACAGTTAATTGCAAGACTTACCACAACCTTTATCTTTATGCGTAAATATATTTATTTGTCGATTTTTACTCAAGGCTTACTTTCCTGTGTCATTATTACATCAGATGCTGCTGCGTTAACAACAAAGACAGTCGTGTAGAAGTTAAAGAAGTGGGAAAAACTTTTTCGCTTACTTCAACACACCCGGGCATTTCCTCATGTTTCATGCGAACATGTACTAGTTTCTAAATCAACGTTTAGTTGATATTAACGTAACACAGCTTTACCGCAAAAATATACATCTTAACCTTTTTCTAAACTTGATCAGATTCGCAGGTTTGAACTCCAAACAATAACAAGCGGACTACAGCAGCAATAGAATGCTTTGACAACTTCATTGGATCTTTTCTCTGTTACTAATGCTGCAATCGTCTTTGCGACGTTCACAGTCTACACCGGCCACGGAATCGTTGATTGCACTTTTGTATGAGGCACAATTGCCAGCAGCTTGCCCGCGTCAGATGTNTGCTGACGTTTTTACGATGGGTTTTCTTGAAAAGATCGCCGGCTGCGAGAAATGGCTTAAAATGAAGACGACATGCACAGAAAAGGAGTGCTCATCACAAAATTGTCTGCAGCATGCTGAGCATGCGGTTCGTCGCCAGTAAATTGATAATTGATTTGAGTTTTGCATTATGATCACTTCACTAGAAGCCAGATGCGAAACTTGATATTGCCACTTTCCCAGGACGTGGATTCCGCGCGAAATTTAAACTGACCAAAAATCTGAGACAAGTTTGTCGATGTGCAGCTTCGAGACTGAAAATAGTTTAAAAATTGCAGTAAAAATATGCATATTTTAAAATTTACGTTGTGCGCTAGACTGTTACGGATTTTGCTTTTTTAAATTACATACAACACAAGTTACACAACCAATAAAATTTGCATTGTGCGCTGGACTGTCTGGTATTTTGCTTTCCTAAATTACGTACAACACAACTAATCAGAGGTGACAATTTTTCCGCCGAGTTATTTGCTGTTTGATGAGGAGATTTTTCTTATCGCTGACATTCCAACAACACCGCAACTTGCAGCTTTCGAGTCGAGACAGCTATAAAATAACATTTTTTCTGAATTATAAAGCACAATTTTTGTTCACGAAAGTCCCTGCCGTCCAAAACCGCCAAAGAATTCCAAGACTTCACACTGCCAAGAATCAAAATTCATGTGCATTATAATAGAAAATATGTGTGGGGCAATGTAGGCCCCTTTTTCAATAGAAACAGTTCAAAAAAGTTCTTTTTAAGTAAAAGTGATACCATATATCTCTATTTATAAGCAAAAATTATATATATGAATGTTTGAATGAGATCAGGAATCCCTGAGCGTTGATACTCACAGATCAACTCCACGGTAATGGGCATTCGTCTATTTAAGTTTTTCACATGTGGTTGGCAATTAGGTATGAAAAAAAGCGATTTGTAGGTAAAAGTAAAAAAATGGTTCTTTATCTGTTTCTTTATCCGCATGATACGAGCCGGTGTGAGAGCCAAGTTACCACTTGTAGGAAACTTCAGGCTGTTGTTGAGGTCTTTAATACAGTGATTGAAATTATTTTTCAAGTTTATGCATCAAATACTTCCAGTATCGATCACACTTCCGCGCATGGTTAACATAAAGCCCTGATATAAAAATCAATTGCATTGGTGGAAAATCAAAACGATACCTTGAAAGAAACTTACTATTTTGTAGCGTTATGGTTGTTTTCATCAAAAAGTTTGGCATCGGTAGCTTTGTTTTAAATATTAAGATAAAGGCATTGACATATCAAATGTTCAAGTACAATGTTGCTGAAAACAGTTTGGCAAAACACCGCACAACATCTTGCTGGTGCACAGCACTTTAGCAGTTCAAGTCAAAATCTGCTTGATTCTGGAAAAGTACGTTAATCGTTTGTAAAGCTATGAGACTACGAACGCAAATGCGGCCAGTTGGTAATTATTATATTTTCTCTGGGATTTGTTTGCAAGGTGGAAAGGCTTCTAACGGCAAGGATTACATTGTTTCTGATGTTTGACATCCGATTTTTGTTAAATAGCTAAATCGTTTGCTACTTTAAAATTCATTTTTGCAAAAAAACATTACAAAATTTCATTCAAACGGTGGCTTTGCAGTCCGAGGAAACTTTCTAGATTCGGTCACGCATCACTGACAACAAGAACCAAATCAGAATTGAAATCAACCGCAACCAAACTGGATAGATCAGCGCTGCGCTGTAATATTACTTAAATTTCATTTCCGATTATTGAGAAATTTGATCCATTTAAGTGGTTTGTGCCTGTCCGCCGACACCTGGTGACATAAGCAGTTCCTGTTTTACGCGTTGACGCGCAACTGGCGCAGCTGAGTGGTCGGCTTGATGACTTTGTTGCCAACCATCTTCCGGACCAACTTTTCGTAGCTCGGCAAAACGAAGCTATGAGCGACAAAGAAAAAGTTAACATGAGTTTAAATTCAACTATTTCATGAAAGTTTTCAAACAGATTTGTCCCCGAGCAGCCCCTATTAACGCAGCTGGTTTGCGCTTGGATCGCGCGTTATCGCCGCGCTGGCAGCTGTCAGCGAAGATCGCGGTTTATCGAAATTTATCGAACAAAGGGATAATACAACGCAGAGGTGCTCGGCGACGACGCCCTGTTCCACGCTCCAACTTTGTCGCTGAAAGAAAAAGGAAAGTGAACAGCCGGTAGTCGGCTGTCCCCCGCAGGGCACACGTCGGGCGGCATACGGTACGCGAGCAACTTACCGCTTGCCTGTAATCTTGAGCTGTAGTTTAATAATTAACAAGCAGTTGAGTTTCGCTGCCGTCCTGGCGCGTGGAAGTTGTGTTGCGATGGCGTGTTGCATTTTAAGGCGATTAAAATTTTAGTGTTCGCGCGTTTCCATTGTGTGCACAGAGCCATCTGCAGGAGAGCAGCGTTTCAATTTCGGTTTTGAAAACTCAAGCGCAGAACAAAGCATGCGGGCTGAAACGAGCGGACGTTCCACGGACATATGGAAGTGTGGACCCTGCTTCACAAACAAAGTGCTTTGCTCGGATCAAAACTACAAGCTTTCCGGTTTTCCCGCTGAGCACTTCTTTCAGCAAGAAATCACTAATCTACGAATCACAGGAATATACCGCATTTGACGGTTTGCACGCGGCTGGAAGACCCAACTGTCATGTTTTTCTTCAGCCACAGATTCCGTCGCGATTCTAAGGGGGGGCTGGGTGGGCCATGGCTCCCCCAGACTTTTGCTTGGCCCCCCGTTTGGCCCCCCCAGGTTTTAGTTTTTTTCTTAATTTCCTGTTTAAGTTCGTTTGGTTGACATATTAGGTTTGCCAAATGCGTTTTGTAAAAATAACGGCCATTTTGTCAACAGCGCCAGAT
>JGI24159J19872_10004993_pt1 | contig 17059 bp, 11 predicted proteins | sample Ectturendosymbi4_FD_19872 | JGI IMG/M metagenome (IMG submission 19872) | reverse complement strand
TTTTTTTTTTTTTTTTTATCTAAAGCGTTTGCACTCCTGTGATCAAAATTGGCAACAACCTCTAACCATCATGACCATCAAAGCTAAATGATGTAGCTCGTTATTCCTGGGACAATTAAATTTCTTGGTCCTTTGGCTGTTTCTCGTTTATAGGCCGATTTGAAATTTCGTGTAAAACATCGGGACGTTTTGCAGCAGATTTTAATTTTGTTGCTTGCACGATCAATGTTGCAAACTCAGGGAAGCTGCGATTCGTTACGTTATCATTTAATGCGGTTGTTGCGAAGAGCACATGGTCGTTGTTCAAAGCGCCACTAAAGCATTTTTGAAGTTATGTCAAGAAGGAAGTTCCAGGCTGCTGCTAAATGTTAAGAAAAATGAAAGCACACGAATCGTTATCAATGTAATCAACATGGGAACGTTCTGAGGGCGTGATTTCGACATTTTTGTCAACAACAGAACGCATCTAAACACCCCAAAATAAACGTTCCTAATTTTTTCCGAAGCGACCGTTCTATTTCTTGACTGTCCGAAAGATCTTCACACTATTACACTCGTCATCGAACTCGGGTGTACCCAGAAGCGAGGTCGTGACGCAACAATAACCGATAATAATCAGTAATGGAGAGCGGGATCGTGCGACAGCCTTTGCGACTCGAGAACTTTCCCACAGCATCAACCCACGCAGCGGAATACCACGCTGATGCTTTTCTCCCGGGGGTGATCACCTACACTCACTGCACACTTAAAGACTCCACTGGAACAGGTTTTAAACATACCCTGCGATAAACGCACCCAGTGATGGGATCTCGCAAAAAATATTCTTATCTTCTGCAATTCCTTGTTTTAATGTTGCTCGTGAGCGCAAGAAGAAAGTTCATTTCCAGCTTCAGTTAAATATTTTTCGAAATTTTCGACCCGGCGATCGTTTTCGACTGAGAACTTCGTTCTTATGAAAAAAGGTCTGTGGTTCGTGTTTTTTTACGTTTTCTTTTCGGCACGAAATCATCTCGCGAAGTGAGATATGTAAACCGATTCGATTTTACAAGCTGTACAGAAGTGGCATAACTTTCACGGTTTGTAAATCCTCGGTATTTTATTTTACGTATCGTGGCAGAAAAAATGTTTCGAAAGTGGTCGCACCAGTCGGGGCATCAACGCAGATTAAAGATATTTTCAAAGTTTATTTTGGGAATTTATTGTCTAATCAGCTTTGCTTTCGTCATTCCAGCTTAAATTTTGACCACATTTCAAGCCTTGAAAAGCGAGAAACCGTCGCTGTTTATAAAAGAAACAAAACAACGTCCCGCGCGTTTTTTCACGCGGCGTGTCTGCGCGCGAGATGTTCTAAAAAGAATCGTAACTCGAGGCGTTCGCTCAGTTTAGATCGAATTCCGCATCGCGCAGTTGGGAGCGGCGGCGACCTCCCCAACTGGCTCCGGAGACGGGTTTCAACATTTTCGGTTTAATTACAACGCGCCCGCGAACGTGGCTGTGCGTTAATAATCACTTGGCGGAAGGTGACTCGGTTAGTTGGATGGTCTCGCTGCGTGACTAGCGAGGGTATTTTTGATGGCGATATCTCGCTAGAGTTTGATTTTCGACGCGCGACCGAAACATTGTTTATTTTTGGTTTAGGCGTAAAAGCAGACGGGACGAATGGTGATCAAAATAGTTCAAGTTTTGCGCAAAATCCGCAGTTTTTAAAGTTTTGCATGAAATTTGAAGTTATGTTTGAAGTTTTGTCAAAAATGCAGTGGCATTTAGAAAACAAAGCACAAGATTGTCATATGAACCTGAGGGATTAAGCAATCAAGTAAAATCGACTACAGGTGCAAAAGGATTTTTTGACGGGTAGAAGAGTTAAGAAGGATCTGAGCATCACCAGCACCGGGCCAGGCGTGTAGGACAACATGTTTCACCTCACGAAAAAGCATTTCAAAAAGCAAAATTCCTCTTCGAAAATATTCCCGTTACACTGTCGAGAGAAAACTGCACAAGCACCGTGGTTGAACTTAGTTCTAACTACTTTCTTACACGTTTCACATGTTAAAGTGATATCGTTGTATTTTGCTTTTGTTTATCGTGTTTCTCTTACGACTAGCTCCCTTTTGTTTCTCTTATAATTAGCTCGTCAAGCTTGAACGGCAGTAAGTCATTTGGCGTCACGAACAGTAAAGCAAAATTTTTTAACCGGCAAACATTCTTTAGCAGCGCCTATGGCTAGATCGGATTAACTATGCACACATACCATTGCGTATCATGCCGACAGCGAGACACTTCTGGTAGCGGCAGAACGGGCAGTGCGTTCTTGTCTTCTTGTCAATGAGACAGTTCTTGTTGCCCAGGCACACGTACTTGGAGTCTTTTTGCACGGATCGCTGCGATAAATGCCAACAGTTGATTTAAATGCAAAACACTCTGTTTCGCCGGTCTTAGCCACAAGCTCGCTGTTATTGGGTCACAAATAACGTCTGTCGATTGTTACCAAACAAAACCTGCGGTATTTCAAACGTCAAAGCGTTTACATCACGCGTGGCGTTCCCGTCTTCCATTAGCGGAAACGGAAAACCAGGCCTCTCCCGACAGGTCTTCAATAAAAAAGAAAACACCACTTCCGCTGCTGAAGCGTACACTCGGTAATTATTAATAATTTTAAGTTGAGCGAACGACACGTTAATGCCCTTCTCATTTATCTGCTCGCATCGCCACTTACACGCACTTGAAGTACAAACCCAAGCACTAAAAGCTAAATGAAATATTTGCCAAAAGGCTGTTAGCGCTATGCCAGCAGCAAATTTGTCAAGTTCTTATTAGAGTACACTTGAAAAAATCAGTCAGAGAAGCACGGCCAGATATCTGAAAGGAACACACGCGCATAGTTTCCTTATTCATGGCAGAGCCCTTAGCTCTGATGTAGAATCCGTTAGCTTCAGGCATTACCTTGAAGAAGCCTTTGCACCCTTCGCAAGCGAGAACGCCGTAATGCTGCCATCTCGCTCTGTCACCGCATACGGCGCACGTTCCTTCGCCGAAACCCCCGTACCCCTGGGTCACTGGTGAAACGGAAGGGTGGGTGGGGGGTTGTTGGGGTGGCGTGGTGGCGAGAACAACGGAAGGGGACGAAGTCTGCGGTCGGCCCTGAAAAATAACAACAACAACTAAACAGATGGAGCTTGTCTGAAACACACGAATGAGTGGAAGGCCGCTCTCAGAATAACATCTCAGCGAAGAGTCTGTGCATTGAGTCAAAAACGACTGACTTCCATCGCATGCGAATGAACATGGCTTTGAGAATATTAATAGTTTTTTTTCAGTTTCAGTAACAACTTGAAATTCTGCTCGACAGCACAATTTCAACACAATCACTTAAAATTAGTGCATGTACGTTTGTGGCCCCTTTTTCAGCGGAACTACCCAGTTGCGATAAGTGGATTATTTGTTGAAATGCGGTTTTTAAGCTTGTCTATTCCATGGTGAAGCACGTTCAACAAGTTCCAGTGTTGAAACAGAAAAACCGCAGACGGTTAGCGTATTTTTCCTGCCAGCACTTTTGTCATCGCAGAGCCGGTGACGTGAAACTCGTTGCCACCTGGGCTCTGTTCAGCGCCGTATGTTTCTACACTGGTCCCTTCGACTGGACTGGTCTAATACGTGGTGACTCACAACAAAGCTGAGACAGACATCATCATGTCGACAATTTTATCAGGCGCGTCTTAAACGTAGTGTGACATTGATCAAATGATTCAGCACAAATTCGAGCATTTTATTTCCTGCCCGAAACTGTTACAAAAGTGAACGGCAGAAAGCAACCCAACGTGATTGAACAAAATGGCGGTAAGCGTTGGCACGACTGCAGAGCTAAACGTTGGACAGAGGCATTTAGGTTTGGTTTATTTCACTGATCCATTCACCCCTTGAGTGGCTTTCTTTACCTTGATCAAATTCAAATTCTACGTCTTTCTTACGTCACACTTGAACAACTTGTGGTCAATCACAGGTCACAGAGTGCCAGCAACAGATTGCTTGCTCGTCCACACCGTGCAGTTTTTCCTACCTTGCTGTTCGCAGTCGTCTCATTTAGAATGACACCAAACATGGCTCAGTGGGCAGGAAGACATGTTAGCAATGAAAAATGACTGGGAAAAGATTTGAATTGGTTGCGTTTTCGACTCCCACAACAGCCAAATTTCTTGTTCATTGTGACCCTGCTCTGACGTAAGCTTTAGAGGTGTTTTCATTTGAATAGCGAATGACCTTTCAACAGCATTGCGGTTTGTGGTCTTGCATGCAAAACATTGCACACGACGAGGTTTTGTTCTGCTGGTGGGCAATGATCTTCAGCAAAGACTGTGCTTCGTAGCGTTAACATTCATCGATGACAGGTCATTTGTAATTTAAATTGGATCACCACTTCCTACTGCGTCTGTTCAGGTTTGCGGGAAGATTATGCTGTTTTGTTTACTACCACCTTTTTGTTACGCAACAGTAGCAAGAAGCAAAACCGCAGTTCTCAAATAGGCACTGAACATTAACGGCAAGGTTTGAACGTACATTTGTCCCAAGCAAAAATAATCGTGTTGACTGGAGCCGGGTTCGGAGCCCTCGGGCGTTTTGCGCCGATTGGTACCGGTCGCTGCGGCGAAATACTGATCTATGTCCCTTCGCGTCAGGCCTCGACTGTCATCCGTTGTTGCCGCCTAGCACGCAATGGCACAAATATCGTCTAAAGCTTTGTTTTCAGTTCAAAGTCATTCCAAGCACGTGCTGGGTCACACAAAAAGCAAAACGCGTCTCACTGTGGGCGTGACAGCTGTCTAAAATCTACCTGCTAGTAAATGAAAACGCTTCCGCAGTTGGATTTCAATTCGGCAAGCACTGTAGATTTAAAGACCAACGGCGAAAACGTGAAGGTTACGAAGAATACCTAGATATGTGCCCTGCATAAAACGTTTGTTACATCCAGTGAAAGGGCTGAGTAATAGTTATACGTAAGATTGCTAAAAATCCTACTGTATTTCGTGCTGAGAAATGATGAATACGAGCTAAGACCCATTACGTGTTCACCGGAAAACATTTAATTTGGCCAGTCATCAACCCATGAAACCAGCTAACTACAAATAATATTTTCCTGCCGAAGATGTCTGTTTGTGTCATTTATGACTTTTTTAACTTTTCGAACGGTGCAAATTTTGGACCTTAGCCATCATTTCGCTGATGCAAGCAAAATATCTCTAAATTCAGAAAATAGTCATTTAACTTCGGCTTCTATTGAATAACCCAACTAAAACCTACCCTGGTCTTCTGCAGACAAGATCTGATAAAAAGCGTGCACGAAAGTGGCGCCAGTGGAAAAATGTATGTTTTAAAATTTAATGAGGCTGCTATCTCTGTGCGTGATTTCAAACAAACATTTTGCATACAATCACACCATGAATATGTTCCATCCACGACATCTACATGAAGATGTTCCGTAGGGCTACTCTAAAATATTTATTCTACGCTTCCCTGCTCCACCAAATTTATTCAGTTAACATCTGTTTTCGGTGGGAATTTTATGATCGCGGTAGACTTTTCCAGTTTTTGTTCAAGCTATTTCAACGCTGATTGTAACTATTGCGTGAGACATCTCTTTAGCTACTCGAACCGGAATAACTCAAAACAATGCATGCCATATACAACGGTATAGAACTAAAAAGAGCGTGATCCAAACCTGTAAATGAGAGATTGGTGGGCTGCACTGATGGCGTGGATCATCCACCGCGGCAGAGTCCACAGGAAAATATTCGATTTTAACGTCAACACTGCTAGACTGCTGTTCTAACTTTCGTGCACAGTGATCTGTTAAGCGATCGCCAGTGGAAGACGTTCTTCGTCTTTTATTTGCTGTACCCTGTGGCCCTGACAGCTCCACAGTTCTTGCGTAGGGTGAGGAATTCGCAAGCGAACACAGGCCGAGCTGCATGAAAGTTGACGGCGGGGTAGAAATGTCGCTGATGGGAAAATTGGCGTTGAGCAAGCTGCTCTGCCTCTGAGCAGCATCTTCCACCTGATTTCTAGCAAGCACTTTTGGCGCAAGGCCACTGAGGTGATGTCCTCCTGAATTGTGAGGACTTGAAGAAAACCCCAGGCTGGCATGTTGCTGGCCAGCAGCACCAGGACGACCGTGACTCCCGCCGATAGAGCAAGCCAACGGCAGTTCAAACGGGGAGCTGAAAACAGGGTCGTACAAGAAGCGCCTTCGCTGATTTTCAGCCCAAGAAGTGCTTGCGCTGGTAGATGGCGTGTAAGCCTTCGCTTCGCTGATGAAATCCAACGAGTCTTCAAGTAAGCGCGCGTCTGGCATGGCAAGATCTAACGGAGAGGTAGGTGGTGATCGGTCGTATGAGTGTTTTGTCGGAACATCAGAGGACAAACTCCTTCTCTCATCTGTCATATTCAGATCCGTACAGGACGACGGTGTCGAGGGAGAGAACTTGCCATCAGGACTGCGAGGATTTACTTCGGGATTCGTCCACTGCGACGTTGTCGGTGACAAGGAAGCCGCCAGACTAACGTCTTTCGCATTCCGGTACCATCGTCTGCCGAGACCGACATCACTCCCGACTTTGCCGGAAATCATCAAGCCGCCGCTGGACGTCGACAGCGACTGAATAGTTATGGGGCTGCTCCTGTGGTGCAAGGATCGTTCGTACGACATCGCTTTGTCCTTAAACGCGTGAGAAATCAAGTTGCAGTCCAGCAAAGTTTCTTGCGCGTCGACAAAGTCTCCTGCGTCGAAGCTTGCCGCTGCTGCCGAGGCACCCGACGACCTGTGACTGGTGTTGGACTGCTGATGGCATTCGAAAAGGTGCTCGGGCACCCTCGGCATGTCCGCCGTCGCGCCTCTAATCGTTGTGAAAATATCTGGGCCATCTCGCAGAGGCTCCCTCACGCAGCCCGGCACGCGGCCGCCCAGCAACTGCCTTGAGAAGTCCAGGCGACTCATAACGGGCACAGGCAAGTCTTCCTGGTTGAACAAGCAAAGAAGCCGATTGCTGCTGGCATGACTTGACCTACCAGAGCTGTGCCTACGCACCGGATCAACCTTCGTCCTTCTAAACACGATGCTATTTTGTTTATTAACAGCGCTTTGCTTGAAGCTTCTATCTGCAGCTCTTCGACTTGATGCTCAGCAGCCAGAGCAAAAGCGGAAGCGCAACCTGCTAGCGAGCTAAAANTTCTTTTTTTTGCGCTCGTTCGGAGATACTTCAGCCGGAGACTATCGCGAACATTTCACGATCGCCTTCTTTTATCATGACTGACCTTAACGTAAAGAAGGTAAACCCAAGTGCCAAGGGCGTTTCTGTCAGTCTGAAAGTAGAGGTCTCGCGTGGCGTTAGCTTCGATATGATCGAAAGACAACACTGTAACTAACTCAACTTTCAAAAAACCTCACGTCGACCAGCGCCTTTAACGCCCGTAACAACGTTTGCGATGCTTCAGAGTCAAAGGGAAAGATTTTGTTTGTTTGTCTTTTTTCGGAAAACAGTGTTGTTCTCTGCCGACTTCGCCGCTGGCGATCGGAAGATAATGGAGTGGTGTAACGGGTGCGCTGGCCACGAAGATGAGAGATGCAAACGTTTGGTGGGCGTACTGTAATTTCGTTGCAGCAGGAAGCAAACCTCTGCTTCGCTCAGGCCTCGGCTGTCCTTCTCACCACCGCAGCTTTGAAAGACGGTCAAATGCTGCGAAAGAGCTCGGTGGCTGGCTTTCACCGCTTGGAGCTGTCAGCGCACATTTTTGACATTCTTCACCAGTTTCGCGAAGTTGCCACTATCAACGTCGGGCAATCTGCGCTATTGCCTTCCTCGAACGAACGATTACTTCCGGCGCTGCATCGGCAATGCACTTTCACCACGAGGGATTTCTCTTTCACTGCGAGGGATTAACACCTATGAAGGAAAATTGGGGAGAGCTTTTGCTTTGCCCTACTTCCGGATTTGGCTCTGGGAAAGCTGCCACTCAAGGCCAGTGACAGGCCAGCGACGTTTGCAGCAAGCGCTTAAATGGTCCAAACAAGGCTCAAGTGACGTTACCGTCGGCGGTCATTATGTTTAGTTTTGTTTTCCAACAACTCTCGTTTCACTCTGTTGTGTCTGATGTGTTTTACGGTTTATCTTACTATCTTTCAAAGATGAAATCTTTTTCGAACAAATGATTAGTTTAAAGTGACTAATACTAAGTTTCCGGAAGTAATTGATAGCGTACACGCAGAAATACACAGCGCTCAAAACTTTGTAACTCGTAGGTTGAACGCGTGTGAACGCTTCAACCACCTTGAAAAGTCGCAAACAAAAGTCAGGAAATGATTATTTTCTTCCGGGTTTGCATAAGCCGGAACGTGATTAAATACGTTAAAGGAAAGTGGTAAATTCCAGAGAAAAGAAAAGTGAAATGGAACTTTACCTGCATTAAATTTGTGGCACTTTTCACTTTCGCGTCCGTTTGAGCGCAAACCGCTGGAACGAAGCCGTTGTTGCAAGTCGGCGACAAGTAGGTGCCCGTTGATTGGAAGTACGGCGGACAGCATTGCTGGTCTGCAACTATATCTCCAGAATGATGACCCTGAAAGCCGTTCGGCGCGTAGGGGTGCGAAGAAAAGGGATCGTATGCGGACGTGATCGTCCATGAGTCGTTGCCCGGCCGCAACGACGTTGGTATGGACGGATCGGATGAGGAGAGCTGTCTCAGCAGACAGCTGACAGGCTGCTGAGGTGGTCTCTCTTGCGACATCTGTCGGACAATCAGGCCCTTGTGTTTTAGGAGAGGCGGCCCGCACTGTGTGGGCATTGGCGAAGTCGCTTCGTAGAGGCCTGCAAAAAATTCGTAGAAACCTGTTAAAAATTTTGTTTTTTGCGATATTTTTCTGGTGGAATGAAGCGTTTTGAGCATTTTGCCAGACTAGGCAACAGCTACTATGGTTTGAACAGTAACTGTGCGCATAATTCAAAGTGAAAACCTTCCTTGCCCGCAATTTTTTAATAAGAGCAATCGTTTTTTTTTAGAATGCAGTTACCAAACAAAATGAAAATTTACTGTTCAGGTACTCTACATGCGTAAAGAACATTGGTAATGCTCTTAAACCTTTTTTTCAGTCTTATACCTGAGCTGTGGACACTTGAGTATCCGATAGACGAATCCAAGCACGATGTCTCGTTAGGGCTTCCAGTGTCGCTTTGCTTGACGAAACAATATTCTTGGACTGCTACTGTTCCTTCGTCTCTCGGACGGCACAACGTAGGAGAGCCAACTGTGCTCGGCACAGAACATGACGGCTTTTGCTCGAAACATGACTGCCAATGGTTGTAACTGGGCATGTGATTACCATCATCTATTTGAGCTTCAGATACAACAGCAGCCAGATTGCCACTGCAAAGATGATTTTCTAAAGGGTACAGCGATTGCATTTTTCCGACGTCCAGCGTCAATTGTCCGACGTTGGCAACAGGCGAGCAGTCGGAGACTTGGCAGGGAACGGAAATTTGTTCTGTCATCCATGAGTTCTCAGACTGGTGGTCTTGATCGTACAGTTGCGTTGCCATAATCGGACTGCAGTGCTCGTTCATAATGCTTGGAGTGTTCAAGTTCTCGTAGCTGTCCGAAATAAGGTCGCTGCACTCGCTCGTTGCTGACGGAATGGAGAAGTTGATTGTGTCCACTAAGTGTGCATCTGCAGAAGGAGCTCGATAATCCGAAGCGCCCACAGTGCTTGTTATGCTGCCGAACAGCTGGCTCAACTCGTCCTCGGGCTCTGCATTTATGGTGGCAAAAATTGCATTTGATACTGCAGGGCTGAACATCTCAATGTCGCAGGGAGAGGAGACAGTGGTTGGATAAGTTGGTGAGGTGAATCCGTAAATGTTATTAAGCTCGGTGTGGCCTTCCACAACCGCACATTCCATGACGTTGACTGAACCGGATGAGACGGAATGAAGATTACTTTGACGGTTAGCTGAACAAGAGAACGCAAGAGAATGGTATGAAGCAACGTGCAATGACAAAATCAAACACAGCGGTGAAAATGGCGGGCAGGGGAAAGTCATCTTTGTTTTGTCATTTGATTGACAGCAGCTGGTTGTCTCCCAGTTACCCGGAAGTCAAAGCTCGCGCACTTGCAAGATTTGGCAAAACGCGCTATAAAGAGATATGCTGGGCCAGAGGAAAACTACCCGGCCTTTAGTGATTAAAAAGTGTTTACTGCAGCTTTGGGCTATAAATTCGTTATTGCTATGATGGTGAACGCTCGTGAATCATATGGTCTCATATATATGATCAGTACGAAGTGTTCACCAAAGGAAAACACTGTCATTTGGTGTTATATTTCTTATGCAATTTATTAAGTCTTCCGAATGTACCAAACAAACGTTTTTACATCTATATATTTTTCTTCTAACCTTACCATTAACACAAAGTTGGTGGCTTGTACTCTTGCAACTGCAGTTTTGTATTGGTATGACCTTGTTTTTTTAAAACAGCCGCGTGCTACCATATTTACAAAACATTAATGCTGAAATAAATTCCTTGCAAAAGAAGGATGAAAACTGCTTACTGCGTATTCGCAAGTAAAGGCGATTCAGGCGGCGCTGCAAACATTATGTTTCAAAGCATTCTGTTTCGACCGAAAGGAAACAGTGACAAGTTTTGTTACGAACCTTTATGAAACGTATGACCGAATCCTTTGCAGCTGCTTCCTCCTTTGAATAAATGTGGCTGATTGCTTAGTTGGATATTTCGCAGAAGTGTGTTTGTTCCAAAGAACTTTCTCAAGGATTGCAAAATCTAGAGTAAGTTCAGATATGCTAATATAAAAGTGGAATCGGTCTAAATCATTTGCAAAAACCTGCGGAACAAAACTGAGAATTATAGCCAATTTTTTACCCTGTAAACATTACACAAAGCTCCGTATTACGTTAAGATTTCTTCAGACCGACTACTTGAGTTTGTCCTTAAAAACATCTTTACGATCGTGCAACTCAGACCTGCTTTCTTGTAAGAGGTTTACTTACATAAAATGATAAACCTGCTAGCTGTGGCCTATCTAACAATGCTATGCTTTTTCTTTTATAGTGAAAACACACTGTAGAAAATTTTCAGCGATTGTAAGTGGGACCATTTGGCACTTGCATCAATCCTCAAAGCATAAATTCGGAAACTCTTAGACCGCCATTTTGTCTATCCACTCTTTACGTGACGATATTGGATGGTACTGTTGCTTGTCGTTCTTTTTGAATGAGAATTCTGCACATCGAAAACACTGATTTTGAACCTCATGGTACAATTAGATATGTTACCTTTACTAACTGCTGATGCTACGCTAGCTACACAAATTACGTAGCTGTGGATACGGCAGTCGCAAGCTTGTGTCCAGAACCGCGTAAATGGTGTATGTAAATTGCTGCGTGGACAGTTAATCTAAGTCCAGTAAGGTTTCTTTTCAAACTTTCTGCTAAAACTCTCCTCAAATAATCCACTTTGACATCTTGAATGTATCTAAACTTGCGCAATGCGTGGAATAAAGCAACAGCAAACTGACATTCAACCCCGTAATACTTCCTGACTTCCTGCTATCTTGACAACGTAACAAAAGCAGTGATTCCTGGCATGACAACAGCTCCACCGTGTGGTGCTATTTTGTGACGACGAGCGATGCGATGCTTACGGTTCTGAGTGGTCATCGCTGCGCAATGCAAGTTGGGAATGATTGGAACTGACGATGTTGCACAATCAGTTATGCGACGCCATTGCTACTTTCTCCGGAAAAAAAGGTCTTATTACACTTGAGCAAAGCACAAACATTCGTCACAGTGGACGACTGCGTCCAGCTGTGGAAGTGGCCCAGGCCGTGACAGACATAAAATCATCCTGGATCCGGCATGACATTTTCAGGCCCGCGCGACGTTCAAGGAAAAACATCACATTGTTTCGTACACGCGCGTAACACCTGGTCCATTACTACGCAACAGTCAATGAAACCGATCCCGTGCACTTTCTCCGCAGCGAAGAATTATTTCTGTGAGATCCCGGCACGCGTGCGTCACAATAGGAAGCAATTGACTTTTGCAAACGACAAAACAATCGCTCGATTATAACGTCACCCTTAATCGATCGTTCGCATGCGTTAAACAAATGTAATTTTGGATCATCTAAAAGTGGGAAGTTTTTGTCAAAATTCTTCCTGTTTGTCCACCCCAAATGGAATCATCGAAAACATCTTTTAGCAAACCTCAAGCCTGTCTGACATTTTCAAGAATCACGTTCTGTTCAAACTGTTTGCAAGCGGTTGTAAAGAAAAGGACTAATTCTCTTCTTTGTGCGTCATACGTCCTTTGCGAAAAGAAGACGCTTACCCCTCAGTGAAAAATGATTATTCGCTAACGTAGGCTCAGAAGCTCCCTCTGACGCCAGGTAAACGACATCCACATATGCAAGATAGTGGAAGATGGGGCAGCGCTTACGTTTCGAAGTTTAACTTACTTGCGGCCAAACCCAGAAGCATTTGCAAATACGAGTTTGGTCGATTTCAATTCAATGTGACGAGTTTCATTTCACATTTCACCGGGAAATGGGAGTTCCGCGTAATTCGTTGAGAAATAAAACGTAAAAAGGATTTATTTATAAATTTCATACGTTTTTGCCTTTTTCCACTCAGTGCATTTTTCCTCACTAGATTTTTTGTGTGTGTCGAGGTGGACATCACTAGAAAACAAGCAGATGTGACAAAGTTGGACACAAAAAGATTTGGAAGTTCGATCATAATATGAACGCATGCAAGTGTTTTTTTGGATAGAGTCAGCAACATGCTTTGGTCCTACGGCTTTCTTCTTTCTTTGTCGTGAAAAACGTCAAAAGATATACGCAAAAAAGTGATTTTCCACCTTGTCACTTATAAGATATTTGGAATAGACCGTGCCATGTTTAGTGATTCCACGAATGGCCACATTGGGACCAGTTTTGGTCCCAATGTGGGCTTTAACCCATTACCATACCTAATCCCTGCACTGCACTATGCATTCAGTCGCTCCACAGCCACGCGTCAATATAACACGTAGTTCAAACATCAGCAGCCTTGGTTTCACTTGCATGCGTTTGCGAAAGTCGTGAACTTGTTTTTAACTGCAAACACGTCACACGCCCGTTGGAAATAGCCGGAAGCGCAGACTTTCGACGTGGTGTTGTTAATATCCTTTTCGTGACACGTTCATTTTAGGCACGACTTCCGCCTGACAGTCGTTTACTTTTGTTCCCCGATTAATGTTGTGTTGGCACCACCAGTCAAATGGTACCCTAGGGTTTTTCGCTGTGGAGCAGGGCCTCTACACTTTTTTCTCCGAGGGCCACACAAGCTATTACACAACANTTCGAGGGGGGACAACTTAAGNAATGTGGTTGTTTCGGGATACGTTACGTTACATTCTACGAACTCAACAAGGTTTTTGTATTTTCTGTNTATGATTTTTTCATTACTGACGAAATGGCTTTGCGGGTCGGATGAAATGGCTTCGCGGACCGCATTTGGCCCGCGGGTCCTCAATTTGGAGACCCCTGGTGTAGTGTAGAGCATTACACATGCGAACAATGTTAAGTCAAAGACCGCAAATGGAAAACTGTTAAAAGCGATCCAGGTGAACGTCAGTTACGACTGATTTGATTACGAAAAAAGTTTTACAGAATTTGATAATAATTCCACGCAAAACATTTCAACTTAACTGCTTGCGTACTGTCAAAGGTCAAAAAAGGTCCTAGAACATTGAACCCCAAATAGCGAAAGTGATCAAAATGTTAAGGAGGCAACTGAATGCTTTAAACCCTAAAGTCAAATCTTTACCGAGAGTTATTTTCAGCTGAATAAAAGAAGCATTATTTTCAACCATAACAATTTTTTCTGTGTATTTCGAGTGAATTGCATCACTCGAAACCGAACCGTTAAAATTCCTACACAATCTGCCGACGAGCCTACATGTTTCGGGCTTAGATGCGAACGTCCGAAAATATCCGAAAACCCCGTTCCGAAAACGGCGATCGGGTTAAATCGGGCGCGGAGGAAACTAAAAATAATCCGCGAAGGCAACACGTCGCGTATTTGCGGCACGATGCCCATTGTTCGCATCGTTTCTCCTGAGGCGCCACGCCAACAATATCTCCCTGAAGCGTCAACCCTAAATGTTTTGCTCGGGATCAGCAAATTAAGAAACTAAATTTGGCCTCAAAAATTTTCTGCTCATTTCTTCCTCCAAACGCCTTCTTCTTCGACAAAAATTTTCTTCGAAAAATATTTAGCTTGTTTTGTAATATTCGTTTCAATTTCAACAAAATTATTAAAAAAATTTTTTTAAGTGCTTACCGCAGTTGATTTAGCAAGTTTGTGCGCGTTGTTTGCGATAAGTTTCACAGTCATTAGTTTCACCGACGAAGTTTAAAGTTTTCTGGGCAGGAAAATATACGAACGCGGCGGAAATCATTGCTTCGATAAACAATTGACATCCCGGATAAATCGTTGGAGTTCAAATTGCCTCAACCACAACTCGCTGCAACCGGACCATTCGCAACTTATCGGAAACTGCGGAACTCACGATAGCGCTTGCCTCGTCTAGTTTCAGATAATCTCTTTGCTAGAGCATCAATGCCCTTTGTGTGTGCAAGACAGATAATAGCATACGATCAGGCAGCATTGGCAAAAACACATGCTCCTCGTCCCACACTGCGCCTGGCAACCTTGCGGCGATCACATCGTAACCCGGTGCAAAGGGCACGCTTTGCGTACTCGCTCGCAACACGCTATCTTCCTATGACGTACTACCATCGCGACCTGGTCGTGTCTCTTGCGTACTGACGCACAACGTAAACCAACGCTCCCTATTTATGCGCCCCTGATTTATCGAACGCCCGCGGGAAAAAAGGGACCCTGCGCGAGCGTCACAGCGGCAACGCTCCACTAAGCAGACGGCTGCGCGACGACGTCGTTCCGCCATACGTAAGGTCGCCGCGCGTGCGTTTGATTGTGACGGTCAAATTTTGATCGCGCGTGTGTTTCCGGCCGTGCAAGAAATCGATAGGTCTATTTGAATCGGGGGGTGTATTGAAACTGGTCAATTACAAAAACAGGAGCGAGAGGAGAAACAACCTCCGCAATCATCTCGCCTTACCTCCTCCTGCGTTAAAGATTTTTGCGCCTGAAAATGAAACGGCGCGCGCGCTCTATTGTTGCAGTGAAGACGAGCTGCGCAAGTTTAAAGCAGTGACGCGACAACGTCGTAGAGTTCGCCCGAACGACGTCATGTATTTCTTAACATCCAGAATGCTCCTCGAACGCGAGCGTTTAGCACCACGCCGTCATCGAAACTCCAATTTTATGTGAACTACGCCTATACACAAGACATTGTTTCATTGGAATCTTGTCTATTTGGGGCCGAAAACAGCTCGGGTATTTTTGACCGCTTTGTGACGTTTTTCATTTTATAACAACTGCAGGCTCTGATTGCGCTCAGAGTTGACTGAGAATCCTTTTCGAAAGTGTTAGGGGCGTAAGGTCACAATCACTTTAGACCCCTTCCTCCGTACTGAAATATCGTCCAACGTTTGCTACGCCAAACGCTGCGCTGATTTGCAAAGCCATAGAGCAGGGGTGAGCAAACATTTTTTGCGGGGGGCCACATTGAAAACTTTGTTGCAACCGGAGGCTGCATATATTACATCTATAATTGCTTTAAAAACTTTAACAAAAACGTTTTACTTTAGCTAGCACAAAATGAAGGTAACAATAGTCACTTCCGGTTGAGTAAAAATGCGGTGTCGAATGAAACGTGTGGAATAAAATCTCGAGAATTTTAATCTAATCGATAAAATTACTTTTAACATATACTCGAAATATGTACTATCTCTGTGCGTGTGGCTTCACTGCGAGCAACACAAAATGCCCTCGAGGGCCCATGCGACCCACAGGCCGTAGTTTGCTCACTCCTGCCATAGAGCTTCTTGAAATGTTGTGCCCTATGCGGTTCTATGCAGTCAAATGCTGCAAACGCTAATGGAAAACCCCTCTGCCCAAACATAGACTGGAAATTCCCCCTCAGTGTTTGAGCCTTGTTTATGTATTCTGCTGCAGGATTGTCAGTGTGTGCACTTTCTCAGAACAACTTCAAAGCTTCGAGCTCGGTGATCGCGTTTGGATTAGGCACGTCAGCTGAAGGCATGCCAAGAGTTCTCAGCATTATCAAATTAGATCGTTAAACAAAATTTAGAAGCTTGTTGAAATTGATTTCAGAAAAAAAAACAGTTCCGATTTCACGGCATTTTCTCAGTAGTAGTAATAGTAGTCAGGGATGTAGTGCTAAAAAAATAAGTGTGGAAACGCACCCAAAAACTAGTCATTTTCAAGTAAAAGAAGTATGGGAACGTGAAAAACGAAGTGTGGGAAGGCAGCCAAAGAACTAGACATTTTCAGTAGTTACACAAATGTACTAGGGCGCTGGGCAAAAGATAGCTTGTCATTTATTGCTCTATACAACGTCTGGACTTGCACACAGGAAATCTAAGTAGAAACACATACCTTCGAGTCAGTTAACTATGGAAAAGTTTGGAAAAGCGTACCCGCACCCAACAAAAAGTGTAGTAACGCCGTTCCCACGTGTTCCCACCTCACTTCCTTTGTCACAAGGGATTGGCGAAAGACTATGAGGTCATTTAGCCTACTAACTCTGCAGTGTTTGGTAGCCTTCTCACATTTCTTGTTTTGAAGCAAATTTTGTAACGCCGATTTATGGTGGCTTTGCATGTTAACAGGCCACATGTGATTAAAAAAGCAAGAAGATTTTTACAGTCTGACTTGTCTACCTACATAGGTTTTGGAGCAGCACGCACGAGTTTATGTTGAGCAATAGGCACCAACAAACGCAGGAAATGCACAATCATTGTTGGCTGTAAGCAAACTTTAGCCTTGCGGCAAGCTTCTGAGGAATCTGCCTGCTTTCTGCTTTCATTCTTCTGCGACGATTAAAACTTGCAAGCGTATCTATTTTTC
>JGI24159J19872_10004990_pt1 | contig 17061 bp, 10 predicted proteins | sample Ectturendosymbi4_FD_19872 | JGI IMG/M metagenome (IMG submission 19872) | reverse complement strand
CATAGTTTGTTTTAAGCAGTAGTTTCTTGACATTTTCATAGCCTTTTTTTATTTGTATTGAGTAAGTGAGAGGAATTGACGGATATTTGTTCCCATTGTGAAGCATAACTGCTTGAAGCTTTTGGGTGAAACTGTCAATAAAAAGTTATCACTGAGTCGGTTCATGTTCTATTCCAACAGAAATTCACATCTTTGCAATAGCAAAGGTCCTGAACTACCTCAAAGTAAACAGAGAAGTCCAAGTGCCTCTTCCACTACGTAGTTATTTTGCAACCATCACTCAGCAAATTCCACTCATTTAACCTTCATGTCAATGACTCTGCTGCAGATTTTATTAGCCCGAGGTTGTGTATTTAATCATCCAATTCCTTTTGAGATGGAAAATGAGGTTTTGAACTACACATCAGTGTCTAAAGTTTTGTTGGATGCTGAGACTTCACATTCATTATCAAGTTCCAACTACAATGACAATAGCATAATTACTTGTGTTTGGAGGTGGGTTTAGAACTGGTAAAGTTTGACTGTGAGGAACGGGTGCAATCGATAAAGGTATACGTGGATATGTTAGCGCTCTTCTTCCTTTGACCTTGCGGTACTTTGCAATGCAATATTGTACAGAAGTTACAGTCGTTATGATTTTTTGTGGCTCTCTCCAAACTCTTGGAATTGCAAATGGCATAATTCATTTTACCAGGTTGGCATGGAGTGGAACCCACAAACGTAAAAAGCCTTTCTGACAGTCAACGGCCGGTGATAGAACAAAAATAATCACATTTTTGGAATCAGCGCCTGGAAATTATCCAGAAACAATGAAAATATACAGCCAAACAAAAATTTCATCAAAATTTGTTACGTAGTGTTATCAATGTACCACTGGTCAATCGGTACCCTATCATTTTACCTCCTTTCACGTCAAATTGGGTCTGATGAAACATTTTGTCAAGGTTTTGAAAGAAATGGTGCTTACTTAGATTGCCCGTGCAAAGGATTTTCTGAACTTAGCAGTGGAAAGCTAATGGCAGGGAGTTTCAATAAGGCATAAAAATAAACCCTTCTATTGCATCTGACCGTTGAGCATGCAGCCTGGCGCGCGTTCGTTTCAGTTGCGAAAGAGTTGCTCGGAAACACAAAGCAAGCACCTAACTGGATCTAGTCAAAATGATGCTTACGAACTTTTAAGTTCTTGGGGTGATGATAAGCATCAAACTCCGCTAGCTATCTGTTCAATAACATGGGTTGCTTTCTTGAAAACCTTGGAAACGTGATTGATGACCATGGCGAGAGTTTTCACCAAGATATTAAATCAATGGAGATGAAATGTTAAAGTCAATGGGATATTCACATGATATAAGACTTTCGCTTGGACATGGTGCGAGACTGATCACAGCAAGATAACAGGAAAAATTGTACAAGACGACTTTCCTGCAGACGAGTTGAAGTTAATTTACACAAATAATTCGTGCTGCATCTCTGAACTTCTACAATACAGATCCTGGTCTGACTAATGATTTTTTTGTAGTTTGTTTTTCTCTGATTATTTTGTGTGGCATAAAAGTTTATGAGCTCTTGCTCAAACTGTCTATTTTCGTGAGTCCCAATCGTTTCAGCGTAGGCCTACCCGCGCATTGGTTTAGTTTTACGAAATTTGTGCTATTGAGGCGTCGTGTTATGGTACTGAAAGCTCAGGCTCCTGAAGTGCAGATCATTGGAACCGCTAGAATGCGTGAAGTATGTTGCATAGATGGATATATGAATGGTTGCTGCAGCATTCCTTCAAGTGATCGTCTCGTTTTAGTGCCTTTCTCTTACATGTCTGGATATCTCCAACGTACATGACCTTATCACAGGGTGTAATGTAAACTGGTCTTCAAAATTCGATACAACGATTGTGAAGGTAACTAGAGACAAAAATTTATTGATATGATATTTCAAAACCTAGAGCCAATCGCAAAGACCAACGTGTTTTTCGAGTTCAGCACCCCTGATATATCCTATAAGCATTCTTGCCTTCTGTGAACAAAGGTTTTTGACCGTATGTCAATAAGTTTCATACCAGGCAAGGGATTCATGCACAACCTGCGTTTTCTTTCAAATTCATGTCGACTCAAAACAATACTGCAATTCAGAAATCGACACAAAAGGCATTTCACTATTTTCAAAGCAAGAAAATGGAAACATTTTGCTTTAGAGACCTTTCACAATTTCACCCTTCTAACACACGCAATCAAAATCACAGATGTGCAAAAAGAAATTTAACTCACCAGCGGGACATATTTTGCATACACTGTTGCCTTCGGTGTCCGCGTAGTAGCCAGTCGGACAAGAAGTGCAAAGAGTTGCGTTTCCTGCGCTAAACGTTCCAACCTCACAAGGAACAGTGGCATCTTTTGTCGGGCACTTGCTTCCAGCAGGGCATGGCTCGCATAGGGCTTTCCCTAAAATAATAGGGCGCAATTTAAAAACATTCAAAAACTTAGGCAAGCAAAATACACAGAGAGACAATAAATTTCTAGTACGCCTACAAGCGCTAGATCTAAAAGCCTGATATGTATTTTTAGTCGCATAAAATTTTTGACGATTTCAGGCATAACTCATCGCATACTAAACTTGATTACTTTGGAAAGTCAGATTTCTTGCTCCAGAAACTGTACGCTCATCTTCTAATAAACCTCAACCTAAGTCGTTGCTGAAACCGAGCTTGTACAGCAGATAGCTGTTAATTACGTTTAATCATTGGTAGGAAGTTCCCTGTTATGACAATTTTTAAAAATTCAACAAATAACAAAACATCAAATGTAAATTTTAACATCAAAAGCCTTCACCAGTACTATGCTGCACATGCTGTTGCCATATCGCAGATACAAAAAAAAACTTAGAAAACGTCTTCACGTATTGAAAAGCAACTTTCAGCGAGTCTTAGCTGCAGCAATGGGGAAATGACGAATTTTCTTAACGCGCGCTTGTGTCATCATGTCATAACGCTTCCGACGGAAAGGTAAATGCTGTAATTGTCAAACAAACTGCGTTTCACCTTCCACGCTCCACTCCCCCTCGTAGCAGGGGACTGGTGTCGTTTTGTCGGAGCACTGATAACCAGCAGGGCAAAGAGTACAAGACTCTTTTCCTGCACTTGAATAATAACCACTCGCGCATGGCTCCTCAGACGTCGCGGCTTCTATGCAGTAGAAACCGGCAAGGCACTGAGTACAAGATTCAACACCCGTGCTGTTGCTGAATCGACCAGCAGGACATGACTGCAAAAATCAAGCGAGAGCTGAAACAAAAACCCCTGGAGTGTCCGCAAAGCTTATGAAGTGGAAGTGCAGGCAATCGGACAATTGAGGTCGAGGCAGAATAAAACTAAACCGAAAGAACGCATCAGTTTCAATGCATATCGGGAAATTTTATCGACTGTTTCTTAGATTTATTCAGAAAAATCAGATTTCATTGCGATAAACCACAAACAAGATGCAAGAATCCTGCCACTGTTTGTATAACGGTTGTCCAACATGAGAAAACGACAAAAATACGTTTGAAACCCTTAGAAGGCGCAACAAGGAAACATCTCAACNGCATCCTCTTTTCCGATATTTTTAGTAACAAAGTGTGGTGTGGCACCTAATGCTTTCATTGAATAAGATGGTACAGTAGTTGTTCGTTCCGANCGNGTANAGTGGTTGTATTCTGAAGTAAACCGAANGTAAAAACGTTAATTGCCGTGCGAAACCATCCAATACACGAAAGATAAGACCTCGCTTCGCAATGACAGCAGTGTTGCCNATTATGTGCAAAGTTTTTTTTACTCTGATTGTAACTAATTGATGGCGATGCCCAATCCGGAATGAAATATTGTAAACATACTTTGCACGCTGATGGATCAGACTGATTAGTTGCATCGTTGTAGGTTCCAGGAGAGCATGGAATTCTGGCAGCAGAACCTCCAGGACAGCTGCAAAAACAATCCTTTCATTCAACAGAAAGCGAGGCTTTCCAAAAACTTTGGTTCGTTGAATAATTATACGAGTCATGTAGTCCACTTGTTCGTGCAATTCATTCGTCAACAAAAAATAAAGTCAAGACATGACCGTATGAATCTTAGTGTGCAATTATTACACCATTCTGAAACGAAGGCATGAGCAAAAACAAAACTCCATGGCATGCGTATAAGCTTCCAAGGACAGGACATGCGTACAAGTCTCCATGGTACTTCAATAAGTTTTAAAAACAGCGTCCCATTACAAGTTACTTATTACGAAACGCATTCTTGATATCCCGAATCCCCATAGAAATAAACGTTTGCTCTGAAACAAAACTTGTTTGCTTATCATCACTGGACAAACATAAAACTTGAACAATGACAACAACACAGGGAAGGTTGCCACTACACTTGACGGCATGTATAAACTCGTCTCAATCTCGGCAAACAAAAACGCGACGCAGGTGCTTCATGGAAGCGAGAGTTGCTAAGACAAATCCACCACAAACACGTTATGTGCACAGATGCTACGTCATTGGGAGTCAAACAAATATTGACTTGGACAATTAAAACTTTCACCAGACCCACCACTGTAAAGTTTTAATTGCATGTATCACAACTAGAAAATAGTCGATATCCCCTCAAAACTGAAGTGTTGTTCACTTCAAGTGCAATGCATCATACAGGAACAGAAATGACCACCTACACATTTGGCCATTTTGCAATGTGCAAACAGAAAATGTAAGCGTCTCACGGAATACTATTTATTTTCACTTCCATACGACTTATTCAATTTCAAACTTCACTAAGTCTAAATACACAACATTTTTGTAATTGCGAGATGCATTTTAGGCCAGTAAACATTTCTGTGCATACAAGCAGCATACGTACATATGCAACTACACAAGATACCTGACACACATGCAAGTTTTACTCAAAGGATCAAAGAAAGTTGTAGCTATTAATTACCCAGGTTAGGGAATACCAGCCACATAGGTGATTAAATTCAGGTTAGCTTGTTTGTGGGGAAGGAATAAGGAAGCTTTCAAACAAAATAAAACTATTTGCAAACTCAACCTGAATAATACGAGCTTTCCATGCTGTACAAAGTGACATGTAACTTAACACTAAAGATAAAACATTTTCTCAGGCAACCTACCCTGAACTGATGAAACAATGGGCTTTCTAGAGAAACAATGGGCTTTCTAGAGAAACAATGGGCTTTCTAGAAAAACAACTGACACAAAACCTCTATTGAGGTTTGTTGTTGTGGTGGCCTTAGCAATTATTTGAATGAATGTGTCACAAGCAAGCAATGTACTCTGACAACAGAAATTGTTGCAACATGACCAATGGGGAAATATACGCTAGAAACTATTGTCATCAAGCAAAGTGCTTGTAAACAAAGTTTGAAAGATTATTGAAATTTTTATTAAAGCTAAACACAAGAATGTGTAATTCTGACTGTGTATCAAGTTTCAATGTGTAACATTTTTGCTTTGATTTCTCAGTCAACTACCTTCACTATTTTATGATAAGGTAAACTGCAACATAAAAAGTTAAAAATTGGATTTATTAGACCAAATCACTACGAAATATATATAGAAGCACATAAAACTATCAATTAGAGAAAAAAAACAAAACAGTAGCAGATTTGCAGCCTACACTCAACAAGCAGAGTGAATATAGCACATTAAAAATTCGATTATAAAAATACAGCACAAACAAGTTTAACATAATACTACTTTGCACCTTTCGTCAAATTATCACACATTAATAAACAGTGCATTGTAATAAAAATCGTCAATTTACATCAAACCCAAACACACATAAACAAGACTTTGAAATCAAAGCAAAACAAATCTAAGTGGCACTTAGTTATGTGACGTTACTAAAGTTATATAATTACAGCAAAAAAATGAATAGGTTTCAAAAACATATTTATCTACACCACTTTTGCTTATGAACTTAATCCCAGCCAACCCCCATAGTTTGTTAAAAAATGCACACTTACAAACTTCATAATAACTTAAGATTTTTGTAATTATTACTTAGTGTCCAAGCTAGATCAACAGGCAAGTATTCAGAAGCATGCAAACTGCACAATGGTACATAAAAGACCTTTCACAAAATGCAACCCATTGCATCTACTGCTATCTTTGCACTCACTAGTATCCAGTGGAACATTCAGCACATGTGCAGTTGTCATGAATATAACTTCCCACAGGACATGTTGTAGCTAAAAAAGAAATTAGCAAAACAAGTTGAGCACTTCTTCATGCACCAAAATTAAAGTAGACTTGGTATAAAAAATGAATCTTCTACTAAAACAAAGAACAGAAGTTACTGAAAAAAACTTAAAACTATGTTGGAAAACAAATTATGTATATTTTAACTTTATTATATTGCCACATAACAAATATTAAAAGAGCAAGTTGAAATAATGGTCAGGACCTTGAAGTAAAACATGTTCTTTGATAAAAACTTGAGAATGTGTAAAGATATTGCAAGGTATGGATAACACTGATATCATCATTCTAAAACAAGGTAATCAAGTCTATCACTAACAATGTTTTTAGCCAGACTACACCAAGATGCATATGCCAAATTATTCTTATTCTTGGACAGAAGTTAAAATGTGAAGGGTTACAAAATTAAAAGGATGAATGGAAGAAAATGACAAACCAAAAATAGGGGGTAAGTTCTACAATGATATAATATTAAAAAAAAATTATTGTGCATAAGTGGCTAGATCAATAAATTTTAAGTAACAAGGTTACATATACTACTAGGTTCAAAAAAATACATCACAAGTCCCATGTTTACTACTATACACATCTAATTTTTGTAAAGTGCTTCATAGCTATGTTTTATTACCCTTGTACTGTCCAGATTTGAACAATTGCTTTTTATATGCATGAGAAAGAAAAGGACATTTCAATTTTACCACACTTAAACACACCATCGCAGCTGTCGGTTATATCTTTTTACATAATCCTATTGATTTGCTAGCCACACGATAAATGTGCATCCACTTTTAGATCGCAAATTGTGTTTACAAAAAATGCAAGAAGTTTGACATTAAGCTTCACCTTTCCCAAACCATTCCTTATCATTGCTACTGCCGTTACCTTCCTTAGATTGCCTAAAACTAATTATTTAATGAACACAAAATATGCTATTTTGTAATATTTTGAAATCAGAATTATATTAAGGTAATTTGTAGCACTGCCCACATTTATGCTTTTAAAATCAACAAGCTTACTTATAAACTCTTACTGCAACAGTGAATATCAAAAAGAAAAATCTGTAACTTGGTAACAATATTCACTAAGATAAATAACATAACATCATACCTGAAATAACTTCAAACACAAATATCAACAGAAACAGCAAACTCGTTTTCATATCCATCATGCACAATCCATTTCTTGCAAATAGAACAAAGAGATTAATTAAAAACTTCTCTTTTCCTGAATTCACATAAACTAAAAAAATAAAACACACAGAATTCAAGGATTACATGCTAATGTAGATAATGCACACATATATTCTACTTGGTCCAATGACAGAAATAGAACACTATTAGCAATAAACCTGGTTGAATTTATAAATCTGAAATGTATTTAGTAACTATAAATTTATATGCTGTACATGTAACTTCAGTGAATTTAAATATGTAACTTCAGTGAATTTAATTTGTCTGAATGAACTAGACTAGTGGTTCTCAAACTGTGGTATGTGTGTCATCAGTGGTATATGAGGGCTTTCCACGTAGTAAACAAGCAAATTACAGGTCAAATGCAAAGTTTGTAGTCAGGTAAGTTAATGGACTCTATGTAGTAGTTATAGCAAGCTCTGGTAGTAGTTATAGCAGTCAGGGTTGCGGACTGCGGAGTTGGAGGTTTTTGGGTGGAGTAGGAGTCAGATTCCTGAGAACACTAGGAGTCAGAGTCTAATGTTTTTATCCAACTCTTGAAGTCCAATTGAATCACTTTTGCGTCGCACCCCTAAGCTAGGAGTCTTAATTTGTGACTATTGAAATGGAAAAATTTCTTTTGAAATTTTTTTTGAAACAGAATTATTGCTGTGCACCACGATTTCTATTGATTGCTAGCTGTTACAAATTTAGCTACCTTCAGCTTAAAGAAATCAGGATCATGGAAGAACGCTTTCTATTATGCAACAGCACTAATATCACAAGCTGAAATAAATCTTTAAAATTTGTAAGTTTTTCTTCTATGTTTTATGTTCAGAAAATTAAAAAATTAGCAAATACAAAAAACAAATATAGTGGTTCTATAGCTAGCTGCTTGCTCTCACTATATACCACTTACAACTCAAGGTGTTTTGAATGCAGCTCATATGTTAATGTTGTTATAGTTTAATTCAGTGGTCCTTTTCTCTACCATGCCTCCCTTAAGTAATTGTCCTTTGCTTCAAGCACCCCTGACATTGAATAAGTTTTAAAAGCATATGCATTTATTAGTAAATTTATTGATCAAACTTTCCATGTTATAGAATGCATAAAGGCGTGTGTTCCCCTGGAAATTTATTGACGCCCCCTGGGGACGCATATCCCCCAGTTAAGAACCCTTGGTTTAATTCATTCATGTTATAGTAACTACTCATAGTAAACAGAACAAACTTTTAAGATGACTAAATATCTTTTAAATAAATAGATTAATGCAAAGCCCTAACTCATGTATCTAGCGACAATAACAAAATGCTTCTAAAATGACTTTTGCTCGCTTCTTTACCATTGCTGATAGCCAAACTTCATTCATGTTATGTTGAAGAGTTGAAGTCAGAAATTTTAAAAGGTCATAGTCAGAAAATTATGGAAGCTAAGAGTCAGAGTTGGACATTTCCGGGGACTTCCGACTCTCTAATCCTGATAGCAACTCTCACAAATTACATGTCTTGTTGCAATGCTAAATCACCTTATTGTTACATGCTTAACTTCTTCGCTACTGGGTGGTTTAATGCATGCCAATCTTTGGGCACTAGTTTGTTTTCACGACTGCTGTGTAAGTGCAAAGAACTGTCACAGAAATTTTTGTGTGCCAATGTAAAAGGTATAAAGTTAAACAGCTGTAGTTTATTAGACTAAGCAGTTACAACTGTTGCATTAAATCATTTGCATCAATCTGTTTGTCTATTTTACTACTCATAAATATTTTAGAGGAAACTAAATTTTTCTAAAAACAAATGGTACACAACAATAAAAAACATCATGTGGAGTACAATCACCAAAATAAGGACCACTGAGACTGTTTTGAGGAATGTTTGGCTTACATAACATGGACATCACAAAAATATATTTCTTGATTATTTGTTGAAAAAGATCACAACTCAAAAATGAAAAGCTTTATCAAACTAAATGCACACATGTCTAGTTTAATTTCATGCATGCTGCCGAAGTTTAAAGTACATCATATAGATTTCAAATTATATGACATGAACAAAATCACTCAAAAGTTGAACAAATTCAACATAACTTTTTATATATATAAAACCTACTATTGATACTGTTCTACGTACTACCTGTCTGTTAGTAAATTGCCATTTACAGTGAACTAGACTCTTTCAGGCTGGCTGCTTATAAAAATCATGATCCACTTTATCTTGTTCACAAGAGAACTGAAAGTTTTATTATTATGACTTGCCTCAGCTAAAGTTTTTTACCTATCCACTAATAAAACAAAGTACACTACTGTATTTAAATGTTTTATCAATTTAATACACTAATGCATTAAATTGATTTTTATTAGTCAATAGGTAAATACATTTTGTTGTCGGTTGTTTTGCTGAGACTGGTCAAAGAAAAATATATTCTTTAAAAAGGTGGATTAAAATTTTTAACATACAAGAAGTTTCAGACATTTTCGTGAATACTTCTATTGTATAGCCTCTCTTCATCTGTTTTGTATTTCTATTCTTAAACCAGAAAAAACAAAGCTAATTGCCAGTTGGCAAAAACAATAAATCAGATCCATGCATAAGCAGGCACAATAAACAATGTTGATGATGCAATCTTTTGTTTAGCAAAAACATTTGATATCTTCATTAAACACATTTGCGTGCCTTTGGTTAGTGATACACATCTTCATTAAAACTTTTTCACGCAAATGTCAAATGTGTAATGCTTTTCACATATCTTAATTTTTCTCTGACTGTGAAACTCTTCTGCAGGAAAATGAATAAATATATTAATGGCCAAAGCACTGCTTTAGTGTTTATTTCTTTTGTAGTATTGCTTGTACAAAGCAACCTGCTCATGCTCTATTAGGATTTTTGTAGTTCATTGCAAATCATGTCGTGTGGATCACATGTTAATGGAAAAAAAACAAACACTATAGAAAGGATTTTTATCAAAACTAATATGCATGTGATCAAGCAAAAAAATTATCACAAATAAGCAATGCAGAAAGTCTTAGTATCATATAAATCTAAATTACAAATGTGTATTATAAGAATGAAACCTAACTTTAGAATTTCGCATTCAAGGTGAAATTCTATGACTGTTGTTTGCACTTATGCATCATTCCATTTTAAACGAAAAGTTAACAACAACATCACTGTTGATAGTTTCTTGCATATCATGTTCTATAAATACAGCTAGTTTTTACTTGCTCTGATAGTAGCTAGATGTTGCACTGGCTGTATTTGGGTATAAATGCTAAAATAAAATGAAAACTAGGATCTTCAAGCAATTATAAGAAAAAAATGTCAAAGTTAAATTAAAATTACAAAAATATTACCAAAAACAACTTGACACTTTTATAAACATTTTTGTAGAACTTTTTGGCCTCAAAATAATAATTTCAACCAAACTTAATTACACAGTTACAGCATCTTTTTTCAAACATCAACCAAAACTACAGAACAAAAAAATAGTTGTCACTCACTTCAGTAATTGTCAGTCAGTGTTTTTGTTTTCAAGTAAAAAAACTTAAAATCAAAATGTCAAGAAAATTTTCCAGTTCAGTTAACTTTATTCATGAAAATCAAAAAGAAAGCTTACAAACATAAACAAGACAAAGCAAACAAGCAAAAACTTTTACAAATTTCTAACTGGCTAAATACGCATTTGCGGCGACTTCTCACTGTACACAGATACAGCGCAGAAAGGAGGTGAAAATTTGCAATGAGCCAACAGCGTTGGTTGTAGCTCTAGAGACGATGACCCGCGTTTCACATGAACTTCCCTGTCCACATGAGGTCGCAAAATTAAACTTTATACGCAGTTGTTATCCAGGGGCGTTTACTCCGGTTGTGGTAGGTATGCATTAGAGATGATCACTAACCGGTTTGCCGGTTGGATATCCGGGAGGATAGTGATTTTGCAACCAGGTCCGGATATTCAGAAAGTGATTTCAAACGGGAACCGGATACGGTTAAGGATATCCGAAACACTTTTATCGAGATTTCGAGGATGCAGAATTTTATGGAAAAAGTTACACATTGCACAATAATTCATTTATTGTCTTCAGAAGCATCTTTTCAGCATTATTTGCCATTACCCCGAGTCTGTCTATCGTGAAATCTATGTTCCGCAGTGTAATCCCTAACAGAGATGAGCACGGATCACGACTGGATCAGGACTGAAGCCAATTTTGGCCAGACAGGACTTGATCGGACTGCTATTTTTTTGAAAATTGGCGGATCAGGCTTGATCGGACGGAGAAAATTTTTGTTGTTTTGATGTGATTATTCTAACCTCATCAAAACTTTTAGTTGTAGGGTGCTTTTACAGATTTGTTAAGTGTTAGTGTGTATTTTGGCATCAATGGCAAAAGCTCTGCTGCGACTATTTGGTATTCGAACTGCATCCACATTTGTCCAGACATACAGTTGAGTGCGTATTGTTAGTAGCAAAGTGAACGTAGTCGAGTTGTTAGTGTCTATGCTTGCTGTGCGAGTGTTCAGTGGTTGTGCTCTCACCAATTGTTTGAGCTTAGCTGGCAGAGATTGCACCTTTGATGGGAGTACTTTTTATGTAGATCTTACTATTTCAAAAGGTTTCGGGTTTAGCGTTAGAGTTAAAGTTCAGGGTGCACGTTTAGGTATTGATTTAGTGTTTTGCATCCGGATGAATCCCCCAAACCCCTCTTAATAATTGTAACAACCCAGGCTAGCAAACAGGAAAATACACCCGAATGAAAAGCCGAAACTACTTTAAAATATTTGTAGTATAAAGTGGACTTTGGAAGTTTTTCCAACCATGAGTTCGTGTGTGGGGCACGTCCAATCGAAAGAATGTGAGAGACAACAATCAACACAACAACCAAGTAGTATAAGCTACTGAAAACCGCAACTCACAAACTCCATTGTTTTATTTTAATTTTTATTTACAGTGTATTTGCACGAATCCAAATTGTGCTTCACAAATTATAACACAACAATAATCAAATAGTTCATAAGCTGCACAAGTTACCTCATCTTTCCCAGCATATTTTTCGAGCAGAGTAAAATGATGTGCCAATCATATTTCGAACCCGTCATTTCGACAATTCGTACATTTTGATGAACATATATTCTTTGCACCGACGACAAAATAAGTTTTATTCTTGGCACAATTATTCATTTATTTCCTGACTGTCTTTTCCTCGACTTTGGAATTTTTCTGATGCTGGTTCCTTTTCTCTGCCCTATGAAATGTACACACACACCCGAATTTTCGCATTGCGCGTTCCTAGCTTTAGAGCAGTGGTTCTCAACTTTCTGATCTTGGCGGACCCTTTTGGTGCTGTCAAAGCAGTGGCGGACCCTTGAAGTTTAAGCAAACTAAGGGTTCTGAGACTGCTTGACGCACTACCCGTAGCTGTATAAATACTTTTTTAGTTTTTGTAGGCTTAGATGTTTCTTTGCTTAGTTTTACTTTATAGTCTTGGTGCGCTAGTGCGCTATTCATTCAAAATAACATCAATATGTGGACATTTTTATTTATTTTAAAGCGAATACACTTAATGTGATTTTTGCTGTTGCATATCAGAAACAAGTCTTGAAATATGGGGTTGTGTTTTCGAAATTGATAGTCGCATGTCGTCTTCAACGTTTAGTTGGTTACGTGTCTTCGATTTTTTATGAATGAGAGCAGAAAATCCACTTTCACAAAGATATGTCGATGCGAATGGAACGATAACGCGTGATGCTTCCTTCGATACCTTTGTGTACGACCACAACATGATACACCGAAACTGAGTAAGTGATTTTTCCAAAAACATTTCACGACCGGCTGAGTCATTCCTCAAATCCAGCAGTTCGTCTTGAAGTTCCTCTGGAACAGTTGCTATATCTGTCATAGGAGAAAATGGATTTCGTGGAAAGACTTCAACCCCTTCTGTCGGATCGGGGAAATAATTCTGGAATTCTTTTTAAAGCGATTGTAAATGTTCACTAATTTCATGTTTAATTTGTGCGATGATAAACAGCAAAAAATTTCAAAACTCGTAATTTATATTTCAAATTTCAAAGTTCTCATGGACCCTCTGAAAAAGTTTAGCAGACCCCCAGGGGTTCGCGGACCACCAGTTGCGAACCACTGCTCTAGATTATAGACTACACTAACTAAAATTTTGCATTCCCTAGGCACTAAGCACCCTAATCTTGCAAGGCGCGTACCCTATACATTGTGCAAATCAGCCGAAGCACGCAAAAAGGTCAGCAGAGCAGATTAGTCACATCTATAAAAAATCACACCTATATGAAACAATTAAAGGTGAGTAAACTACGGGGTAGTCTCCGGAGTACTTGCCTCGCTCCTAGGCTATCTAGTCTTGACGTTGAGAGTCGCACATGTCATCCACTCCTGCCACTGCCACGGACTGAGGAATGCCACCACAAAGGGCGCTTCAATCTATAACAGCTTTGTTTGGGTCTATTCCCAAAGTGCTGTTTTTAGATACAGCATTATTTTTACAGGTGGGTTCGCATAATTGCCGTATCAAGGACAGTAATAACAAATCTCACTCGTTTGTGAAAACCACCCTGCTTACTTCTGATACCTCCTTAGATATATGGCTAGCATTAAACACAGTTATCCTTTCCTTGTTAGTTGGTTTATTTGAATTAACGCGCAGATATCTTCAGAAAACAGATACTCATAAATAAAATAAATGACTTTATAGAAAACTCTCTCGAATCAAATTCACAAACACAAGTCAATTTCTATGACCATTTTTACGACCAGCAAGATCATTCTAATATTACAAACATTATCCATCTTAGAACCTATCAGTACGTTAACTTTTTATCAAATGAGAGAATTTCATTTAGTGATCAGCTTTTTGGTTAGGTCTGATCGTGAAAAAACGTTTCCAGTGTGGGGTGGTTCATTAATCAAAAAGATCTTAGCTAGTTTCCGAAGTAACTGTCACGATCTCAACATCTTTCATTTGCCAGAGTTTTAATGTCAACAGGGATAGTTTTGGTTGGGCACGTTTGGAAACGATAGTTTTGGGGTTTCCAACTTTTATAATTCGGAGTGACATAATTTCATTCGGACAAACCAATTTTATTGTCCAGAGTGACAGAATTTTGTTCAGACAAGCCACTTCTATTGACTAAAACAAGTCTTTCTAAGTGACTTTGTTTTTAGTCAGAAACTCAGGTTGTGAAGTTGATGGTCATCATTTTGACAATGTCAAATCTCCAACAACACTACCTCACAGCTGCATCGTCGACCTAGGTTTGGCCAGAGGCAGAGTTTCGTCTTACTTCTGAAGCAAAACCTTAATGGTTTAAACTTCCGAAGGAGGTCAGAACTGTTTGCCAAAGCTAGGTTGTCCAATCTGATCTTTCACTGCGAAAACCAGCCTTTTTACACCGAAGTTCACTGGAAAGTCCATAAAATTATGTCCGTAGTACTACGTACAAGATACTGTGTCATAATGCTTGGCAACGTCGCCATTTTGCAACGTCATATTGCTTAGCAGCGCCGCCATTGATTGTCTGGCGTTTCACGTGGTTAGTTCACAACAGGAAGTGAGAGTAAGAGTGTTTTCTGAACGTGATTAGAGTGAGAGCAGAATGAGGTTTTGTTCATGTTCAACATGTAGTTCATGCTTGCTTCTCGATGCTTGGTTGGTTTCGAAGTTCATCAGTATTTCTTTGTCTTATTAGTGTTGGTGGTGAATCCAGACTTCTTTGTTGTCGAATATTGTTTTGTAATACGTAATTTAGATGTAGTAGGCTATATACTTGCTACAAACCTCCCTTATTAAAAAATTCACATCTATATTTAAAAAAACGGGTGTTTGCAACAGCGGCAATCAACCATAGTTTCGTCGTGCTACAACAACAGTATTGGCCGCTCAGAAAATACTTTGGTGCCACCCGCAACATAAAAGAACAGAGAACAACATCAACTTCCGTAATAACGGATATTTCCTCTATCGGCATGTACATTACAGTTAAGCAGTTGAGACCTTGCTGCAAGTCTCAACTTCTTAACTTGACCCAAGGCATCACGTATTAGTCGTCAAGCCGTCAACCCTGAAAGGCGAAACACATGCAAAACCGAAGATTCTCAAGTGAGTCTGAAGATTGCCACACCTCTGTTGCATATTCTATTATTTTTCTTAATTCTGTATGTTTTAACAATAACTTTTTTTCACGAACTTGGTTCAGGGGATTAAAAGTCATCATTTCCTTGTTCGAGTTACCCAATCAGATCAAAGCAGGTGTTTTAGTCACTATAATCAGACCTCCTTTGGATTTGTGACCGTCAATACACTCTTTGACCATTAGTACACTTTCAGTTACTTCGTCATATCTGTTGCACTCGGAATATTACAACACAGCTTGTTTAGATCGCGACAGATCGCTACCGGGACTTTTCTACTTTCCCGATCGACTCCAGGTCTCGTGACGTATGCTTCGATCGTTCGCGTAGTGCTGTTCTTGCTGTGCATGGCACTTCTGTGTTAAACACAGTCTGCTTTAAGCAAAGTTTTTGTGTTTCAGCGTTGCCGTTGCGCAACCATGGCTTGCGCAACGGCATGCTCATGTAGGAAATATAAAAATTTGCTCATGTAGGAAATATAAAAACTTGATCATGTAGGAAATATAAAAATTTGCTCATGTAGGAAATATAAAAATTTGCTACATCACTCCCCCACCCATTTGAATCAGATTCCTCATAGGTTGAGTCTGTGAACCGTCAAGGTACATTCCTACTTCGGTTTTCCTCATGACATGCCTTGTTCAGTGGCGATTCAAAGGAGTGGCCTGGGTGGGCCATGGCCTCCCGAGATTTTTCCTTGGCCCCCAGTTTTTTTCTTAATTTGAAGATCTTTTGGTTGACATATGCAGGGTTGCCAAATGCATTAAATACCGGCCATTTTATCAACAGCGCCAGATCTAAGCTGTGTCGTAATTCGTAAGCGGCACAGGGAAAACAGAGAGACAATCAGTTTTGTTAAGCGACAATTAATGATTTGCCCATATTTTGCCTGACTGGTTACATTTCGGTGTGTGTGTGACGTTACAATCGCACCAAAGATTGCATCAACTGCAGCAAATAAACGTCGCTGAAGGATCTGTCCTGACAAGACTACAAGAGTCGTTATTCACTACAAGAGTCGTTATAGTTTGAGAAATTCTGCGTTAGTTCTTTTTGAAATTGCAGTAAATTATTTATTTTCACAATGCCAGCTCCAGACACTGATTTTCAAAATACCGGCCTTTTACCGGCCTCTGCTAAATTAGCAGTAAAATACCGGCCATCCGACAACTCTAAACATATGCAGTAATTAACTTTCGGCCAGCAATATTTTAAACGATAATTTAGAAACCCTCCAGCCTGCATTCAACATTTCCCAAATGCATGATAAGCTATGTTGTTGCTTTTGACGGTTGGGTAACGTGTTGTTTATGATGGCACACACCAAGGGTTGCTCCGAACCTGCGTGAAATTTAGTCAGACAGGGTCGTAGTGTTGAAAAACTAATTTCGAAACTAAGAAACAGTCACAGAAGTGGAAGATTGATCTTTCGTGCATTTCAATGTGAGATGGAGCTGGGTTATATTACTGTCAGCAGATTGTTGCTTGTCCCAGTAGCAAAAGTTTTGTGAAAGCA
>JGI24159J19872_10004989_pt1 | contig 17062 bp, 11 predicted proteins | sample Ectturendosymbi4_FD_19872 | JGI IMG/M metagenome (IMG submission 19872) | reverse complement strand
ACGTGAATGACTTCAGCAGACATGTAAACCGAACGGTTCAATGACGTCAGAATGGGCTGTCTCGTTTTGGCGGACCGTCGCTTGACATGTAAACGTAGTAGATGAGGAACACCATCGTCCTTTAAAAAAGATTTAATCCTATGACGAAACTAATCAACTTGCACTTGTCAGTGACACGTCTTATGCTATGCGCACTGAACCAAATTTTCTTAATACATACTTCAATTAAGCTAAATTTTAATGAACCTTACTGCATAGGCCTGAACCCCGGCAGGACAGCCTAGGTTGGTACGCACTGCATCCTGTTTTTAATGCAGTACTGAAGCGCTGTGCATACAGTGCAGCCCTATAGGAAGTAAAAAAGCGTTGATTTTAGGAAAGTAATTTACTTTCCTTGCATTATTTAAAAACAGAAGGAAAAACTTTGCACAACCACAAAATTTGCAGAGGACTCTACTATTTCCAGACTTCCCACACATTTTCCATACTACATGAACAAATTTTAATGCCATCACTTAGCTCCATTTTTCCAAACTTTTATTCACGGAACACACTGCAAAAAACATCTGCAGAACTGTCATTGGCAATAAAGAAGAAAATTGGAGTAAACAAATAGCTGAATTTGGAAATTCCATATTTTTTCAATACTTTATGTATAGTTTAGCCAAATTCAATACTTTTGCAAGGTCTTGAAAACTGATTTCACAATTCAATACTTTTTCAATTCCGCGTGGGAACCTTGAAATAATAATTTTCTGTGCAATGCTGAAAGTAGTACTTGAACTGCTTTAAATTATAGTAGAATTCGCCTGTAACGACGCTTTTTCTCCGGTCGCAGTAAAATTTCTATCTTTTAATGCATTCAAGTTTGGCTATATCGTCACTTCGCCAATACGCTATAGCCACGCTTTTTGCCGGTCCCCGCAGAATATTTTGTTCGTTTATAACGCCAGTTACAAGTTTTCTTTAGAGTTTGAATTGTGAGCTCGGCTATGTGGAGCCACCAGCAAGTCATTCATGACCGAATAAGAACGCAGTTAAGCGACCAGTTGTTGAGCCGTGACAAGTGAGACACAAGAACGGCATAAAGGATTGGTCCATCAGCAGAAATGAAAGCAAATCGTTACGTGAGTTTTACTGTACAGTATTACGGAATATTGCGACGGTACTCAGTTTGATTGACAGTCTTGGAGGAGCAGTGTGTAAATTGCCGAACATGAGAAGCTGTATCCCATTACGGAAAAAGTATGACATCGTTGTTTCATTCAATAGCGTAAATGGTAGGAAAGTGGTAAACTTACAAAAGATTTCGATGTTCCAACGACGTTGAGTAGTTTCGAAAAATAAAGACAAAATATTTTCTCACATTTTCTTATCAAAGTGTACGGTTGTACGCGAAAAAAAATACAGTACGCGGCAATCTTAACCAAAGAACACTTCTAACCTTTACCAGACTTTGGCATTGAACTAAAAAGCCATTTTAGGCACGATTTATTCAGGCCCGTAACCATGGGGGGGGGCGGGCGAAGCCCCCCTAGAACATTTTTCACCCCCCTGGAAAAATGTGTTGGACATAATTTAAAAATATTGGACATAGTTCAAAAAATTTAGGCCCCTCTCGGAAAACTCGTCGCCCCTCCTGGTGTCCCAAGCTGGTTACGGGCCTGGATTTATTGTAGTTCGGCTATAACGACGCTTTTTCTCCGGTCCTATGAAGTGACGTCATTGGACGATTCTACTGTATCTTGTTAGTAAGTTAAAGTAGGCCTTTTTTCACACTGTGGCATTGGAAAATCACAAAAACGTCGAGTAGATGTACCAACTTTTGTCTACTCTTGCCAGACAGTCTGGCAACGCCCTTGATCAAGGAACGCTTATTCAAAACACAGTGGCAGTGGATGAATAACGCAACTGAAAAGAAAGTGCCGCACTAGTGAGCTACGGCAGCACGCAGTTGCGAGAACGTCGGTCCACGAAATGTGTGAAATTCATGACTTTGCTGCGGTTTCCTGAAAAACGCACTCCGCAGTCGTTTCGTTTGTTAAAGCACCGGAGTCATCGGCGGCAGGACGGTCCCAAGCAATGCTAGTCCTCGCATCCGGTCGGGATTCCCGGAAATCGGTCTCGGTCAAGGCAGGCCCTCGGTCTGTTTCGTCTTCAGGCAGCTCGATGGCCTGTTTCGTGAAATGCTGACGACGGCGCCACATGTCAGCATTGGTGAATATCTGCCTCGCATACTCGATCGACCGAATAACACTGTTTGCGTTGACCTGGTGTACGAGCAACGTGTGGTCGTCGTCGTATCTGAGCGGACCGTCCAGTTGACGTTGCAACTTCGTGCAGATGGCCGTGGTTTTCAAAATAAGACCAATCTCGTGAATAAGATGCCTGATGTCCTGGCAAGCTTCATTGATGCATGTTACGTCTGGAAGGAAAACGATCATCATCACACGAATGAAAATGCAACGAGACAGCGCTTGCCGTGGAACTCCACTGGCAAGCGATTTTAAGGTTAAGAACCACAAAACAACAAATACTCAAGGTTGCTTTTAAAGTAAATATTGGGCAAAATTAATACGCATAACTACGACGGACACCAGAGCCTTGTAAGTTCAATGGAGAGAGATTTTAAAGGATTTTATGAAGTTGCAGTTCAGCAAACCATAGAAGTCCTTGAAGGTAAATGCTGGATCGTTGCAAATAAACCACTTATTGCATCTATCATTGCAATCTGATTAAAAGGAGAAAGCATTGAAAATTGCCTCCAAAAGGATAGCCTACTCTTTGGTAATGCAGTTTTAAATGCTTCTTTTTTATTTATTTATCCACCTCATACAGAATTTCTTCTTCAGAAAAATTGACAAGTCATCGTACTGTTGATGGCAACAATGGTTACTGAGAAGTCTGCATCATGACTCATACTTTTGCTTTGGCCGTTTAATTTTATTATCAGGCTGCTCAGGATTTGTTTTTCGTGTACCGGCACTAACACTTGACCTTGAAAAATGAATTTGTTTTTGAAAACTGTCTTTTCATCTTACCAATAGTGAAACGAGGTCGATCAAATTCGACCAGTTTTAAGTCAATGATCACAGCTCCGGCAGAACCATAAGGTCGCAAAATGCCATTTGCCGCCAATTCGTACGCCGCCTGGCTGGCGAGATCTATACCAGACCGTCTGCAAAATAAACTCTTGCTGGCAAATGGGCAACTTCAGTAACATTCCGAACTATAACAGCGGCGCTTACGTCAAGCACGAATTCCTATGAGCACCTTGCACATGATTGAGAACACGATGAAGTTTTTCTGCGGTCACGTGACCCCACGTGCTGCGGTCAGTAATCTTGGTATCGCCAGTGGCAGATAAAGAACCGACACCCAAGTAACCCCTGGCTCTGTATGTGCGGGGTAGAGCGGCCTTGCGAGCTTTTTCACAAAGCATCGAACCAAGCATTCCCACGCCGACCACTAGAAATTTAACATTCATTTTACATTTTTTAAAGTGTAGGTGTTCATTTTTCAACCTGATTTTTTTCACATGACTAATATTAATTAACACCACGCATATATCTGCATCATCATCACAAACAATGAAAAAAAAACGAAACAAATAAATGTATAAACAATGCTCTAACAACATTGTTGAGTTTATCCACTAACATCAAATCACAAGAGCCTACCTCAGTTTTTCACGAAGCATATATTATTTGGCAACATGTGAAATTAGCCTCATTAGGTCTTAAACGAAAAAACACGAGCCAAAAACTTAATTTCAGCAAATGAGCAATTCTCCGTAACCTCAATATCAACGATACAAAGTCCAATGCAAGCAACAGTGCAGAAAAACTTAGCCGGGCGGCATGAGGTGTAACTTTCTTCCGGCACCAGAAAAATGTTGAAAAACTGGGCAAAATTCTGGGGAAATCGAAAAAAATGATAAAAATTAAGAGGTCCGTCAATGCTTTACGAATTGTTCAAAACTACTGAAATTTTTTAAATCAAGCAAAACTGCTTGACAGTTGATAAACCACTGAAGGCAAGTTAAAGTCACTTGGACATTTTCCAACCAAAATATGGAAAGATAGGTCTCTGACGTCCAATACATGGAACGGAAAGTTGGGTAAAACAAAAGTTGGGACAAATTCTTTGCCCTTCCAAATAGATGCTCTCCTGTACGGCTATGCACAACCAGAGAAAAACTGAGACAAAAATGTTTACGGCCCTGATGACGTCTCTTAAAGTGTTCTAATGAATGACGAATTACCATTCGAATTTAATAACAGCACCGGAAAAGCAACTTTGGCAGAACACAGGTCAATGCTATATTTATTTCACTTGCACACTGAGCAGCATTTCTGGAGTGATGAACTTCTTGTTTTTTTGGTGGCAGGTCGAAGCCTGAACTGTGCTTCTAGTTTGGACATTTAAGCTTAACACTCTTACTAGGAGCGTAATTGCAGTCACTCAATGTTCGGGGTTTCATCACCCAACATTCACTTTAAGAAGCGTACATGTACCATTGAGCTAAGACAGCCTCTAGGCAAACATATCAGCAATTACTGCAAGTAGTTTTTTTTTTAAAGAAAAGGATGTACTGCGTATTACATATATATACACAACTACAGACAAAACCGTTAATACCTTGGATGCCACATGCCTTTCCATCCAAAGTTTGACCAAGGCTAATAACAAAATCATGTACCGAATGCCTCGGACCCTGCACTGCAATAAAGAAAAACGCAATAGACCACACATACCAACAACGCTTAAATATGTACTAGGGCGCAAGAACACCTGAGGAAGAGCTGCCCTGCCGAGCCGTGCGCGGCGCAGAATTACCCGACTCAATAAAAGAAACAAAGGATTACGCCTGGCAACTCCCGGCTCGTACTCAGTGTAGACGGGCCTTTACGCAAGTGGGACTCATAGCGACCATTTGTTGTCAGCAACTTGCAGTATAGCATGGGTGAGATGACTAATTTCTACAGCCCAACCAATAACAAAATGTTAGGGATTGCACAACGAGTTTGAAAGCAAAGTGAACGATGGTGAACAGCCAACAAGTACCGAAATCTTATCGTTTACAACATTGTACGTGAGTGCATTTACAAAACATTCGTTTATTTGATCACCACTGCTGTCCACAAGGTGCCCGGACATTATATTTTGAGCAATTACAACTGTACACCAGGTTTCTCTATAACATATCGCAATAGCAAATAGGATATGCTCGTAATCTTCAAGTGTCAACCAGGGTTGCGGAGTCGGAATGGCAATGAGTCAGAGGTTTTTGGGTGTAGTCAAGAGCANAAGGTGTCGGTGACGGGTTTTNTATCCGACTNNGGAAGTCTAAGTGAATCATTTTTTACATCGCACTCCTAAGTGTCCTAACTTGTTTTTGTTGAAATGGCACAATTTNTTTTGAACCTTTCACTGAAAAAAAGAATCCTTGCTGTGTACCACAATTTCCGTTGATTGCTAGTTGCTACAAAATTGTTGACAGCCTAACTTCATTCATATTATGTCAAGGACTCGGAGTCGGAAATTTTGGAAAGGCCGGAGTCAGACATTTTACCTCCGACTCCGCAACCCTGGTATCAATTTGAGTTTGAAAACATTTCGTTTAGGTGAAAAAAAATATCATTTTATGACACATTGCATTTCAAGGTCCGACTTTCAAAAGCAGCAGTAAACGAAGGTTTTGTTGGCAAGAAGTCAGTGAAGTGACCAAGTCAAACATAGTTTTTTGTTTTGTTTACAGCTAAACTTACAGAATATCATGAACATTGCTAGCAGAATAAATGCATTGCATAGATGGTGTAAGTTCTTGTGACAGGGATAGCACTTCAACTTGTTAGAAAGTGGTTGTCGTGAGTCATGACTCATGACCACCCTTTTAATCTTAACAAGAGGTAACTGATTTTTTAGATTCTAGAGTTAAAATAATAATAAACCACAATATTATGGTCGAATCACATGCCTAACGGGTGATCAAACCAGTCTAGTTCCAGCACAGGCTTCAAGTTGATATTCAAGTTTCCATCAGTAAGATCATTGCCCTCTGCATTAGCTGTAGAACTTGGCTTGAATAACACCATGCTCTTTTGAGGCCTTTGCTCCATCGAATTGAGATCTGCCACATAGAATTTAAGCATTCCAGGTTGAAAAGCATTTAGTAAATCTACACTGTACCATAGGCGTAGGGTAGCTAGGGAGGGCAAGGGCCCCTCAAATTTCTAGCATATCTTGTTGTTTTTTGCTTTGAGAAGCAGTGTCCCAAACAAAACACTGTTGCTTGCTTAAAGTTAAAATGAATGGCCTCCCCAAAATTTTGGACTGGCTACGTTACTGCAATGTGTGGAAGTGGTAAATACACATTTTTCAAAGACAAACTATGGCTTGTAAATAAACCAAATTTGATGTCTGAATTCCAGTCCAAGTATAACTCAAGATATATACTACTTTTCAAAATTCATTTGCTTAAGTACATTCCAACCATTAAATGGAATTTTTTGAAATACCTGTGCACTGGGCTTTTTTTGGTCACAGCAAAATGTTTTTGAAATGACTGAAAAAAACTAAGTCATTTCAGTCAGAAAGTCTGAAAATATAGGCCAATGATCACTGTTACAGTGAGTTATGATACAACTGTGAGACAAATGACTGAAATGTCTCAGCGAAAAAATCAGCTTGTGCAACATTTCCTACAAAATCAAGGTGACATTTACTGATTGAATTTGTCACATGCATGTAATATCATTAATCACAACTCGGCAGAAAACTGGAAAAGCCAAATAAAATCAAGGAAAACGTATGCAATACTAAAATTAAGCCAAACGAAAGGTAAGTGACTTTATAGTTTACAGTATTTGAAATGAAGTTTTTCTCAGCTATAAACAGAACTTAACCATGTTTAGATGCTAAAAACTGCATTAACCAATACATCTTACAAATTTTGGCGCATTGATTTAATCCTGCATAAATTAAAATTTTATTAGTCTTGAATAAAAAAATCAGGATCTGAATCTAAAGAAAACTGCAGACGTTTTTGACGTCAGAAGACAGAGATACGTTTGATACAGAAGACGTTTTTGGATTAATTGTAATTGCGCAACTATCAAAAATTATTTCACTCTTAATTTTCTGTGATTTGAAAAACAACATTTTAGGCGTGATGTCTCAAGGTGCTTGATGTTTCAAGCTCTTCTTCAACAAATGCATAGTCAAAATTACAGATGGCAAAGCTGCATCAAACTTACACAACTCAGCTTTATAAAAATGACACCAATTTATTGAATGAATTGTAACAATTGGACATTTTATCAATCTCTGCACTCTTTACTAATAAAATCTTGAAGTTGAAAACATGTCTAACTACAGCAATCATATATTAGTTTCACAAAACTACCTATGCATTTTAAAAAACAGAAGTGTCATGGACATGGTACTTGATGTGGCCAACACATTAAATGCCAACATTTTAATTTGTATGGAACTTGCATGGTTCATGTTCAAGAATAATTTTGTTTAAAATCCAGGTTTAACTCAGATGTCACTAATATACTCTGAGGTGGTTTCCTGAACAGTAGAGCCACTTAAACAAGAAACACTTTGCCTATGTTCTAGCAAGCAACTGTTTATCTTTGGCCTGATGTGTAAAAAAGCTTTTTTTCTGTGCAGCTGTTCTGTACAAAANTCTTGCTTGATAAATGTTGTGTGCTAGTTTTATCAAACCAGCTTTTTATGGCAGCCTTGAAGACTTACTGGTGAAGTCCCAAGNGTTGTTTTCATCAAGTTATGACTTTTTCACATTTGGTGCTTATAAAGCAATACATACACATGGCAAATGCAAGCAAGCTTGGAATTGCAATTCACTAGTTTTACTACTGAAAGTTGACACAGAACAAACTCTGGGTCATACCAGTATTGGCTTCTACCTACATAGTTACAAGTTCATTGCACATTTTAAGAGAGTATGAATGATTAACCATCTGATTTGATTAACAGCTTCAATAACACTAAAAAAGTCTTCAGAGAACTATGTATACATGTTTTATTTTGAGATATTTTGGATTATTCTTAATCCAGCTTCAGTCAAAAAATGGAGCAACACTGGGCAATGTCAGCAGTTCAAGACCAAAAGTGTTGATCAAGCTTTACAAAAAAATACAGCTACTGTTGCATGAGTAAAGTGAAAGGGAGAAAATCAGTGCTCCATCAGTTAGAGCACTCTAACTTTCCTGCTTGCAGTCTACTCATCATCAGTGGTCGAAAGCTTAACCACTATTTGATGTTAGTAGCCACAACACAGGCTAAACTCTGTACTCCACTGATAAGACATAATATTAAAAAGACTAATTAGATAATTAATTAATTTGTTTATTTTAGATCATAACTTTTGAACTAGAAATGCTAGAAAGTTGATCAAAGGCTCAAAAGACTCGGACTCGAGCCTAGTTTCCAATGAAAACTTCAACGAAACACTTTGGCCTAGCGGTTGGGCGCTAGGCCAGGCAACATGAGCCAAAATGACCCCAAAATTACTTTACTTATGACGTCACTCACAAAAAATCCGCACCCCGTAACAAAAAATTTTTTTTCGAGTCCAATCTACTAGACTGGCCGATCCGTTTGAGACCTTCAACAGCTCTCTAGCGCAATCGGCAGAGGAGCTAGGGCGTTAGTAAGGCAACCGAAAACTGCTGTTTTTTCGGCCGAAATCAAAGTATGAATATATCGTACGCTGGCTCTCAAAGTGTTAAGTTAATAATTTTAGATTACTTGGATGCAAAAAATCTGCGGCTTTGGACTGATGCATGTACTTTTTACTCTGTTTGGAAGGCAATGTCCTCCAAACATCTTACCGAGCACAACAAGCTCAAGGGTAATGCTCTATACTTCACATGCAAACTCAACACTAATGAACACACTGAAACCCTGATGCGGTGATGTTCCTTCAGCGGTATGTCCAACGTGATTAGCTATGCTCGTGTGTGACACAATAATCGTCTCTATGATTAGTCAAGTGTTGCATGCAGTTGCTGCTGCTGTTGCAAAAATCCTAAATGTTAGTTGTTGATCATTAGCACGCATCTGTTGCATCTGAAAGCTGCCGAATCTTTCCTATAGACCAGTCAGTGTACTTACTTCATTGAAAAATCCAGATTACGAGATGTGAAAAGAGCAGATGTTATCTAGTATTGGCGAAGATACAGATTAAAAAATCCGGATAAACCGAAGATTTTTATAAAGAAAAACGAAAGAAATCATTCGTACCACCAGTTTTATCTGGTTTTGGTGAAGATCCAGATTAACCGAGGTTTACTGTATATACACATCACTACTTCACATTTGCCACAAAAAACTTTATACTTATTTTGATGGGTGAAAAGATAAAAATTGTTTAAAACTGCCTCATTGCTGTTAATAGTAATTCAAGAAAATCTGATAGGGAAGTAAGCTCAGATATCAGCAACCCTTACACAGGCTGTCCAAAGAAATTTATTTCTAGTCAAATATCTAAACTTTAGATCAGCAAACTTGTCAAGAATACATTATATCACTGGGGGTCGAACAGCATTCCAAACCTATATAACCCTTTTAGGATTTCAGCCCGTATATGTTGTAAATGTGCTTAGATATTTTGTGTTGGTGTACAGTTTCAAATAAGATGTGTAGAAAACAAATACATGCTACTTGTAGCTGGAAGTGTTGATACAGTTAAAGCAGAACCCTGGTTTGTATGGGGAAGCAAGGCAAATCTTACTGAGAATGACATCTTCAAAAAATAATATTCAATTTAACTGCACAGGCTAACACTTCAAACTTTAAAATTCTAAATTCCATCTCAATATTTTTGTTGCGATCATTCCTAGTTTTGCTTCTGACCGCAACTAAAAAATTTGTTTCAATTCAAATAAACTGCGCTTAATTAAGAATTACTAGCGCCCATTACGTAAAGCAAGTCTTCATATGACACATTTGAACAATACACCTGGTATACAAGTAATGACATCATAGGTTAACAGAATGTTGCTATCAAAACAACCTTGGACATAAATATAACATACCTGCTGCTAACTGCTGTTTTATAGTATCCACCAAGGACTTTATTCCAATCCCTGAAGGCTTGTAAACTGCAAATAAACCATTCAGCTTGCCCCAAGCTGCTGGTGCATACTTCAAAGGTGAAGTCATACTTATTGCTTGGCTGTAGTTTGAACTTGTTCATTAGATGTATGCATTGAGACTGCTTATGGCACAGTAGATGCCATTCAGACTTCACACCAAAATTCCTCAAAGGAAAGCATAATGAAAATGACACAACACAATGAAAACTACAAAACAAAATCCCAAGAATAATTTTCTACATAAAATGTGGTTATTCAATGCATCAATCAAAATTTTTATGCTTACAGACAAAATTATTTTCAGACAAAAAGTTTATTTCAGTCTAAATTAGTAATTTCATTGTGCAGACCAAAAAACATTACAAACTACAACTTCTGTTGACAAGCATATACAGAATACCACAAAATGATTTATTGCAGCATGACATAATCTTAAGCAATTTCTTGACAAAAGCAATTCAGTTTAAACGAAGACTGAAAGTGTCACTATCACATCAACATATTCAATAGTCATCATAATTTGTACACAATAACTTGTCTAACATGGAATTCTTAGACTTAATGAAATGCCAGATACTACAGACTCAAACAATGATAATTTTTCTTTTCTAGAAACAAACCTTCAAAGCATTGTAAATCTTCATAATATGATTTCAGAATAAAGGCAAATCAAAGAAACAAAAAACCAAAGAGACTTTCAATCCACCTAAACCAGTAAGTTTGCAATTATGCACACTCATGCTAAGTACTGTACTTGTTTATTTACCAGTGCTGATTGGTTAACTTTCATAGTCAAATTCTGCCAACAAAATTTGGCAGCTTTCAAGCATTTTTGTCTAAAGAAATATACAGTATAATATGCATATAAATACACAGCAGTTACAGGACCATTTTTATCGAGCAGGGCATGTGGGCAGTGGTCAAAATATATTGCGAAGCGATATCACCAGAAAACCTTGCTGCTGGGATAAGACCTGAGATAATTTTCAAACAATCTTATACCAGAATGTTTCATTCTTTAACTTACATTTTCTTACCTAGGATGCACAAATATGATTTGCCTTATCTACTAATCTACCTAGCCATGCACTGGAAAAATAAACGTGTCTTAAGTCACGTTGCATTTTGTTTCTCTTGGCAACAAATGAGACCTTGAAACAAAATGGTGCTGTCAACAATGTTTACCTATTGTAACATTGACTGTTTAAAAGATAGTACTGAACCTTTCAGCACTGCAACCAAATTGCAAAAAAAACACTACATCTGGTGTCTTGTTAGTTTGCTTATCAATAACAAAGGACATTTTCTATGCAGTCTACAAAAGAGAACAGTACATGCAATGTTCACATCAAGCAGGCAAATTTTTGCAGGTACTTGTTTGCACTAAAACATTGTTGGACTGAAGATGCGTAAATGACACTAAATTGACTTGTAAAACAATTTGTGAGCAGATATAGCTGCATTGCCCTTGTAGAGACTTATTGCTGAAATGTTATGTGCAGTCAGAATTAGAGATAGATCAATATATTGGCCTGGCCAATATATACCTGCTCATAAACCAATATATTGGCTCATAACTGCTCATTTTTGAAGTCCTTGTAAAAAAGCAAGGCATAAAATACATTATATTTCTGATAATGAAGGAGAAAAAAGATTTAAAAACTTTGGAAGTATCAGTTATCGGTCCATGAATGGCCGATATGTCAGTATCGGCCCCAAAAAAGCCATATCGGTCGATCTCTAGTAAGAATCATCGATAAGTTATGAAAGCATAGTGCAGAAGGCAGATTTCTCAAAAATTCAACAGCAAACCTAGAGCTTTTGATTCCCAGCTACACAGAAAAGAAATCCCCTGCTAACTCACCTTTGAAAAATGTTGGAAATTTGCTGAAGCAAGAGAAAAGCTTAAACTAGTTGGTTGAGCAAGAGAAACACATAAAAAGAGAAACCGACTTTATAACTTGCAGCCAATAGTGTTTGCCAGCTTTTCTTAGCTAGGCAGGACACATGCACTGAACAATGCTTGTGTGAATCATTCACAGCAGTTGCTTGAAGTCAGCTGCCCTATGATTGGCATTACTTTGCTTTCTGGCTTCAGTGATAACAGTATTATGGTCACAGCATGTGTTTAAAAATACAGTTTGCGTGCTTTCTCCAAGTTTTGCTAAAGTTTTTCATCATTTCACCCATATGCTTTTGCTTGCAATTTACAGGATTGAAGATGCATAAATGACATGAAATCAATTTCCTAGTAATACCATACAATTTGGGAGCAGATTTCACTGCCTCTCTCTTGTGAAGGCTTGTTACCCTTTAGTAAATCATGATTCCTAGACATGCTGTGCAACATTGGCCTATGAGTACATCTGGGCATCTGCATGATTGCATATCACTGGTTTGAGAATTACTGCATTGAATGAATGTCCAAAGCTATGGTGTCCAACTTTAGTAGGAATGCATGCTGAAGTTTTTTCAGTTCCATGCCATACCACCTTCCAATAATTGCTTGTACTACAATTGAATATCCGTGTTGTCAAACAAAATCAGGTCAAATCAGATGGAAACATTGCAGTGTGCTTGTTACTCGTGACTTGTTTTCCAAACAAGTTACTAGTTTCTGATAGCAGTTAGTTGAGCATGTGAAGAAACTTACTGATTTAAACAATAGGACATAAACTCAAATTATAGTGGTTTACGACAAATAGAGACATTACTTTGTATCTGAACATAGTCACTCATGTGCCATTTAACCTGTGGTGCTGCACTGGGTGCACATGTCCTGTGTTGCAGATACATGGTCTAAAGTGTGGTGAAATTCCACGTCTGTCACTTCATGACACTGGTCATCAACAAAACAGCAATTTCCGTCACTGCTTGCCAAACAGTGTCCACTTTTGTTTTTTTCACAGCATGCAACATACACCACTGCACTCATAGTGCAGACCGCAATGCACAATCATCATTATCCAGGTATACTGCAAACCAGCCACAATCAAAAAACTTGAACAGGAAAATAAAAAGGTAGCAAAGCACAACCTTTATCTTAACATCTTCGGCACTGGGTGAATTTTACCTTTTAATCCTGTGTGAGCAATTATTTTTGCACCACTTTGCACCTCGTAACTCACCAGGTGATTGAGCAAGACAGCTGTTCAAATCCTCAAAAGATGCAGTAAATCTTCTGGTTTGCATTTAAAAAAATTGGAAAGTTTTAGATTTTGGGATTTTTGTGGGTGGCATCATAAGTGGGGTAAGTTTGAACATTTTCGGCCGAGGTCATCAGGCCTTGGGCCCCAACCATAAGAGCCAATTTTTGGCTCAAGTCTTTATTAGAAACTAGACTATATTCTGAGTCTTTAGAGCCCTTGATTGGATTTCTAGTATATCTGGTTCAGAAGTTATGGCCAAAAATACAAAGTTTGGATAAAAACTCCCAAGTTTGGGTAAAGAGATATTTTACCCAAATTTTGTGTTTTTTACCATAACTTTTGAACCAGAAATGCTAGAAAGCTAATCAAGGGCTCTAAAGAGTCAGATTATAGCCTGGTTTCCATTAAAAACTGGAACCAAAAAATTGAATCTTGCGGTTGGGGCCCAGGGTCTAATGACTACAGCCAAAAATGTCTAAATCTACCCCACTTACATCACCCACAAAAAAACATAATCCAAAACTTTCCATTTTTTAAAATGCAAACTAGAAGACTTGCTGTATCTTTTGAGGGTTTAACAGCTCTCTTGCTCAATCAGCTAGCAAGTTATGGAGTATCAAAGTGGTGTGAAAATACAGACTTAATTTCCACTCAACATGGGATTTCAAAGTACGAATATATTGTACACCAGCATCAAAGGTGTTAACATCACAGCATAATTATCATTTGTTCTGATCTTTCATTACTTATTTTTGTAAAGCCAGAAGTAAAAACTAAGTGTCTTTACATTTTCGTAAAACAAGCACATTCAGTTTTACAAGAACATGAGAAGATCTGCAAAATAATTGTGGAAAACAAAACAGGCAACAGACAAAATATTGTATGAAACATGTTTTAAACAAACTACAAGTGCATATCATGAAAACAACAGCCATGAAACTCTAGTCAGCAGGGGTTCGCAATGCATTGAGTTTTGCCTCAATGTCACCAAAGTCTTCTGTTTCACGCTCACCACCCAGTTCACTATTTGGAACAGCAACATTGTTGAGTTTACCAGATACACTGATTCCAATTTCTCCAAGTACCTGATTAATAATGGAATCTTGTTCTTCTTCATCACCAGATTCATTTAACACATCTTCCAAAGTGTCATTTATCATTTCTTCACTCATTTCCAGTTTAGCATTTTCCATTTGAAACTGTTTCAGAGTTTGTGACATCTTCTGTGGGTCCATTTGCTTGTTCATTTGACCCATGGTTTTAGCAGTTGTTCCCATTGCTTTTGCCATTTTCATATTTGAGTGCATTGCTTTAGTTTGTGCACCCACTGATGTGATTGTAGAGCTTGCTGCATAAGTTCTTGTTTTTTGCTTTCTCAAGTTAACAAGCTGTTTTGCTAAGATGGCACAGGCTTGTTTGTTTCCACTTCGAGCAGCCTTTTTTATTTCCATTTCCAACTTTTTTTCTTCCTGTTCCAATTTTCCACGGTCTCTGCCTATTTCCCGATTGGCTCTACGTAGCTGTCTGTCTTGGTCACGCATTTGCTGCTCAACAGTTTTCTTTTTTCCAAACATTTTTGCAGATTAAATTTGAGCTAGTTAAAGCACAACCCCACAACAAAACCAATCTAAAACTGTCAAATATACCATGAAGTAAGTCTACCACTGATGCATTTCAATCAAAGCAGTTATGCCAGTTGTCNATGCTTTATTATTGAATGTTTGCAATTATTCCAAAATTATTAATAGNAAAGAGGTAGAGATTGATGCATCTGTGACCTATGCACTAACATAATTGAATTTTTTAGAAAATTAAGCAAAATCTTTTCTTAATAAGTGGTTTAATGCAACAAAGAAAAAAACAGTCATCCACAAAACAGCTTTCAAAAGTTCATGTTTCAAATAAAAAGATCAATGGGAAGCATTAAATAGGCTGATGTAAAACAATTAACTACGTTTCTTTAAATAAAAGTTTTAGCATTACACACTTTTTCAAATTAACACTTTTTATATGTAAGGTGGTTCCCCCCCAAAAAAACAGAGCATGATACCACATATTTTTTGAGTTAAAAATTGTTTATGCCAATTTGATACAACACCTTATAGTTGAAGCTTAAACAAGGGCTTCATTGTTTAAGTTAAATCCACTATTTCTCTTCATAGTTTTCATACAGGTAGTGACTACGGATCTGCCTGGCATGATGCGGTTTGAATAGAATGCTGAGTTTGTCACTCAAATGGCATCAACATCATAGTGCAGTGGATACGTTTAAGGTCTGTTGTGCCGATGGTTTTCAGTTTGATTCCCACCTTGGCGACATTCGTTTTGGTTGTAGCATTGCAGTTTAGGTTTAGATTTGGACTTTAGGTTTAAGGTTTCAAAGTTTAGGTTTAGGTCTAAGGTTTAGGTTTAACACCTTCCGTTCTAGTAGGCTAAGGCTAAAATCCAGCAGTTTGCACAGGAATATCTCCGCTGACGATTGCGCTAGAGAGCTGTTCAAACCCTTAAAAGATTCGGCAAGTTTTTGTGTCTGCAATGAACAAAAGTTTTTTGAAGTGACATCTCAAGTGGAGTTGTTTTAGGCCTTTTTGGACCACTTTATCTGATGCTAGGCCCAAACTGCTAAATGGTAATATTTTGCTCAAGTTTTTATTGAAAACTAGGCTAAAATCCAAGTCTTTTGATACTTTGGATGACTTGCTGGGGTTTCAGATTCAAAACGTTATGGCCTATAAACAACAAAATTAGTAATTTACCCCTTAATTAGATAATTAATTATTTGTTCATTTTAGGCCATAACTTTTATGAATCAGAAATGCTAGAAAGTTAATCAAGGTCTCAAAAGACTCAAGATTCTATCTTAGTTTCTATTGAAAACTTGAGCAAAATACTTCCGTCTAGCGGTTGGGCACAGGTCGGGTACCAACAGCCAAAAATGGCCAAAAACCTACTTGCCTACCTTACTTATGACATCACTCACAAAAAACCCAAAACTCAAAACCAAAAAAACATTTTTTTTATTGCAGACTCGAAGACTTGCCGAGTCTTTTAAGGGTTTGAACAGCTCTCTAGCACAATCAACTGAGGAACTATGTGGTCGGTAAGTCAAACAAAAAATCCCTGGTTTTCCCCGATTTCCAAGTACAATATATTTGTAGACTAGCAGCCAAAGTTTTAAAGTCCAAAATTTCAAGAGGAAAAGAATAGAGCATGCAAGCAACAGATGCCAGATCTGCATTGGTATGTAATCTGTATTATTCCATTAATACTAAACACATAAACATACATAGGTCAGTAGAGAAAGTATTAATGAAACCAACGAAGGTAGAATTGCTTGAGGCATCAATAAAACATTACAAGAAGTCTCAAAAGAATTCCATTCTCATTTGGCAATGAAAAGTGTAACATGTTAGCACTTTCATTACCAGGCCACTTGGATTGACAGCAGTGGTCTTCAAGAGGGGTGATTTTGTGTAGCGGGGATGATTTTGTGACTTATCAGATTTGTCGGGCGATTTCAGTTTCCAGGGGTCAATTTCTTGAGGTTAGAATATACTAAAACGCTTCACTGAAATAATCATCCAAGGCCACCAAGAGCGGCACTGGCTGAGAGTCAAACACTGTGGTTCTGATAAAGATCATGAATGGCAAGTGGTAGGCAGCAACACTGTTTAATATACTAGCATAGGTGCCAAGTTTGAAATTTCTACTGGAGTGCGAAATCCATGATGTCACAAAATATGACATCAAAACCCGTGATTTTTATATCTTCTATTCCATATT
>JGI24159J19872_10004987_pt1 | contig 17062 bp, 10 predicted proteins | sample Ectturendosymbi4_FD_19872 | JGI IMG/M metagenome (IMG submission 19872) | reverse complement strand
AATGTGCAGTACAAAAATATTTTTGGCGATGAGTTTCAATGAAATCAAGTGTCATGTCAACACCTCTTTAGGTCTGGTGGGGGGATGCATCCCCCCCTGTGTCCGCGCCTTCTCGGTCCTCCCAAATTCCTGGATCCACCAATGGCTCGTCCATGTATGTTGGTAGCCGTTTTATTATAGCAGCCATGCAAAAGGTTGATTTCAATGCATCGTTGCTTATGTTGTGTTTGAGCGGTGATCAAAGCCTTGATGCAGGTTAAAAAGCTTTCTTTCATTGACGCAGTTTTGTTAAAAATTAACTGTCTCGGTTGGCAGCGTTTGGTAGTTAAAACTTCGAATATGTGACTAGTGCACAAGTTGTTTCGAAGCTTTCAGAAAGTCTAAGCTAGAGGATGTCTAACGATTCCACTCGAAAAAAATGTAGCGTTGAGTATGCATCGATGCAAATGTCGCAGCTTATCAGCTGCTCATGTTTCAGAACGGCATGTAGTTGGGTGTATGACGGTTATAAAGACATACTGTAGTATCACTGTATCCAAATCACATTAAACTCCATGTCAGAGTTCCTCCAGTAAGGTGGAGCAGTGGTGTGTGATAAGGAACATATTATCTTGTCGTCCGTAAAGCACAACTCCAACTGAAGCATCGGAGTGCCTGAATTTGTTTCACACACGGCTTGCAACTGAACTCCCTCAACTCGGCCGTCACGAGTCTTATGCCAAAAAGCGAAAACCGATTAATTCTATTTATGAAGCCAAGTTAATGAAAATGTTGTATTTCGAGTATTGCCGTAGACCTCTTCAAGTGTTATAAGGCGCTTATGCTGGTAACTGCTCGAATATTTATTTACGTGTTTGGCTCAGACGCACGGTCCATATCACAACGGTTAGGCACAGTGACAGAACACAAGGATACAAAATACTTTGACAGGACACGTTACCATAACAGAGGTGTTAGATGGTACACATAGACAATATTGAAACTGAAGTCATCGTCACGGAGAAGCGCTACGTAGTGGGGAAACAAGCGTGGTTGTGTAAAAAGCGTCAGACATTAGAAGTGACCGGATCAAGAAGTTAGATTAAGATGCACATCGTTGAACAAAAGTATGCAAATTGTTTCTAGTCATGACATCAAATGTCTTGACAAAATATGAGTGCGCGACTAGCTTTATAAGACTTTGCATACGCTGTCAAGCATACCTTTGTGTTCAGCTGTCGGCTGCGGCTATACTTGTCGTTGACAGCAGGTAGACGAGCAACAACGACTCGCCGAAGTGGATAACACAAACACGGAAAGGCGGCTACTCACTCAAGCGCTGTCGTTCTCTGCATGAATTGTTTCATTCATGACGGTTTCGCACGTGGTGAGTATAAGCGTTGTGATTGGATAGCGCAGTTGTGGGTGACGAGCATGTCTGTGCGTGATGGGAGTGTGCGCACGGAGTACGCGGTGCGGATACACACACCAAGTCAGTGCCGCACAGTCCGCACGCGGCCGTCTGTTCAATAGTAGCGATAAGGTGGTCAAAATTGTATCGGTGGCGTAGCGCCGGATTTTGCGTCGTGTTTTTGATTTGTTCGCCAGTCAATAGCAGCTGCTGGGAAATCTCTCTAATATCATGCTGAAAAGAATTCAGTTGGAGTGCATGGGTCGTGAACCGTCGGAGGTAGGCTTTGTTTACTCTACTTTATGCAAAGTGATCGAAGGCTTACACTGAGTTTGCATCACATGTGTTAATTACATTGTGATAAGAATAGCCGAGTTGCGTACAGTGTTTACAACGCATTTGACTACTTGTCATAGGTTGGCCTGAACTTTCCTGATATGAGGTGATTGTTGGCAGTTAGATAGTAATTAACCTGTCAATCGCCATAGAACTTACTTTCTTAGTACGTGTGATCTGCTTTTGCCAGAATAGTACGATTGAAACATCGTCATGTTGAAGACTTTGTCCTGCTTTCGTAATATCTTGATGACCTTAACAGTCAACATCGATTGCACAATATTTATGGCAAGCTTGTACCGAACGCCTTACTGCCGCAACATCAACATGTTGAAGTATTCAGCTGTTAAGTAACATACTCTTGTGGAAATTTGGCGGTTAGGCCGTTTGCCTTGAAATTATGCTTTTTCGCCTTCATAAAAAAAAGTCAGTAAGCATTTTCAGGTATTCCTGCGATTTTAAGCAGTAAGCTCTAAATGCGTTTGAGCCATCTCACTGTAATCACTGCAAACGGATTTGAAAAAGGCGAACAGTATAAATGCCGATGCTGCGCGATGTTCATTCAGTTTGGTGCGTTTTCCGCGTAGTTACTGTTAGTCTTTAGCTTGAGAGTGAGAACGGTTTGCTCTTCCTGCGGCAAACCCATTTCCTTTATAAAAGTCTTGACGCAAAGTTTTCACCAGTGTTTTCGAGATTCGCTAAACTTCTAAGCGACTTCTCTGACACAAACAGAAGTTGCACATATGGACGCAGTGTAAGTTGACTCAAGCTCAGAAAAGCAGTCTGTCAGCATTTCAATCGCCAAAGCGCCTCATGTACTATTGCGAAGGTTTCAGGTTGTAAGTTGTTGTTAGGGAGGTCGATGGATTCTTTGGCAGCTGTTTGGATTCAGAGTTACAATGCGTTTTTTGTTGAATTCAATGACATCCTGAAAAATATTGAGAGTTGTACATGAGCTGCGTATCGTTTTCCCTTTGCTGTTCGCGATTGTCTGAACAGTCAACGTTGTTTTCGCGGGTGAAAGAATGATGAATAACCTGAACTTCTTTGAAAAAAATATTACCACTGTTTGTTGGACTGTAAATCCGCTAAACGGTCTTCACTATATATCGTTCGCTGCAGCGAATCATTGGGAAAACGTGGACGTTTCTCTGCTTCGTGGTGGTGTCTAATATTGCTTGGAATTAACCAGTGATCTCACAAAGCTGTTGAACTTTTATGAAGTCGATGGAGTTAGAAGGTTGATTGCTGATACAGTACGAATGGGTTGTACTTGTAATTGACAATCTTCTTTTAGTATTTGCGTATCTGGTAGGGCATGTAGGCATTGCAACCTACCTGATGGTGAGTTCATGGGAAGTAAATTGTTGCTTGTAACGATTGCTGCGTTCCTATCGAATTATATTAAAATCGGCTGCCGTGAAAATTTTCGATCTTGTAAGGAAGTTTTTCTATTTGCTTTTTGTGTAAGAAAAGGTTGCCTTATATTTTATGGAAGACATGCTGCTACTGGACAATTTGGTTTCTTCCCCCTGTCCGAACCAGACCGTATGTTCTGGATACCGCATTAAGACCTAGCGGAGAGCAAGCCTGTACCAGAATCAATTTGGTTTAAACACAGTAAAGGGAATTGTTGTTATCCACGACCGAAAACAATATGTCCCCGCAGCCAACGTGCTTTCAAAATTAAGTAACTTGCTGTTCTCCTCTCGTTTCTTGGGGATAGTATGTGAAAATGTAGAATGTGGTGAACTTCAAAGGGAGTATTTTATGACATGGGCCACAACCATGATGCCACAGCAGTATTGGTTAAATTAGCGTGTATTACGTGTTGTGCATTTCATGGTCTCGATGGTCATTTTTCTTTCACTGCGCTTGATGGTTTGGTAGAGTTCGCGTACATGGCGAAAATGTTCTCTTTTGGAAGGAAAATCTTTTTATTAACATCTTACTCTTCGTTCTGCTTACGGCGTAGGAACACGTTATTTGGCTCTTTTTTCTTTCTGTCTATAGTCAAGAGGTTACCTGATAGGTTCAGCGGAACTTCGACAAAACGGCAGTGAAGAAGCAGAAAAGAAAACTTGGTGTTTGTCGAATTATAAATTATTTATACAGTCGCCACCACGTGGCAAGTCCGTTCCTGCATCGTCTTACGATTTCTGAACCCCGCATAAACTACGTCAAGCGGTTTCTGTGCTTGTTTTGGGAACTAAATCTTGCTGTTACATCTCCGCAGTGTATGCATTCTGAACTTAAATTGCTCAAACCTGTACGATTTGAACTCAAAATGAATGTTGCTGGAAAAGCTGTTTTTGTTGCTCTTGAAATAACCTTTTGAATGACGTTTGTCGCATGGTGTTCATTTTAAGTGATGACCAGATTGATCACAGTGAGTGATAGTTGGGACAGTGTCGTACATTTGATGGCTTCGCAGGACAGACAGCACATAGCTTCGATCTGCAACCTGGATTTGAAATGCGACTGTGGCTAGGCAAAGGTGTACACGTACGAAAGCGAGAGCAGCAGGTGTAACGCTGGCTTAGTTTATTGATCTTCTACACACTACTGGTAAAACTGTAATGGAGTACAGGTTTTTTTAAAGGTGTTTGAGGGACCCGATTCGGGTCCCTAGAATCAGATAAAATTCATGGCCTAGCGATGGCGCTCAAAACACCCCCAATTATATGAAATTTAGTTGGAAATTTTTCGGATCCCTACAGGTACATACCAGGTACCAAACATTTTCATCAAAAAAACCCTGATGGAGTATTTTATTTTTTAATAATTTTGCAACAAAGTATATAAAAAACGTGGCAACCATAGGTGAATACCTCCAGACCTGAAAGTTAAAGCTCAGCACTACAAAAACGGTGTCGGCAGTCTTCCTTCTCATCAGCAAGGAAGCAAAACCTGAGCTGAAACTCAACTTCAACAACGAAACCCTGCCCTTTTGCACCGAGCCCAAATACATCGGAGTAACGTTGGGCAGGACGCTCACGTGTCGTCTCAACCTCGAGTCACTTCGCAAAAAGCTGACATCACGCGTCGCTTTCTTGAGGCAAGGCCTCTGTCTCTAGGAGGGCTTGCTGGCTCTGACTGGGGCGCTGTGGAAACAAAGTTGCGAACAGCCACCTTGGATCTGGTCCATTCAACAGACTACTGCGCTCCTGCCTGGTGCCGCATCAATCGCACCCGCCACATTGACCCTGTCATCAAAGACGCCTTGCGAACTGTGACTGGATGCCTGCGTCCTACACCAGCAAACAATCTTCCTATACTCGCGGGCAATCAACTTGCTGAGCTTCGTCGCAAAGGAGCCACGCCGTGCCATGAAGCCTGGACATCTGCTCTGGTCAAGGCTCACCTGTCCACCGGGTGGGGATGCGCGGCATCTCGGATCGAGACACCCATTTGTACCAGCCGCACAACAACTCAACAGTTATCTGACAACATCAGAAGTGCGGCGCTCTGGGTGGATAACCGAGGGAATGCGGAGCGGTTGGAGAACACTACGAGACTGCGTACTTTCATACCCGTCATCTGCACCCACCCTCCCCGAATGGCCCTGCCAAGAACAGCGTTGTTCCGGCTTGACCGCCTCCGCACCGGTGTCGGACGTTTCCGCTCCTGCTTACACAAATGGGGCATGACCCCTTCTGTGGCTTGTGAGTGTGGCGCAGAACAACAGACCGTTGACCATGTCCTTCACTGTGCAATCCATCGACCTCTCCATGGAGTGCATGGTCTGACGATTCTGGATGACTGGACAATCGAATGGCTTGCTAGTTAGTGATCTTTAACTGCGCAAAAAACTACACGTATTGGTTAATTTTCGTTAGTTTGTTACAGTTTTGCGGCTGCGTTTTATTTTAACGCCGAAGTTTTTTCGCGCAGGTTGACGAGCTAAGCATTGACAATTGCAGAAGCGCTGGTGAACCTGAAGGGTTGACCGATGAGTTCACTTCGCTCACCAAGCTGTCCATGGTAAACGCTGGACTCACCACCCTAAAAGGCTTCCCCAAACTAGCAGCTCTGCAAAAAGTGAGTTGGTTCGTTGCTATGCTGCTGTCTCATATCGGTCATGTGGAAAAAGAAACGTATGTGGAGAAGATTGCATGAGTTGATTTCTTCGTAAGTTTTGTTCTGCAAAGGAAACATATATCAACCATGTATTGTTGCAGCTTGAATTAAGTGACAACCGCATTTCTGGCACTTTGTCGTGCCTAAACGGCTGCTCGTCTTTGAAGACCTTAAATCTAAGCGGAAATAAAATTGAAAACACCGAATCGCTTGAACCTTTGGTAAGTAAGAAATTGGTGAAGTCTTCTGTTTCGTTCTCTTGACTGCAATAAAATTAGTGCGTAGCCTTGGTAGTATCTTAATCCAAACATTGTTGGGATGAGACCGTTAATTGTTTGCCTTCTGCATCTATTTAGATTTATGTAGTTCGCATTGGCAGCTTTCGCTAAACCTTTGAAGCGAAACACTCGGCGCGTGCTTTTTATATTTATAAAATAAATTTTTGCACATGATTTAAGTAATAACTGTAGTGGAATTACGTTGGTTTTGTAAAATTTGTGACTGTTTGCTGTAATCTTCTTGATTGTTACTTGGAGTGCGTTGGGCATCAGTACTCTTAAGTAAAATAGCATCACCAGTTTATTCAGCGCAAGTTTTTTCTTCATGGGGTACAAACATTCTGAATGATGATGTTGCGTCTTCACAACTTCAACTTTTGGTTCCTCGTTTTTCGTGCTGTACGTTTGGTGATGAACCAATTTTTTGCGAAAATGAATCCTGCCGCCAGCTAAGTGAATGTGCTGCTGATCTTAACTCCACTAGTTATGAAGGCATTGTGAACCTGAACATTTTGGATTTTTTTGCAGAGCGACTTGACCAACCTCTCACAGCTTGACCTGACAAACTGTGAAGTCACAAAAGTATCTGGCTACAGGGAAGCGGTTTTCAAGCTTCTCCCCAATTTGAAATATTTGGATGGCTTTGACCGCGACGATCAAGAGGCTGTGGACTCAGACGAGGAAAATGAAGGTTTATTTTTCAATATCTTGAATCGTAATTTCAGTAGGATGGCTACTTTCACTTCATCGATCGGTTGCTCCATCCCACTAGGAAAGGTTAAGCTCATAAATGAAGTGCAGTAGCAACATTCAAAACTAGGGAACATATATGAGCAAGTGAAGTCTCGTAAGGTTACAAGTCTAAGATTAGTATACCTTAAATTTTCCCTGAACCTGAGGTTTTTGCCTTTTTGCGTCAGTCATCTTGTCCAGCTAAAATCTCTATCGGAACTTCCGTTTTGTAATGTCTTCTTTTTATCTTCTCAAGTGTTTTGCGAACAAGTAACCTCTGCTCAAAGCATGGGTGTAGTTCGGCGGGAACCGCGTTCCCACACCTTCGTGCTGTGCTTTAAAATGAGTTAGAACCTTTTTAGAAATGGCAAGTTTGTGGGGGTGCGTTGCCACACCTCTTTTATTAGCACTACATCCCTGGCTTAAGGCCTCAGATTAGTAAATGACCATTTAAACGATGCAGCCTTACACTTTGTCAGGTTCCCGCAGCAAGTTTGGTTTAGGTTTTGGCACAATTGCAACTGCGCTTAACAAACCATGCTTTCAAGCGAAGCTTACTAGAAATCTGATGATGACTATGAGCTTCTGTTAGCAGAAAGGATAAACAATACAGAAATTTTAATTACCANTTAACCGCCGTTTGATGCACATTTTCCGTTTACTGAAATTCGGCGGGAATTGAAATAAAGTGCTTGGTTACAATGTATAAAAAAAAACTTATTTCAAGTGAAGTTTTATACGTGATGATAGGTCTCATGCTGTAAGCCGTTTCTGTTCAACGTTTGCCGAAAACTTTATTGTGGTTAAGCTCATAAGCCGTCGCACGAGCAGGCTGCTGTCCGGATTTACTTGATCTGGGAAGCGCATTGTTCAACCGATACAAAGGCGTGGATTGGCTGCCATGCCGCGGTTGGATTGCATTCAAACAAAGTGGTTAGAGTCTCGTCAGACTCGCAATCAACCTGGCCAGTATTTACGGTGCGACATGACAAGGAACCGAAAGATGTCGCGCGAAGGCAACGCAACCGCATGAGCCGTGTTGTGAACTCGAGGCTGCTGTTGGCGCAACTTGGTCGAGAGGTCAGCTTAAAACTTTTCATAGAGGCTGTAATACGCAACGCGCGTTTCCCGTATAAACCCACGGATAAAAATGGTTTTGAATCAGGATTCCATCGTACCGCGCGCTTGCTTTGCCCAAGCAAGCGTTGCGTCGTCGATCTTTCGTGCTTCATGCAACCTACAAAACAGCTTAATGAGGTTCGTGTCATGTGTGACATCCCAACGACATTTCAGCTATTCTCTGCTACAGCAGCAACGCCAGCAAGCCGCTATTCTGACTACGTAACACCCTTCACCAGGCAAGGGTTCTCCGGATTGCCAACGAAATCGGTTCAGCTAGCCCCTTGAATTGTAAGGATGGTGGATGTGTCACAAAGTCACTATGGCTATCGCCACGAAACGTATCGAGATTTTGCCAAACCCGCCGACGCTATAGCAATTTTAAAAAGAATATTTTTTTCGGCCAAATTTTCCGAATTTTGGAACGAAAAGTATCATGTATCAATTTTCTTCATAGATCTGTTAGGCACTTGACTTCTTGCAGCCAAATGTTCGCAACCATATCATTGTTTGTTAATTTGCTTGACCCCAACTAATGCCCATACACAATTTAATAGAGGTGCTTATCCCACGCAGTTGGCCTGATTTCAGCGTCGTCAAAAGTCCAAGTTCATTAGTGATTTGGTGTTTGTATGAATTAGCGCCGTATAGGTGTTCAACCCCCAAGGTTCTCCTGCCCCCATAAATTGACGTTACATACCACTTTTGCAATTTTTCGCCATAGACCACTGTAATAGTGTCGTACAACGGTTTCAAGAAGTGACATTATTTTTTGAAGTTCTTGGCTATTATGTAAGTTGGCTTACCTTTTTGTTCCTGGTAATGTGTTCGTGAATACAGCTGTTCTTTGTTGCGCAGCGTTGGAAAGCGCCGTGCACGGAATGGGGGTAAAATTGTAATAAAATGTCACTATAAATAGAATTGATGAAGAAGTACAGGTTTGTGAAAAAAAATTGTTTAAATGCACAGAAAGCAACTGTTAATTGCCAAAAATGCTTGATCGTCTCCTGCCTTTTCAAGAAAGCATCGTTTTCAAATTATGTAAGTTCACCACTAATGGCATAGCTCATGTATTGAGCAACAAGCTCAAGATGATTCCTAATTTAACGATGACACTTCGTGGCTCGATATTTTTGGCGGAAATGGCGATGACGAGCAAGTTGACATTTTTATGGCGTTTGCTACAGTAACGAAAGTAATGGCATGTTACGGTTTTTGCTCAAAAGTACCTGAAAACGGACACAAAGAAAGTAATGGCGCAAACGGTGACGACGAAGATGTGGATGATGAGCAAGTTGTTGATGGCGAGGAGCAAGCCACCGAAGCAGTTGATGACGAAGGCAGCGCTGGTGAGTCGGACGAAGGCGAGGAGGAAGTTGATGACGGTGAAGATGATGATGAAGAAGAGGACGACGAGGAAGAAGAAGAGTATGGCTTATCGTATCTTGAAGGAGATGATATACAGGTGAGATTTTTAAGGTTATGTTCTTATTGCACTCCCTCATTCATATTTTCTGAGACAGCTGACAGGATTTAAATGATTTTTGTAAAACCTGTCGCTTGGAATGAGGGTTCCCACGCGCTATTGAAAGTATTGAAAAAGCATTGAATTGTGAAATCGGTTTTCAAGACCTTGAAAAAGTATTGAATTTGGCCAAAATTTACATTAGGAATTAAAAAAGTATGGAAATTCTAAATTCAACCATTTTTTATTCAAATTTTGTTTTTGACTGCTGACGGCAGTTCTTCAGATGTTTTTTGTATTGTGTTCCATGATTAAAATTTTCGAAAAATGGAGCTAAATGGTGGTATTAAAGTCTTTTAATTTGGTATTGAAAAGGTATGGAAAATGGTTTTTCAAAATGTGTGGGAACCCTGGGGAATTGGCACAATAGATTTTTTGATTATATCGAAGATTTGTTTCAGACAAGTATTGCGACTTCCACAGAGAATGTTGTTGGAAGGTGGTATCGATAGGAATATCACATGACACGTCCCGCGTGATTGATAACCTTTAGCTATTGCATGTCAAGCTTATCGCGCATCTGCTTGTTTACTGCCGCTCTCATGACGGTGCCTCCCGCACAGTCAGCACCGGTGCAAAACATTGCTATTGTTTACGCTAGCCCAGCAGTTCTGTCGGGCTGCAAAAGGAACACTACAAGGCTTATGGCTGCTGCGACACGTTTGTTGGAAGCAGGTAGATCAGTCGGTTACCGATACGCGTTTGAAATGGCCCATTGTTACCTTTTTCACGCGAAATAAGTCTATGCATCTTGATTGTGAGCAGCTTCAGATGACGTAAGTCGTTTTGCCTGGTGGTGAACGACCGACAATTTTCAGTGTTTTCGCTATAAGAACGTGCTTTTAATCATTTTTGACAAACAGCACCGAAAAAACACATTCTGCATTTTTTTAAAACGATATTTTAGATTTTTGAACTGTTTCTCTTAAATGCTCTCTCCTTTCTGGCCGGTACGAATTACACACCCCAAGCCAATTTTTCTATACCATGCTCTTGTTTATGTTACGGCGTAAAATAGCGCATCTAAGTCTGTTTGCGTCAGGAGCTTAGAACTTACTAAGCACCTTAAAGTGACGTGGCATGAGCGGAATTTTTGTACGGAAACGTATTCACTGAAAAGATGCACGATATTAGATTTGAAATAAAGTGCTTGATGTTCTGGCATTTCCATTGTTTTACTCCTGGCATGGACATCTGAGCGTCAGACTGAAATGGCTCGCCATAAAATCACGTAGAAGGTGCCCTGTTGTTTATTCGGTAGCGCACCTGCTTGCAGAAGTTCTACGCCGCCATTCGCGGTGAAGTGCTGCGCAATTCACTCCACGACACTGTGGCGAACAGAACTAAGCCTTGTGTTTCTGAAAAAAAAACTCAATTTCACTTCCAACCTGGCCGATGTTTAAACATCACAACAGCCTGGATGATCCTTAAATTTGATATGCTTAAGGATTTTCAAAGCAATTGAACAAAACTGTGAACCTTCGAGGACGTTGGATTCGTTTTCTCTAAGTTCTTCAGTTTTCCCCCTGGCTGACAGCAAACCTTAAATGTTTATAGCATTCCATTTTTCTACTATGTATCCAGGACGGCATGAAGCAGTGCTTCCCAACATTTAGCTGGTCATGCGCCACTTTGAGAAAGTGGCAAACCTACAGGCCTCCACACGTAATTATAAAAGCTTTTTAAGTAAAAACTAATGCGGTGTTTCGTGATAAAGGTAGCAGTTAAACAACTTTGATTGTTCCAGAAAAATTATAGAAATCTGGCGTATTATAACCACCAATAAGAAAAATCGAACAAATTGGCTAAAACAAGGCTTAAATTCACTATTTCATTGAAACCTTTTTTCCCTCGAGCTCTAGTTGCCGAACAACAACTGTAGAGCATGGAACCACTAGTACGCTATAGGCAGGACTACCATGCTGTCCTAAGATTTGTCCTTATTTTTAACTGCGTCTTAAATATATTTTTGTTGTTATTTCTGAGAAATGTCCTTAATGTGACTTACGTCCTTACGTTTCATAAAAGTAACGATTTCAGATAGGCAGTAGAGATACAGACCTTTTCTATCTTATCGTAAACATTTTGTGTTCAAAGTTTTGTTGCGCCATAAGAGTAGGGTAATCCTGCAGCACATAGACGTAACAGTTTTATCGGGCAGTGTTAGCACTGCACACTCTAGACTGGTTAGGATTTTTAGGAAGGCTAATTTTGTTGTGAAGGTTTAGTATTTAATTATTGAGTAAAGAAATGAGCGAACAAGTACGAGAAGGAATTCGAGATTCACGAGGTGTTTCTAAGAATAAGACGTTGACGAAACAGATTTTCGTGTGATGAATATGCACATACTGTATATGATCTGTCGTTAGTCGTGCAAAACAAACGATTTCACTGAAATTTGTTTAATTTTGGATAAGAAAAACAAATTTTCCCCAGTCCTTATTTTTGGTAGATCGGTTGTAGCCCTGACTATAGCATGTGCCAGCATAGGCGTAGGAAGCGGAAATTGTAATCCTTTAAAAACATTTTTTTGTCAATTTAACACTTTTCTGGTATTAATGGGGGGGAAATTGCGGTACATGTCTTGTTTCATTACTTTCTAAAAATATTCTGTTTAGGTATGAACATACTTTTCTGGGAAAAATGCTGTAGCCCCCAGATTTTTAGCACCCTCCGCCTATGTGTGCTAGCGTCGCATCATCGGCATGTGTAATGCCGGTTGTTCTGAGGTTTGATGACATGTCGTAAAAGCGATCAGAGAAGCACATTTCTAGTGTGTTCTACTTGATAACAATCCAAGTCACTTGAAAAATTGCGCACATTTTTACTGAAAGAGCACACATGTGAACAGCCATCGTTTTTTGCGCTGAGACATTTCGGTCATTTGTCCCATAATAGTTTTGAAACTTGCCGTAACAGTGTTCACTGTTCACTGGTCTGTGTTTTCAGATATTATCACCGAACTGACATATTTTTTTAGGTCATTTCAAACAAATTTGGTCTATGATCGAAAAACACCTAGGAACAGCCTGCTGATTTCATCGATGTTCGGTGGACCTGATTAACAATCTTGGAATCTGTAATCTTTGTTAAAACGTTTTGTTGTAGAATGAAATTTCTGCGCACACAAAACGTTATTTTTTGAAATATGCCTGCATTGTTTCGGACACTTCCGTCTTCATAATTATCTATGTTGACTAAGCCCTCGTCACGTGCGTCCTGGACGCAACCAACCTCGCGTCACGTGACACCTCGTAGTTGCAGGCCCATTTTAAAAAATATGTTTTGGTTGAGATTCTCTGTTTGTCGGTCAGTTACGTTGTTGAACAACTGATCATTACCAAACGCAATATCTTTCAGGACGACGAAGATGACGACGACTACCAGGAAGGCGAGGAACAAGAGGATGACGACATCGACGAGGAAGACGAGGACGCTTGTAAGTGTGACAATGTAGATAGACCATCAGGTTATATTACAGTTTTGCGCCTTTGCTTTCACTGAACAAGCTCGTCTGGTTACAAAAAATGAACAACCAAGTTAGGAAGAAGCATAAACTTTTAAAGGCACGGGCGATCCGGCTGGCTCCTGGTCTGGTGGCAAGGAATGAAAGCTGATGACCAGGACGTAGACAACGTCGCCCAATAAGATGGAAAATGTTAATAAATTATTAAGTTTAGACTCAAGACCGTTGTGGTGCTTTTTTGCGGAGATCCGTATGTTTGTACTGAGCGACTAAAACCAACGGTGGAAATTTCAACAAGACCTTGTTGCCCCGCTGGGTTTGTTCAGCGTACTTTCCTCTTTGTACAAACAATTACCTTTTGATTGCTTGTATGCAAACGCTCAAGCACTGCAAAGTAGGTTTGAAATTTACCGCCTGGAAATCGGCCAACAATTAATTGTACAGTGCTTTCTGTTGCAAAGTCCAGTTTTTCGACGTAGTGCTTTTGTTAAATGATGTAATGGATTATGGACTTGTGCTGCATGGAAGCGCATAAGACTACAACTGCCTCAGCACTCGATTGCGCTCTGAAGAATCTAATAGAATTACAAGACCACCTACTAAAGTCACCACAACAAGCGTGCGAGCAAGCGATTAAAATGATTTTTTGCTCCTCTGCCTGAAGCTGCCTCGCCGCAACTAGCGCTGTGAATCAAGCTCGGCCAAAACTTGATCTGGGGTTACCCGCAGAGGCGACTGCGACTTCACAAAATAATCATTTCATTATCGCTGCTGTCTACGCTGAAACCAAACAACGCGTTTTTCAAATTTCCATGCCAATCCACGCCACCAAGGGGAAGAACGCATTTTGCCGAAACAACAGTTATTGTACTTTGTACGCAATGCAGACACGCATATGTTTATGTGTCTTTGACAGATCTTGAGACGCCATACGCTTGTTTTGATTGAGAAAAAAAGCTGGAAAAGAAAGTTTACGAAAGAAAAGCTTTGGTGTGTTTCGCTACTGGCAGCAGCTCAAAAGCACAACTGTGAAGTACCAACTAACTATAGCATTTCATCGAAAACCTTTTTTCGGTTATATTCAAACATGTTGAAGTGGCAAACGATTGTTCGCGCAAGTCATGTGCCTTTCGTCAACAAAGCTTCACGTAAAATACTACTTGGGCAAGCGTGCTCGGTTCTAGAGTAAAAGCACAGGCGCACACTTGTGCTCATACGGCCAGTTGCGTGTAAGTTTTAACTGCTGTTTTTTTCTGCTTGACATGTTCAGGCGGCGATACCACTGCACGCGGCATCAAGCGAAAACACGAAGACGAGGAAGAAGCTTGATCGTCCACTGTCGTGAGAAAACTGACACTTGGTTGTTTGTCAAACTGCTGGCGCTCCAGCTCCAGTTGGCAAGTAGCAACCTTTTGCTTTTACATGTTGATGCGTTTTATGACACCTTGGCATATTGATGCATAACTTCTAGCTGAAGTTCAACTGTATGTCCATAAGCGAAGCCGGCAATCTCGGACGATGACTTTCGCAAAAGACGCTGGTTTGCGTCAGTGAAGCTTGTTTTAGCGATGCAGTAATTACAAAAACCGTGAGAGATAGAGCAGTAAAAGCAACAAAGGCTTTTGCTACCGATTTCTGAACTTGTTTTGTCGTCATTGAGCGACAATGCTTGCGTCCAGCGCACCGTTATATATTGCACAGTCACATTATGCTGGGATGAAATGCTGACTTTGTAAATCGTCGTTTTCCATTTGGGATTTTATTTTGAAATCCGTGTGCGTGGCATAAGATTCGTGTGCAACATCATGGTTGAATTGGCTGCATCAAAGCGGACTGACCAAAGGCTTTACATTAGATGCAGACTTTGTCGTAGTACCAATAGCGTTTTATTTTTAGCTTAAATATGCTTGGTGTAGTCCAAGGAAAAAATTGCTTTGATCGACAGCCGTACGAGCTTCTCTACAAAATCAGAGCCATCTGCTTTGAATATGCGGTTACTGCACACAGCCTTCGTAGCGTACCATTATTCACATAACGGTTTTGGAAGACTTCACCGTTGCAAATATAAGATCAACCTTCCATTTTGCAAAACAACGTGCAAAAAGATTTGAATATCGATCGTGTTGCAAACCTTTGTGTTGGCAGTGTCAATCTGTTGCTTTCGTGTAGAACTTCTGTCGACGTCGCTGAAATAGTCAAGACTTGTGAGCTGCGTTGTTAAAAATTGTGATTTTTGCCGATACCAAACATGAGTTTGCAACGGCCATGCATTCCGCAGCACTGCCGTCACGCGGTTATTGCGTCTGTCGTGCTCCAGTGTCTCGATTTCGGAATATCTTTTCTTTGATGACATCAATAAATTGCGTTGTTTTTCGTGACTGTGTTACTAACGACAGAAACAATGAGTTAAAGACCGATTTGCCGCATTTATATATAGTGATTTACTCACTTTGATTCACTCTGTTTGCAAGGGAAGACATGAACATGTTGCGTTACGGTCACGGCTTAACGACCGCGAATGTCACGTGAGAATCACCGCTGTAGGAGTCACCATCGAGAAAAGAACTCTAATACGGATAAACACCAAAACTGGGCTCTGGCTGATGGAGCGTTTATTTTTTGTGAGTTGGAAGGCTGCAAACATCAATAATTCTCTCACCACAGCAGCAGAGGAGGCTGACGGCTCCGTTCCAAATTTGAACCTCGTTTATTGCCCCGTGAACGTATTTCAAAATGTTATTTCGATTTTAGCGATAAAAACGAAAGAAAAAGGAGCAACAGTTAACTACCGGCAGAGTTGCCATAGTACTTTCAGCTCAATGCATTCAGGGCCGGCCTTGAGCCGATGCGGCTGCATTGGGCCCAACGCCATGGTGGTTGGTCAGGTTGTTTATTTTTGCCAGATACACCTTGAGCCCGAGAATTGTGTAAAGGTTTAGAAATCTCATTGTTAGCAAATACTTATCTCGTTTGAATGAACGATGAATTTCCTCTATTTATTATCGAACGTTATCAAAAGTGCTCAATTCTCATGCAGAGCGTTATATCTGGGCACTGCGCTCCACCACGTCCCACTCTTTGTGGATAGAATTTGGTGTTACTAGTGCCATTTGGGACTGAAGTAGACCAAAAGTTACTGCAAACAAGGTGTGTAGTGATTCAACTCGCAATAAACAGGCCAAGGCGAGTGTCTGTCTTATTAAACTTTGATGGGAGTTCCGCTGACGCAACGTTGTTCAGTTCTCGAAAGATTCTTCTGTTTTTGGACAGTATTTCGCAAAAATTGTGATTGTTATCCAGCACACTCGTTCCTGTTTACCAATATGTTTGGCGACTATATGCTTCTATTTCATCAATCAACCATGCGCATTACAGTATGTATTGCGTTTGATAAATATTTCTACAACTGTGATGTGGTAGTTGAAATATCTTTGTACCTTACCTTACTAATTCATAAAAGCAGTTTGCATCCCAAGTCCATGCATAATGAAACTTAATGAGTAAGTTCTGTAACAAAAGTTACCAACCCTGGGATACATGTACCGCTGGGGTATATTCAGGAGGGCTGAGGGGGCTAGTGCCCCCCCTTAGCGGAAATCGCTTAAACACAAATTTGTTGCTGACATTTGTTAAAACACAAAACAAATCCGCACATGCATACATAGCTATATAAAGATTTCAATTATAACTAGTGGTGTAGTGATCTGTTACCTTGTTACGTTACGAGTGTTACACTTCAATTGCAATAAGCAAATCGTGCTAAGACTAGGAAACCCTCGCTGAATGTCGCTTTTCGATAAAGACGTTGCGATTCATGAGTCATAATGGCATTGAGAGAAACCGCTTCATACATGCTATGANGTAGAAACTCTGCACGTGTTGCGCAATGCGTTACAATTGGAGTTGTTCCTCCTGTAGTTCGAATTTCGGGTACCGTGATAGAAGAGTGCAAGGACAAATGGATAAGTTTGTAGTTGTACAACGCAAGCGGGAAAGAAGTTCGTCAAGAGAAAGAGACTTGCACAAGAGATGAAGTGACACTAGCTCGTGCTCAGAGTCTGCCAGTCAAGTATTCAGTAGTGAAAATGATATTGGTAACTTCGTTGGAGTTCCCCTGACTGATGCTGATCGACGAA
>JGI24159J19872_10004985_pt1 | contig 17065 bp, 11 predicted proteins | sample Ectturendosymbi4_FD_19872 | JGI IMG/M metagenome (IMG submission 19872) | reverse complement strand
TTTACATGACGCTGCAACACGGTTCTCAACACGCTTATCAACTCACTTGATGTCAAATTTTACTGATTCACTACACGGTTGATTGATCGAGTGTTGGGTCGATCTTGACGTTTGATCGTAGTCCTTATATGACGTTATAGAAATTAGGAGTATGGTAAATGACTGTGGGCAAACCTGTGGCTGTGGTAAGCTCTAAGCTTTTGTAAGTTTTGTATCTGCGAGTAAAAGTGCTTTGTTGGGTCTAAAAAACATTTCTGTGTAAATCTAATAAATGTGTAGATGGATTTGTGCTCGTCAAAATGGATTTCTGTGTGTGTAGAAATCTAATCTAGCTCAGTATTCCTCAACATGGGTTCCGCGGAAACAGTGGCGCAGCCAGCCCAAAAATTTGGAAGGGGCCAAAATGCTTGATTTTAGGCAAATAACACTATTTTTGTGGAAAAACGCCTCTCAAAGCACAAAATGACTATATTTTCTAAACATTTGGGGGAGCCATGGCCCCTCTGCCCCTCCTGGCTACGCCTACGCGCGGAAACCTCGTGATCCGCAAAACATGTAGTGGGGTTACGTGAGTTTTACGGGTTCCGTGAGGGTTCCTCGTTTATTTTGGGGGAAATGATTTCTTGCTTCAGCATGTTGATGTGTCATTATGAAAAATTTCAGATCATTGTGCCGAATTCAGATTCCAAGTAGGCCAGTTAGTTGTGCAGGAGGTTGAGTGCAGTTAATAGCCGAAAAAGAAATATTGATAGTTGCTTGTTGTTCATTGCTGTGCAACTAAGAAGAACGTTATTGTTGCATCACAGTTATACGATGTTGCCGATGTACAGTTTACGGTTGAAAAAGAAGGCCCCGTTGAACTTTCGCAGTTAATTCAAAAGTATAACCTTGGGAACTCTGTTCCAAATATAGTAAATATGCTGCGGAAACTAACTGGCCACTTAAAGTCTGAAAAACATTTGCAAAACTAACTGAATTTTCAAGAATTATGTCTGTGTCAAAAACAACTTTTTGTTGATGTGTAGTCTACACTCAAATAAAAAATATAACCTAAATATCATCCAGTAAGTTGCATCTGAACAAACGATTAGGTTTAAATTTTGCGCCCAAATTGCACGGGACTATTTCGGGTAGAATTGATCAGAAGCCAGCATTTGATTTCAAACAGTTGGTTTCAGGTATTAAATATTGCAAGGGAGGGTGGCTCAAGCTTACCTGCAACAGAAACAAGTCTGAATTGTCAAATGCGTTTGGTAATCAAATTTATATAATACATATCACCTAAAAAGCTTGGTTCAAAACATTTAAGCGTGTCGAAGTTGTGCATACACGTTTACGGAGAGCTCTTTGTGAATTTGTGCTGTACCAAAGAAAAGCTCTCCTTAACGCGGGGGGTAACTTCTTTCATGAAAGTAACAACACAAAATGTTGATTCATTCTAGGATCATGTTTTGAAACGAGTTACCTTAAGGCAGTGTTTTTCAACCTGTTTGCTGCAGTGGAACCTTCCGCAAATGTTTGCGTTGCACGTGGAACCCTATGCAATGATCCAAGTGTGTACATGGCTACAACCGCATAGAACTGTGGCTGCAAATTTCATCCCAGACAATTGTGGTCTGCTTCAGCGGAATCCCTGCCAGCACGGTTGAAAAATACTGCCTAAGGCCTATACTTCCAGGATGTTTTCGTAGTAAGTCTAATATCACCACGCTAAAGAAAAGTCTGCTTCCTCAGCAGTGAATAAATGATAAGCTTCAACATTACCCTAAAAAAATATTTTTTTCGAAGCAGAGAAAGATTCAGTGAAATTGTTTAGTTCTTGACTACATCAGCATTAGATTCTTGTTTTCCTTGTCGATAACCCAAACTGTCAACTGAATAGTACTGTAGTACGTGTTTGATAAGAGAATAATAATTAGAAGCATTTAGCTTAGGCATTAGACAGACAGACGGTTCATGTTTATTTACATGGCCAAAGAAAGGACTCGGAGATCATCAGATCAGCTGACCACGGGTCAGTTATTATGTTGCTCAGCTGTTACAGCAACGATACACAAAAATACTGACGTAAGTTCAGAAAATTAGTAACGACACAAGATAAAAATATTACTTGAGGTAAGCCGATGTTTCAAGCAAAAATGAGGCAACAGCAACAAGGACCAAGTAAGCACAGTACACTCAAACACAGTGAACATTTACAAAGTACAGAGCGTATGTCAAGCCGTCAAGGTAATGCGGATCAAATTTGTTCACCAAGATCAGGGATGCATAACCTTTTCGCTGTTGCCGGCCACATTATGTTTATTTTTATGAATGACGGCCTCTGTGAGTTCAAGTCATTTTACTTTTTTAGCATTGCTCCTGTCCTGCTTTCACATGCTGAACACAGCCTGCTTTCACGCGCCTGTTTTGACCAAGTATCCTCATACGCAGAAGACAAAGAGTTTATAATAATGCACGGCCACTATAGCATACATATTAAATTGCGTGTGCACGATCGCATACATTTGTATCGATGCCGAAAGTTGTGCACCCCTGATCAAGACCAAGGGTTTTTTTGACCTGTGTTCGAAAAATAAAAGAAAATGTTATACTAGCAATTTGGATTTCAGCACAGCTACTCAATTTCATTTGAACTATGGACCTTTTCAAGCACTGTACAGCACAAAACCTATAAGTGCTATCGAAGCCTATAAATGCTGCTATTAAACACCAGTTATCGTGGTTAACTGTGCTTTAATCATCGCTTAAATCATGTGCGTTTCCTTATGAGTCAAACCAAAATAGCAAAAAGTAGTTTTCATATTTACATCTATCATCACACGATCAGTGGCGTAGCCAGCCCAAAAACTTTTGGTGGGGCAAAATGTTTGATTTTAGGCGAATAACATCATTTTGTTTGGAAAAACGCCACTCAAAGGGCAAAATGACTATATTTTCTAAACATTTGGGGAGGCATTGCTTTTTGGCCCCCCCTGGCTACGAATATGCACACGACACCGGTTTTTAGCTTCACTTTGCACTCTGCATAGGTGGATCGGCAGGCTTGAAAGAGAGCAAAGACATTTTTGAGCTTTTGTGGTGTGACAGCCCCATTCAGAGACGTCTGAACTAGCTCTGTGCCAAGGGACTGGCTTATCTGTAACTTGAAAAGATGAATGCTGTCGAAAAACGTAGAATGCAGAATGTTTTTCATCTTTCTCAAAGTTTCCAGACAACAGTCACATTGACTGCGTAGAGAGTTATTACCAACTTTTACGATTTCTGTCTGACCAAACAAAAACAACTGAAGTCGATTCAAATTCTTGAACAACACAAACAAAACCACGAAAATCGATGTCACTGTTTTTGTCACTTTTCACTATTTGCCACAAAAAATTGAATTGAAACCAATCAGCGACATATTGCAAACGTTTCGATAACTCCTGTTATCATCATCAGTGCATTGCAAATTGGATGATGATATTTTTTGCAATGGACTGATGATGATAATAGGAGTTATCGAAACGTTTGCAATTTGTCGTTGATATCGTTTTCATTGGCCGTGATTTTCATTATAAGAAACCAATCAGTATCTACGCATCGAACTGGTTTATTGAAAATAAGTTTTGTTTGACAAGGCAGTAGCCGTCAAAATGGCAGCAAACTTTTGCGTCTAAAAACGCTAAGCACACTGCTTACGCTAAGCAAAGACTCGTGTATTACCTCAGCACGACGTTACGCAAATACACAAGAGAAGCCTTGTTGCCTTCAAAAAACAATTGACGAAAAGTCAAACACGTGTAGGGATGAAGGAAAATAGATTTATGATTTGGTTTCATTATAAAAAAGAGATAATAAGATCAAACGTATGCTTGTTGTGGATTGCAATACCAAACAAACAACAGATTGTACTTGGGTTTGGTGGTCATTGCTGTGTAATTTTCCATCCTTTTAAGTTTCTAGCGACACCAAGCAGGTAGGAATATGAAGAAGAAAACTTTTCAAAGTGATTGTACGTCTGTACGCTGGAGGAGCCTGAAATTTTGGAAAAGGTTTCTGGCACAAAAGCTCTAGCGCAGTGGTTCCCAACCTTTTTGGATGCATTCCTCCCTTCGCTCATTTTGAAACTTTTCATTCCTCCACCATGAAGCTTTCATTCCTCCCCTGTTCGGGTTCGTACGCTAGTATTAACTACAATTGGAAAATTGGTCAACAATAACTTGATTAATAAAAGTGGGACAAAAACTATTGTCAAATAATGACACCAAAGCTTGTCAACAAAAACGTGCGATAATTCACTAAATAACTTGCAAATACAAAGTGGTGTAACTAATTGAAAGAGCCAATGTCAACTTAGAAGTGCAATACTTGCCATTAATAGTTAACTTTACTATAAAGTAGAAATTCCTCTCCTGATCTCATGAAATTCCTCCCTGGGGAGGAATTCCTCCCCGGTTGGGAACCACTGCTCTAGCGGCTGTCAGTGGTGGACTTAGGGTTGGGGGCCCGGGGCGAAGCTGAAAAGTGGGCCATCCGATGTCGTCATCATACTCAGCCATCATAGTCAGCCAGTAAGATCTTTTGATCAATCCTAAAAAGGGAATATGCGGGCAGCCAAAGGGTACGTTCCTCTAACTATATATTGCAGTTGATGTTGGGGGCTCTTTTGAAAAGCAGAGTACTTGCACATTACAGTTGCTGTTGGAGGCCCTTTTGAAAAGCAGAGTATTTGCACATTACAGTTGCTGTTGGAGGCCCGTTTGAAAAGCAAAGTACTTACGCATTACGGTTACTGTTGGAGGCCCTTTCGAAAAGCAGAGTATTTACATATTACAGTTGCTAGTGGGGCCCCTTTGAATGCAGAGTACTTAAAGATTACAACTGTTGTGGGGCCGTTTGAAAGCAGAGTACTTACACATTACAGTTGCTATTGTGGGCCTCTTTGAAAGCAGCGTACTTACGATGTACTTCGGAATATATTATATGAGTGGATAATACGTGTTTCACCAAAATGAGGAAAATTTTCGCGCGAAACACCTCGATGGGGCCCCTAAATAAAGTGGGCCCGATGCAAGTGCCTCGCTCGCCTCCCCTTAAAGCAATCACTGGCGGGTATATTCACTAACTGGCAGGATACAGTTGGCAATCCTATAGCACAATGATCATATGCCACGATGTCGGTCACACCTGACTGAACTACAAAATATGTGAAAATCAAGCTAATCTGCTCATGGTTCGTGAATTTGCAAAGCCAAAAAGAATGCATTTCAGGGTAAACTAAGAAAGATTAGGGCAAAGAGACTAGCGAGAGTTGTGGAATTGATCGAACGAGAAAAGTGAAGTTTTTGGACGAAATGGAGGTTTCCGGGAATGACTGTCTGAAATGATATCCATGTTCGGAAAAAATGGTTGAGCTTTAAACAACGAATGACACAATCTTGAAAAATTTGATCTCTGTTTAGGTAACAAGAGGTTGATGTGTAAAGTCTGATTAGTGCTTTAACATGACCAGCATTTTGGACTTTAATTGCAAATGAGTCAAAGCAAAAATTAAACCACGATTTTAAACAATCCTCCTCACCCTAACAAAAGCATTGGTACCGTCAAGTTACGTTGGAAAAAATCAGATAAAAAACCTGTGTGGGGGTCATGAAAGTGACTGAAAATACACTAAAATTGTCCATCACGGCCTGCAAGAGATTGACGTAACGCGTCTTCTGACTTCTGTGCGTCTGTTTCCGTCGTTACTGTACTTTTCCTATTTTGAGGATCACTAAGTTTGCCACTCGACATTTCGCAAGGAATTTTATAGTGAGGCTGGCCCATCTTAGTTTACCATTGAACTCATTGTCAGTTGATTGTGTGAAGTCATTAATGATCACTGAACCTTGGAATGTTCTTTTTGCATAATTTCTGGAAGGATTGAAATACGAAAATGCACTTGTACTCACTGTGATTTTATCGCAGATATTTTCGTATGTTGTCAGCACCGTTTCAAAAGATACGTGGTTCACGATGGAACAAATTTGCGGTAACAAACTCTCAGGTTGCGTAAAGAAGCTTGGTACCAAAAACATTGCAAAATCATTCTCGCTGCATCCATTTGCAGGAGTTTGCTTACATAGACTCCGTGCGCCAACCTCTGTGAGCAATATTTATTTGAGAGTGGGCAACGTTTTAGGTTCAAGTGCGTACACTATACCATCTAGAGCGGGGTTCTTAAAGTTTGCCTCAATGTCCCAGGCCCGTTGCCACGGGGGGAAAAATTTTTGTGTGCTCCCCAAAGTTTGTTGTGCCCAGAACGTTTTTTTAAACATACAATAAAAGCAAAAACCCTTCCTCCTCCAAAATATATTTTGCACCACCAAAACTTTAAACTTGGCTATGGGCCTGCAATGCTTCCAGGGTGCTTTGGGGCTATTGAGTGTTTCNTTGCAGAATAAGAGATGTTTTNTACAGTGAAGCCTCATTACAACGCGATTGTCAGGTCCAAGAAACGCCATCGCGAAAGAGAAAGAATTTCCTACGATGAATCCATAAATGAGATAAACATGCCCAAATCGGGTTGAGTTTTTTCAACTGCTTTCTGTATTGTCAAAAAATTTTGTTCGACATGATTAGGGCTACAGGGGATCTGCAAACATTCGGCTTTAGCAAACAGTCGGTTCATTAATTTAAACGGTTCACAAACGGTGGGGGGCTCGTATCTCGCCCTCGGACCTCTCTTGAAAAATTGTTGGGATCAGAAAAAAACGACCAACTTTTACCGCCGCCCATACTGGTGGTTATCAAATAACCTTGCAAATTGTAATCATGATGAAAGCTGAAATGATTAATGTTTGCACTTAGTAGCATGGGCGTCGGAAGGATTTTTTCCAGAGGGGGGGGCACTAGGGGATTTTTCCAAAATTTTTCAAGGGGTGGCCAAAAGTGGTAAAATTTGTTTTTCCCACTAAAAACTAAGAAAACCACCTTTTTTTGCTAAACATTTTAAAACCCAGGGGGGCTTGGCTCCCCCTGCGCAACTTTCGACGCCCATGCTTAATAGGATCTCAATAAAGGTTTCTGCTGAACTGGGCCAGTGTTACCAAGTCCAGAAAGACAACTCTGCCAGTGGGTGCTTCAGATTCTGCTATTTAGGGCAGCATTCTGCCAAACTTGATTCTTCTTACCAAAACTAACCTAAAGTGCCTCAAAGACGCACAGTTAAGAACATTTACATCGCCATCAAATGTCTTCCAACATCGACAGTTAATTGAAATTGTATTTTGCAACTGAGACGAGATTGTCGCGTGAATTTTTCTATCGGGTTCAGGCCACAGGACTTACGTTACCGTGTATTAACTGATGAGATGACCAAACATGTGTTTATCTGTAAGTACTGTTGCACTGCATTCACATGTACAAGTCCGTATAGCGCAGATACTACCAAGACAAACGTTTCCAATAGAATGCCCACGTCAGTACTGAAATACAAGGTAGATATTCACAGTAGACTGTGGACAGGGCCGCAACCAGCTGATATTTTCGGGGGGGGGGAAAGTGATTGTAACTTGTAACTATAAACATGTTTATGAAAATTTCGTGAGGGGCAATTTCCCGGTTTCCCCTCTGGTTGCGTGCTTGGCTGTGAACTTACTACAATGCTAGGCAGCAATTCCTATGGGCGACAAAATAAGAATCAATGCAAGACATAAGCTTTTGCGAAGCTACAAAACCTCAGAGTTAAAAACTAAAGCCATAGCAAATTGCAATAAGATTCGGAATGGAAGAAACACTTCATTCAGCAAGGTTACTATTGGCTACTGTACGTTCCGTTGGTGACTCACAAATGAGGCCACGCCAAGGCCGAACTCATACGCCAGCACTCAGCAGACACTGATCACTGTTTTCTTGACAAGAACGGTAAACACGAGTTCTTGTGAAAACAACATACAGTCCCAGATAAGTTGTGTGAGTGTTTCTTCTCACAAACATGTGGCAAGTTTCAGGCAGAAATGTAATTTAAAATTTTGTGGATAGCACATAAAACGGTAATTGCGATATCTGCCAAATGGCAGACCAAAAATTTTCCTGCCACTCAATTTAAAATCTGTCACTTTTATAAAATTTGGCAACGAAACATGCCACTTGGCTACTCTGAACTGTGCATGGTCTAAACTTCGAGCAAAAGAAAATACTTCGTCACATATAAAAACATTTATGGAACATTTAGCTCACCTCTTGAAGATAAATACTAATCCTCAGAAGTCATGAACCTGGTAAGAGCGCCGGGTAGAATTTTTGTACAAAATGCCGCAAATTGTTTTTACAGCGCCTACTAAAATATTGGCGCCAGGAGCATCGCCCCTGCTGGCCCCTCGGTACGGCACTTTCATCAAGCAGTGGTTCCCAACCATCATTGGGTCCATGAACCCTCAGGGTCCACAAAAAGATTTGGAGGCTCCATGAACTTTGCATTTGAAAGATAAAAGAAAAATGCCAAACGACCCAGCGTGGTGGTCTAGCTTGCAGATGAGGACAATTCGAACCCAACTTCAGAATCCAGGATAACAGAACACATCTAGCTCATATGAAATAACGTATTTATTCACTTTTGACAAAGTTATGCAAGTTGTCATTCAAATTCAATGGAAGCTTGACACTGTTTGATCTTGATTAGCTTATGCATACGACGAGAAGTTTCTGACAGTGCACATCTTACATCATCCTTCAATTGAAAGAGGTTTCTGTGTGTAGTTTTGATGAGAAGCGTTTCTGAGCAGCCATAATCGCATAAATATGTGGAAACAAAGGGCAAAAGCGAGCGGGATTGCAACTTTAGTAGCATTGGGATATATAAGTCGATCATATAAATCCAGAAATACTCCTCTCTTTTCATCTAAAAGGTCATTTACTGTGGAATCATTTTGAAGATTTATCAACTCATCCTGCTGCTCATCAGGTACACTGATGTTGAGGCCTCTCTGTCGGTGCGGCGTCACATACGCGATGCACCACGAACAGAATGTGCGCTAAGAATAGCACTTATATGTACATGGCGCGGTACAGGCAATAATAGTGAGCATGGCGTGCGGTCTCTATTGTTGCTTGCTGCCACAGCGTGAAGATTTATGTGCTTGCCTGTCAGGCCCTCCAATCGCAACACTGATGAGCAGCAGGTGGGTTGATTAGAAAAAAACACATTTTACATCTAACCTTACTTAAACGTTATTTTTAACCCCTATCACTACACCTAGCTTTAATCTCAACCTGTCAACCCTAACTCTATGGTCAACTCACGAAATCTTGGCCAGTGTGACTCTATGGTCACCTCACGAAATTTTAGTCAAACTCTACGGTCACCTCACTGACTACAATTTCGTGATGTGACCTTCCCCTGCAGGCTGGTAGGGCTAACCAATCTGGAATGACAGGCTGAGAAGGCGAGCTGTGGAGACAGTGCTGCCAAATTGATTGTTAAAAAGAAGTTAGCTGGATGTCGTCTTAAATTTCTTTTTCATACACTGGAAAATACTATAAAACTTTACCAGAGTTTTGTTTGGTTTCAGGCTCTTCTTTAGTCATCAAGTAATTTCAAATTTCACCGGATTTTCAAAATCTGGTGACACATTATTTCAACATCTGGCATGACTGTTGCTGATTTATTTCATTGCCTGGCGAACAAACGTTTCACATTTGTCCACCTAATGCCATTTATATGCGATTATCCCGTGCTTAGCAGCGCTTGCTACACACAGTTCCATTCGTGAGACAATTTGATGGTTATGTGACATCAATTTGTTACGAGATAAGTTCAATGAAACGCTCATGATTTTAGCACGCGAAGCGGATGACGACCTTTTTCAGCAGAGACCACTTGTGTGTACGTAGCTGTATTTGTTACAGCGTCTACGAAAATATCGGCGCCAGGACTCAGGAGCGTCGCCTGGTTTTATTAAAGGGGTATTAAACAGGTTTTATGAAGGGAGTCCACAGCTTTCAGCCAAATCGTCATAAGGGTCAATGACACCGAAAAGTTGTGAACCACTGTTATAAAGGTTTGGCTGACGAAACAAAAACATATATTGTTGTATGGCAGCACTGCTTTGTTTCTTCATTTCGCCGAAGACGAACGCCAAAAACACTTTAGATGAAATTTGGACAGCCGAAGCTAACTGGGCCATCTCTTATTTCATGAAAAAAATGTTTTGATTTTCTCAGAAAACGGTTTTGCAGTGGGGCAGGTCGAACAACAATTCTTCACATTGGCAAGACTTTTGAGTCACAAGCAGTTCGTGGCTGTGGCAATTGTAGAAGTTTTTTTCAAGCTTTGCTCTAGTTTCCTGATTAACTCTTTTCTGCTAATTTAAGTGGAATGACATTTTAGGCTGCCAGTAACCAGTTGAGGTAACGATGCGAAAATGTTTTTCCCATGCACTTCTACCCTCCATCAACCAAGTCCGTAGCCAGGTTTTAAGATTTGGAAGGGCAAAATACATTTTTAGGGCGCTCGATTTTTGTTTTCATTATATTTGTAAAACAAAATTTTCTGGGAGCAACAAAATTTTCTTAGGGGGAACAAAAAAAATTTGGGGGGAATTGCCCCCGAATGCCCTCCCGTGGCCACAGGCCTGCCGTCAACAAGTCTACAGATGCAGGAACGCCCTATCCGTATACAATGCTTCGCTTAAACTTAAGGCTTGCTTTAGCAGCACAAACGACCTTGAAAACGCTGAGCAATTCGTATAAATCAAATAATTTCCCATCGCGTTGTACGAAGGCACTTTAAGATGAGTATTAGATAAAACAATCGTAATGCGGTGAAGCTGAGTGTGAGGTGAATTTAACTTCTGTACAGCGAAACAGTTTGAGTCAATACATTCATCAGATTTTACTCGATTGGTACTCGTTCGCGTCGTAGCTGAAATTTCATGGTAGTTATCGCAAAATTTTGTAAATTGTGAACCTTCGCTTCCGCCTTCTCGGTCCGCGAAATTGTTCGGCATTGTTTGAAGGTCCGCGAAGACTTTTCATCTTTTGCCGGATTTTTTAACTTTTCTGCAAAATCTTTTTTATGTTTTGCTTATCCACGATCGAAAAAGATTTGAAAACCAATGCTCTGAGGTTTAGTAACGTAACCACACATAAATATGAACTGCAGTTGCGATATCAGCAAGGCGGAAAAGCAATGAATGATCTACCACATGCTCATCTTCTCTATATCATTACAGTATAGACTGAAGTCACTGAATTCATCGGTTGTATCGATCATGCATAATATGTTGTATTTAGTGATGAGAAATTTAAAAGAATTTAATTTTCAGAATATTCCGGAATATCAAAATCAAATGCCGAATCCTATTCTGAATATTTTCGATTCTATCAATGCAGCAAAACCGGTATGAAAGCAATTTACTATTCTCATCAACAAGAAAAGCAAAATGAAAAAGCAAGTTTATTGCAGGGCAATATATTAAAGCTATCTCTAATCGATATCCACCCTGTTAAACGAAATTACAAATTGAAGCAGTCAGCCCCGCATTGGAGAAAGATCTGTCCGAAGATGCTGGCGTAGCAAGTATGCAGAGATATTTTTGAGCCATTTGTTTTAGGAGAAGCAAACGTTCAGCATTGTTGCGCCACCAGCCTATAACGTGTCAGCATTATTGGCCTATTTCAGATAGCTTGCAATTTCTGTTTCCTTCGACTGCTCATAACCTAAGGCCGCATTACGCTCGCCTCTATTCTTTTTTCGTCACTCCCTCGCATCTTATGCTATCAGCCATGCCTAAAACAAGCGTGACAATTATTTGAACGTATCACAAGCATATGACGCACAGATTCATTCCAAATGCCCTGACGAAAGACACAGCTCCAATCCTATTATCCGCTTTGAATACACATTTCAGGTTCCGGTACTTTCGGATCCGAATCGCGCTTCTGAATTGGCCACCCCTCATTGTGTGTTATAAATATAGTCTACACCCGCGATGCCGTAGTTTAGGAATTTTTTGTTTACAATTCTAATGCATGATGCATCATGTAGCCTACATTGATATCCTGGTCCGTGCATAGCTATAAAGTTGTATAATTGCATGGACTTTGGGTATGACATTTAACAACAGGGGGACCCCATCCCAAATCCTTGCAATAGGCCTCGCACCTGCTTGGACCAATCCTGGACACATAATACTTCAGCTTTGAAGTGTCGGAACATATTGAGGTCATGCTGCAATCAGTCCAAGTCTGTTAATGTTGCTGGATCGCAATGGGTGCGAGTTTTAGATGGGGGCGATCGCCTCCTGTAGATACGCCCTGGTCATATAGCTTGCGTAAGCTTTCATTTCTGATTTTTGTGTCATGCATCTTAGTTGTAATTCACGTGGGAATATAAACGAGCATGAGTAAAATCAATCGTGACCATGCATGTCCGGACCGTACGTTTCGTCTTGAAACGGATGTTTGTACGTTTACTCAGCTCATTTGCTCCCAATCGATATGCAAAATCCTTATTTTAGAGCGTATGAATTGCACCGCATTGCTCAAGCTATTGAACCGTGGCTCTTTTGGCTTTCGTGCGCAGTTCTTTGATTTTGTAGAAATTTGTAGGACTAGTAGTTGTTATCATAACGAACAATGCACACAAATCGAGTCTTCCGCGGGCGATCGCTAAGTTTTTATTCCAAACTGGTTCTGATCATCGCTTCAGACCAGGGACAGGAAACTTGCGGCTCAGGAGCCACATGTGGCCTGCGTGACCATTTCACGTGGTCCGCGTCAGAATTTTCGTTACCCTTATTGGAACACAGCATTGCGTGGAAACGAAACTCCAAAGCAAGCTGATACTTAGACAGTCAATCAAAAGAAGTCTCTCTCGCTCCTTCTCTTAGTTTTCTGTCCTTATTCTCCTTAAAGTAAAAAAACATTATGTGCACTCAGTTGTATTTTTCACCAGAAGGTAAATTTATAAAATTTTCGGGCTCGCCCATGACATTCCACAATTCATGTGGCTCGTCATAGTAAATCGTTTCCAAACCTGCTTTAGAACAGGGGTCAGCAAATTACGGCCCTCGAGGTTACTTTTTCCAACCAGCTGTACCAGCTCCGTCACAAATGAGCCAGCTACGTCACAAATGAGCCAGCTACGTCACAAATGAGCTAAACTACAATGATGCAGTCAACTACCGCTTATTCGGTTTGTAGAAAACCGCACATTCCAAAAGCCACACTGGGTCGCATTGAAAACAATTGCTCCGAACCTCGGACAATGCTTCTTAACCCATTCGGCTTTAGTGACTGTCAGGGTCGTCGCCAGTGGGGGGCCAGTGGTGTCCGGCCCCCCCATTTGAAATCGGTGCCCCCCCATTTCATGTTTGGCCCACCGGTTGCTGCATACATCCAATACTGTATTTTTAAAATGTGGCCCCCCCTTCTGGTTTTTGGCCCCTCCTGGTTTTTGGCCCCCCTGCTGCTACATCCTGGCGACGGGCCTGGTGACTGTATTATATTGAACAAACGGGGTAATCGGCTCGTGATCGTCAGTTCTCACACATACCTGGGCCTTTGTGAAAACATTTTGGAGATGCCTGCTGGTGTAGAGTTATCATGTCTGTGATTTTTTATTCATTACCTTCTTGTAAGCGAATGGCTTGAAGCAAAGGTGCAGGAGCAGGCAAATTTTTTCCTAGATTTTGCCCGGATTTTCGACAAATCAAAACATTTGAGGGTGCGCTTGCACCCCCGCCTCCTACACCACTGGTTTGAAGACAAAATTATCGCCTCAGTGCGATACTGCTAAATCTATCCGGAAGTAAGGTAAAAATGAGGCGAATAGCTTATCAAGTAAGGCAACTACATTTTGGCCCTGTGGCCATCGGGTAGGGGCCGGAGCAAGCAATCCCAGCGCCCTAGGCAAGATCCATTTTCAAATTGCCGATTTCCTGCACCCCTCCCCCGAAAAGACCCTTTTCCGTTGTACATATTGCGCAGGATTATCAAGCTATATTATGAGATGAAACATCAAGTTCATGAAAATATCATCTGCAAAAGCAACAAACGTTGCAGTTTTAATGAAAACAAAAAAATCTAGCAAGCTTTCAAGGTTTGTAACAGGCCCATTGTTCCATGCGGTGTTGCAACAATCGTCGAAGTTCCACATGCACAACAAAACTCTGGCGTTCGCGAACGCCACCATGTGGTGCGTACCAGCTGGAATCTGCTTGTTTAAAAATAAATTGAGGTGGTGCGTCCTATAATTGCAATTTTACAGGTTAACTAGGCTATTAACGCGAACAATGCTGGCGTCTCGACAGCGTTTCCTACCTTGACTACATTGGATGGCTGAAACATGATTCAGTGAAGGCTTGGACATAAACCTACTCCGGTGAAAGCGGTGCAGCCAGAAAAAGTCAAGAACTGAAAAGAACAGGGATGGTAACCTTAACATTTTGCAGTGAACTTGATAAAGTATGGCCTGCAAGATATGTCTTGCTGGTCCTTACAGCACGCCATTGATAGACTTGTAAACACCCTGGGCAAGATCCATTCAAGCGTCCACTCCTCCTACACAAACATGCTTACTCTACACATCATCACGTTGTAAATTACGGAAATAAATAAGCTTTGTTTTACATTAGAAAAGTTTATTAGATGAATAAAATTTATACCAAATTGCGACATAGCTTACCAGTTACCTAGTATATATGAAATTGAATTAATAATAAAATTATTAAATTTTATGCAGCAAACCTGAAACAGTATGGCATATCTATCTTCTCATAAACTACGTAAACGTGTGTTCCATGCACTTTCATCATGTTCATTCACTTTTACTTGGTGTACGCTCGTCACTTCCTGAACCACACAGTTGTATTTGCTAGTCCTTTTTTAACTCCCCCTTAGGCCCAGCGCCCAAGGCAACAGTATAGTTCGCTTAATTGTAGAGCCGGCATTGATTGAAACACGGCTTGGTAAATCACAACCACGGGAAAGCGGCCCAGGCTCTACTCACCGGAAAGCAGCCCAGAGGTCGTCCAAGGACCACGTGGCGTGACTACATCTTCGACCTTATTTGATTCCGTCTCGGTGTGGAGCCAGCAGGACAACCTGTGATTGCTTAAAACCGTGAAGTATTCGAGTCCTCGTGGTACTGCTGCCCACACGCAGGGTTGCCAGATGTTTGACAAAGAACAGGTCAATTGTTTGTCCAGTCTAAGGCCAATTTTTGGCAAAAAACTGTGACAATGGCATGGTTACCTGCATAAAATAACAATGCCATTGTCACAGCTTTTTGTGACAATGGCATTGTTATTTTATGCAGGGTGCCATTTCTCATTGGCATTGTTATTGGGATATTGATTTTCGATACTTTATGGTTTCGCCATTCATATTTTTTCCATACTGTACTTCTCAATTTTTGACAACTGAAGGACAATAACATAGTATTATGGTTAGCGGAAATTGATTGGTGATCAGTAGGGCAATGTCACAAAAAACTGTGACAATGGCATTGTTATTTTATGCAGGGTGCCATTTCTCATTGGCATTGTTGGTGCCATTTCTCATTGGCATTGCCATTTCTCATTGGGATTGCCATTTCTCATTGTCATCAAATCAATTTTTTGACCTAAAAACTTAAAATTTCGGCTTTATGATTTACAAATTTTGACTTTATTTTGACCTATCAATTTTCTGCGTTTGAAATGCGAAATACAAAGCATATTCATATACAGTGTTAAAAATCAAACTGTTAGGTTATGTTTGTTCTGTTGAAATGAAACAAAAGTAGCTCGTCGGCAAAATCTGGAACATAAACGTAGCATCCTTTAGAAAAGCTTGGTAGTTTCAGCTTCATGAAACGAACCTCCTTGATGCTTCGCACTGGGGCGATATGATTCCACCATAGTTTTTTGTAAATTCTCACTAAGCAGTCATAGAATTTGCCAGATAAATCACCCTTGGTGACTGTTGAGGTAAACTCAGAAGCATATTCATGCAATGTACTTGGAACTTTTAAATAATTTGGTTGTTTAACCTTAGACATGAAATGTTGATAAGTACCTTAATAACTACAGTAGTGTCAAACCATGAGAGTGTCATAAAGTTAAAACACTATGAGAATTTACCAAACCAAGTACCAGTGTTGCCACTCTATTGTTACGGAAAAGTACTAGATTTCATGATGAAAAACACCAGATTAACCAAAAAAACACTAGATTACAAAGGTGCCCTGAAAAAGGCGGAGCTTGGTTGTAGAGGTTTGATGATGTAACCGGAGTCGCTAAAACCAATTTTTTGCGTTGAGCAATGAGAACTAAACGGTAGTAAAAATAATTGTACTACAAAAGGTGATATTACACTACGGTAAAAAAAGTCTATTTTGAAGTTTGATAATTTTTGGTTATCTGATTTTCACAACGGTTCGGGGACAAAAAAATAGGTTTAAACGGTTGTGAATGTATAAAATTTTTAAACATCGCAAACTTCCATGCATTCCATGTTTGGGGGAAACGCATTTTAAGTCGCAATGATACATTTTTCCTTCACTTTTTTCCTTTTTTTGCTTTTGCAACGCAACTTTTTTCCACTCCGGTTACGTCATCAAACCTCCGCAACCAAGCTCCGCTATTTATGGAGCTCCGCCTTTTACAGGGCACCGATTACAAAACCAAACTTACATACAGTGAAAATGCCCAGAAATGGCGTTGCAATGCCAACACAGACACTGTGCAACTCATTGTAAACCAGAGACAAAGAAAACGGGAGATAGAAGCAACGCTTTTTTGTTTATACAGTTCAGTGAAACTTCTAACAGATGACCACAACAGTGACATCGCAGCGGTTTAACTCCAAACATATTATATTGCCTTGCGTAATTTAAGATGTAATTAGGTAGATTTTTTAGCAAATTACACTAAATCAAAGTCTCAATTACAGCTACAATTACACAAAATTGTGCAATTAATTACATTCAATTCACTCATGAACAAAACACTAGATAGCCATAAAAAATACTAGAACACCAGATGAAATGAAAAAAACACTAGGTCTAGTGGAAAAACACTAGTAGTGACACCACTGAAAAGTGGTGACACCACTGCCA
>JGI24159J19872_10004983_pt1 | contig 17072 bp, 9 predicted proteins | sample Ectturendosymbi4_FD_19872 | JGI IMG/M metagenome (IMG submission 19872) | reverse complement strand
TGCCTACTTTATATTATGGGCCACGGGCCGGTCCGGGCCAGAAAATATGTTGTAGTTTGGCAGAACGGGCCGGTCTGGGCAGTTTCATGTTAGCTCCGGGCTGCAAAAGTGCTGGTCCGTGCCATCTCTAGTTCAAACCCTCTATGGATGCGGCAAGTCTTCTAGTTTCGATAAAACAAATTTTTTTGATTTGGGGTTCTCCTGGGTGGAGGTCGCGAAATGGGCGTGTTTTTGCATTTTTGACTGGCCCTGGACGCCAATCGAATGAGCCAAAATTTAGGCTCAAACTTTTTTTGGAAACTAGATGATCGTCCGCGTCTGCAGAGCCTTGATTGACCTTTTAACATGTTTGGAACCAAAGTTATGGCTCAAAAACCCCATTTTACCCCCAAATCAGAAAAAGCATGGGTCTCCCACTGGCGGCTTCCATGGATAGCGATAACTCGCCGTGAGAACATGATAGAGAGCTATTCGAACCCTCGAAAGACCCGGTGAAGTATTCTAGTTTGTACTGAAAAAAGACTTTTGAGATTTGGGTTTGGTGTTTTCGGTGGGTGTCGTTAGAATGAGGGTAGGTTTTGCTTTTTTTGGTTATTCTTTTATGACGTCATCGTTTCCCTTATTAATTTCTGCTTATTTTGCCATAACTTTTGAACCAAAAAAAGTCCATCAAACCCTCTAAAGACTCGTATTGTAGCCTAGAATCCAAAAAAAACACGAAATCGGCTCGATTGTTCGACTCCCAGGGGATGACGTCATGATGCAAATAAATATGCATAAACATCCTCTCATTATGTAAACATCAACAAAAAAACGAGATCTCAAGCTAAAATTTTTTTTGCAGTTTAAACAAGTCTTTTGCGGGCTTGAACAGCTCTTTAGCCCTAGTCCGGCGGCGAGTTATGGCCATATCCAAACTGGGGGTTAGTCAACCCAGGTTAGTGTTTGAAGGGGTAAAAATTTTGACCACCTTTTGGTGTTTGTGGCATAACTTTCGTTCCAGATATGCTAGAAGGTCAGTCAAGCGCACTTAAGACTCGTGTGGTAGTCTAGTTTCGAAAAAAAAATTGACTCATTGGATTGTTGCCTACGGCCGGGCAAAGTAGGCCATAAAAACGCTAAAACACCCCTATTTGTGACGTCTCCCAGGGGTGTCCCCAGACCGGAAAAAAATTTTTTTGACTCGGAACTAGAAGACTTGCTGAATGCGTAGAGGGTTTGAACACCTCTCTAGCTGCAGCAGCTGGCGAGTTATGGCCAAAACAGTACCGGCCACCACAGTGGCCGGCGCGGGCCTTGTATGCCAATGCTTTTCGGTTCGGCTCTCAGCTTCACTTCGTTTTGGTAGTAGTTGTTGCACAAGTATCCCCCACTTCATATTTTCCGTTTTGCTTTACTTTTAGCGGTTAGGTTTATAACGTAATCAGTCGAGTACAGTAGAAACTTCCCTCCGACCCTACCTTGTCGCAGGAACGAGCAGTGTTTCCAGCGTTTTCGTCGCGCGAGGTTACCTTAGATCAAATGCGCAAAATCGGCATACATTTTATCATCTACCCCAATCCAGAAGCTTGGAACTTCACTGAAAATAAACTTAAAACTTGTCAATTCAATGTAAGCACATTTTTTTATTTGCCTGCTTAAACCTGAACACAATTGTTCAAGAAAAACAACGCCAGACAAATGCACGTTTTAGAAACAAAAGGCAGTAAATATTTAAATCTTGAGACTCGAACGTTATTTGTTCTCCCCCTATTAAAATAACTGGCTGTGTGTCTTACTAAAGTCGCGTGGACAATGGAAAACAAAGCGGATAATCGTAAGTTCTGTGGATACGTCCAGAGGCATAACGAGGGAGGGCAAGGGGGCGCAAATCCCCGGGCGCCGAAAGTCCCAACAATGTCGAAAGTGCTTTCTTCAACAGCACATATGTTCCCAAAAGACCCCAGGTTTGAACATGGGGGCGCCATCTAACCTCGTCACGCCCCTGGATATGTCAAAGAATCTTCTTCCAGTGCGACTATCGACAGTCGGTCGCGCAATTCGGCAAATGGTCGTGTGCCTGGTGCACTGCAAAATTTCGCCAGACCCAAATAATTTTTGTCAATTTTTTATGTCATCAATCATTGCGAAGGAAGCACAGGCCATGGCATAATCACCACCCTCCTACAACGTTGTACAGTATATGTTTTGGTACTCGGAAACTAACAATACGCATGCACCAAACTCATTTAGAAAATGGTAGTGGAATGAACTACCCTTAGGCCACGCACCTCCTTACAGTCGAACACAAAATAAGCGGTACATCATACCAATGGTCGATCCTCCCAACTAGATATTATTGAACTTATTTTACTCTTGCAATTTGCTTGAGTAAACACCTTTAAAACACACATTCAGTTTATTGCTAATGATCAAAATTTAGACACAAAAATTTAATTTGCTACTTCACAGTAACGCTTAAAAACGTTATGACAATTGTCCTCAACTTTTTACCGGTCACAACTGTGTTAACTGCGCTTATTTGAATTTTCAAAATGATTCATTATTTATTGACCAATGCTTAGTAGAGTACTGCAGCATGAATGGCAGCGAATGACGGAAATGCACGAACTATTACTCGAAATTAATGGAGTTTTCCTTATGTCTGCGAATAGGCAACAGCCTGCATATATTAAGAGAAGGTAAAAAGCAGAGCGGAAACGAGACATCGAATGTTCAACATTGTAGAACATGAAATATCGTAAACCCGGGCCTGGATGCGGGCCCGTAAACAGCTTGGAACACCAGGAGACGAAGACTTTTCTGATAGGAGTCTAAATATTTTAAATTATGTCCAACACATTTTTCCAGGGGCGAGGAACGAGAAACGCTTCGGCAAAGATACCATTCGCAAAAAATAAATTAACACGTATGCATCTCAGCATGCCTGCTAATCGGTGTACCAGCTCCTTCGGGGCTAGACAGATTTAACGACGGTGGAACCTATAGGACGCCAGCTGAGTTAAAGCGTATTGCTCCTATCCTCATAGAGATACTCTTTTACGGTAAAGCCGTTGTAGATCGATTCCACGGACAAGAAACATGCTGTCCAAATACATGGCCTTCTGTTGCGTTGTTGTAAACGCCGCAGTATAAGATTTAGAATGACAAGAAAGTTGTGAAAAATAGAGTTGCTAAAAAACAACCACGCAACATTCATATCATCTTTTTACCAGCGAAATTGGCACATCGGCAGTTTGTCGCAAAAACATGCGTATCATTGAATGTTTTCTGTGCACCTCTTCTTCTTCAAAGGAACGCCCCTTCGACTTCAAACTGTGACATCACCTTTACGATGCACCATTGCTCGAGAAACGACTGCTGCAAGTTTTTTTCTGGTCAAGTGACCGATTCGGCAATTTGACTTGATCACCTGCCCTTCCTCTTTTTCTTTTTCGAAGTGCAAGGGGCACAAAACCATTCTTCGTCCTCTGGAGGCTCCGCCGCGATACCAGCGCACGGCCTGCGTACAGTTAGTATTGGTAAATTGTTAGCAGACGAGTGATAACAATGCGCTTGACCGTAATTGGTGACAAGACAGGCTGACTACCTTGAAGAAAATCTGTATTAGATTTGCAAATTACCGAAGTTTCGGTTGCGCGACGAATCCTTGAAAGCGCAACTGAACTTTCCGGCATTTAGAAGCTAATATTGCGGAAAGCGATTCTTTTAATTGTTGTTTCAGCGAACTCGCAGTTTGAATTGGACCTAATGGTTACACTTTTGGTGGGCAATGACAGACCAAAAAACAACAATGAGTACAGTGGCTTTTGACATACAATGTCAGGGCTTTGCTGCTGATTAAGACTTAGAATGCTTTTAACTCAGATAAACTTTTAGTGCCTTAATCAGGTTTTTTTTAAAGGAAAATGTTAGATATCCGGTATGGACCTGTAGGGACCCGATTTTCAATCTAAAACACCTTAAAAACACGGAATTTTCAGAACAGCATCGCTTGACAGGAAACAAACAGAACTAATAACCATGACTTCTTTGCAAGAATGAAATAAACCAGACAGTTTGCTTGCATACGCTTTCCATGACTATTTTATTCACGTTTTCGTCTATCGTTGAAGAAGCGAATAGGTAGGAGACATCCACGGCCTGCTTCATACATGAAAGCGTTCGATAATATTGACATCAAACAAGTAACCTGCGTTACGAACAAGCTGGCTTTGCGGATGGTGCCAACATCGAAATTCGGAACTACCACTTTTGCGACTGTACAACACTTTCTCGTGGTCTTGGGACCGTACAACACTTTAAGTCGCTAAACACTAATTTGAGAATTTAATGACAAAGACCACTCATTGCGCTTTGTTCTGGTGCGCGCCAAAAATATTTCATATATACGAACACAGTTTGATTGGGATATAAGACCACGAGAAAGTCGATAAGTGCGTTTTTTTTCGCGTTAGTTGGAATCGGAAATATCAAGCGCGTTGCGCCGGAGAACACACGTCCCCCCACCTTGCTGGAGCAGGCGCCACTGATTCCATGTGGAATGTCTTCAATTTTGGTAACTTTCGTTTAGGAAACTGTGCTGCACAGAGCTTTATTTTTTCATACACTTTTTGATGAAAACAAACTCGAACAACGAAAACAGTACGTGACATTTGAAAAACCCAAGAACCTAATGAAAATCGCAGCAATCTTCCTTTGATAAATAGGAAGTAAACGGACAAACTCACCAGTGATACCAAGCATCACAGGAATCGCAGCCAATCATTGGACTTCCGTCGTCTGGCTTGTTACAACCGGGACATATCCAAACACGATTGCCCTGCGCATCGAAAACGATGCCCGTAGATCCAACGCTTATCGTCTGTGTTATGACTGAAATAATCACAAGGTTTAGTGTTTTCCGAAAACAGGCCGAGCAAACGTTGCGGTGAGACAGCAGATGCTCCACACAGCCACTCAAAGGAAGTTCGAAACTGCCCGAAAGCTCATACGTTTTTTCATCCTGAGTAGAGCTGCAAAGATTGGGTAATCTTGCTTCATGACATTTTTCCTAACCCAAAGCATTTTGTGTATGATTTTGCAGAACACGGGGAAATATTATTCAAACCGTAAGCTGAAATTGTCCCAAGCGTTTTTTACTTCTTTCAAAAGCTACGAGAAACACGCATAATCCACAAGAATGACAAGCTAAATGAGCATCGAGTAAAACCTTGCATCGTAAGTTTTCAAATGGCAACAAAATGTTCAAAATGGCTGAACAATCATCAAATGAAAAAAAAAAAATAGAGAATACTTCCGAAAAACCCACGTAAGTTTCTCACATGGGTTACGCAATCAAACAAAGCACAGAAGAAGCGAAAGCAATGCATCTATCTTGCCTTTTCTCTCGACCTCTTTAGGTTTGCTTTCTTTTTTCTCTTCAGTTTTCTTAACGGAAGTTTCACGTGAACTGCTGCGTTTCGACTTGGTTGGTTTCACAATGCTGCTGCAAGGAACAGAGTTCAACTTCACTGTCAAGCACTGCGTTCCCAAAGCAATACAAACCGGCATACGTACATTTGGCGGTCGTCTGATGCAACTTTGAATGTCAGTTTTGGAATGGGAGAGGCTATTTTCTTCACCTAAAAAAAAAANGATGACATCGCATAAACAGAATTGGAACGAAGATTGAACCTCGTTCTACCAACCTTGGTAGGTCTGGGCTTGTCTCGATCCTTTTTCTTTTTCTTTTCCTTTTTTTCTTTGATATGGACTTGTGGAGCAACGACCGCAGCGGACAATTTCGGAACAGGCAATCGCTCACGGTCTCGGTCAACAGGATATGAATCTTTCTCCTTTTGAACCTGAAGTGCAAAAAATACGAGCAAACGATCGTTAAATGAACAAAAAAAACTGCGCAGCAACTCAGCATATGTTCTCTTTCGCAAATGCCTCTTCAACATAGCTTGCTGTTAACGAAGTCGAATCTATCCTTATTTGAAATTTCAGTAATTATCAGGTTTTGTTTGCGACAACATTTACCACTTACATTACCACAAAAAGAAGCGCCAAGCATTTTCCTTGCGCAACATCATATTTTTAAGACGCGCATGTGTGGTGCAACTCGTCGAAATACGGGCCTTCGTCGTAAAGAAACGGTCGTTTATTGATATAAACTAAAAACTTACGGTACTTCAACTCTATGGTTAATATTTTTGAGATAAGCATCAATCTATGCACCGAATCCGCTTATACCGCCTAATAGTTATTCCAATTTTTCAATGATTACAAAGGAGATTGAAGATGATTTACATTGGAGAAGCGCAAAAATCTCACGTCTCCGCGTGGTTTATTCTCAAAAACACTTTGCAAAGCAAGAACGTTTCGCATCGAATTGCGATAAAACGAAGACCTGGCATCTATTTAATATCTATCTTTTATACACTACAGAAAAGGTCAATACATACAAACGAAAAAAAGCTTGTATTTGCAATAAATGAAACAACAGTACTTTGATAATTCCATCTTCGACATTAGACTTCTTCAAGATAAGCTTCTTCACAGGTGATTTGTCACCAGAGTGTTTGGATGGCCCTTGACATACACAAATGAGGCTTGCACGAGAATTTGATAAGTAATTCTACAAGATTTCAGCAGTACTTACTCTCTTTACTTCTGTGCTTAGACTTCTTTCCAGATTTACTTTTACGACCTAGTTTTTTCGATTTGTGGTGATGTTTGACTGCGTTAAAGATAGAGAATATCATACAATGCAGTTCCAATAGTTACTTTCATTCGATAATCAACATGCTGACCCAAATTCCGTACCTGGTTCATCAACTAGTGAAAGTTTTTCAGGATGTTTTCGTTTCAGAGATGGAGTCGGAGCAAAATCATACACATCTTCCTGACTAGAAAAGCAAATCAAACATATTCGTGTAAAAATGTCGCAATAGGTCTTGTTTATTTGATGCACGATATGGAAGCTTGCACCTGGTTAGACAAAGTACAAAAAGTACAACAAAAAAATAAAAAAAACAACTTCTCTATGCGGCATTGAGGTTGGAAAATATTCAAGACTGAAAAATGTGTAAAAAACTACTGTTCGTTTGTACCCTCCTTAACAACTTATGGCCAACAAAGCTCTCGAATGATTACTTTGCTTAAACTTTTAACCATGAAACCTAAACAATTGTTAGGATTTGGTGTAAACACATGCACTTGCAGCTTGTTTAATCTAACACGACAATGCCGCTGTCCTATTTTTCCGTTGCGTGACAAGTTTTATTTAGCAAAAGCACTCTGGCATTTCAGGGCAGCAAATCAGCGCATGACCATCGTGTCAAAAATATCGCTATTGCAAGAGCGCGAGCTTCTTATTTTCGTAAACAATTGCGTTTTTCTGATTTGCACTTTCGTTACCTGCTGTCATCTTGGGGCGAGTGCCTTTCCTCGCTTGAATTCCTGCCTGTAATAAAACGTAATGTTTAAACCAACACAAATCAATTACCACAAATTACATCTGGTCGGTAGGCTAAGACAAATGCACGACTCGACACGAATTCACAAGTCTCAGAAAAATCATGCAATTTCATAGTGGGGTGCCGGGTTTTTTAAAAGGGCGGTTTGAAGTCTCCAACAACTGAACGTGTACTTGATGGTTCTCAGTGGTAGATTCGTTTAACTCCGCTCAAATGGTTTTATTGTTATGTATGAAGATGTTGCTCCAGTGCTACATACACCTGAACTGGCCAGACAATGCTGTGATCTGCAGGCGTTATGTCCGCCTGTTTATCAACCGTTTTAATCTTTTTCATGTCTTCCATCGCTTCTCTTCCCCCTATAGCAGATTACGGACATTACCGTAAGAAAACATTGGATTTTGCTTTTGAAGTCACCTGACTTCGTGGGCTAATATGTCAGCTTGATCAAACATACTTTCACACAAGGACAAAACGATGGTTTCAAGATCTCAGTTTAACAGAGAAGTATCAGCACAACGTAGCGTTGACCATTAGATCAGTTCAAGATGAAGCACCGCAATGCTCGCCATCATTTTCCAAACAAGCATGCCATTTTCAGCATTGTCGTAAAAAGATTGGCGAGGCAACTTTGGGCAGAGGTCGGGGTGGGGAGTGGTGGCTGTGTTAAGCCAAAAATTTTTGTCACCTTCAGCAGAAATTTGAGCAAACTATGGTGTTCCAAAACAATTGTTGCAATTACGCAATCTATTAACTGGGCATTTTTTCAACTTCTTTGAAACTTTAACATCATATGTAAACACAACGCATAATTTTATTTCGTGCGTTTATTTTTTCAGAAATAGAAATGGCGTTCATCTCAATAGAAAAGGCGTTTTATGGAGTTAGCGTACGCTCGAACACAGTCGAACAAGACTGTGCAGCGTGTATTTGTAAAAGAATTCCATGAAGTACCAGCTGCAGTTCGGATTTGGAAATGGCACAAAATTCAAAGTTAGGAAAGTTGTTTGCGTATATTCAGTTTTTAACAGACCAATGCAAAAAAACTGTTTTTTTCGCTGACACCTTTCAGTCGTTTTTCTTGCAACATTATTAAAACTTGTTGAAACAGTATTGACTACCCTACCTTTTTGGACATTATTATGGAATTGACTTGATTTGTTTGGTCATTTCAAAATAAATTCGGTCGATGACTGGAAAAAGCCAGGCAAAATATAAGTGCAAACTCTAAAAGAGTACCCGCGGAATCGCCAAAAAAAGGAGGACCCGAGGTGACTGTTTCTCGTCCACCTCCCCTAATATCCATTCCTGCTCACAGAGGTGGGTGGAAATGAATGGAAGCAGACAACAAAAATGAAGGGATTTTGCAGAGAACAAGTCTCGTGTTTAGGAATCATTTCGCAGTTTGCAAATACACTCAATCGTGAATAACATAACCATTTCATTGAAAAAGTGGATACAAAATTGTTGCATTGAGTTCCCATGGCAGGAAATGCAAGAGCATTATTTTCTTTAGGATGCAACCATTTGTTTGAACTGCAAATTGCACTATGTTAGAAAGTTACTTTGAACTTTTATGCACATCACTACCACCTAATTTGTCAAGCCTGCTGGTAAGATCCCGCCATCTGTCAACGATACGCTACTTTGTGCTGGAATCATGACCTTGAACCATAACGAATACAAAGTAATGAATGCAATAGGTCAAGGGTGGCTAAACCTGCTGCTTGTATGAGCCGCATATCGTAAAATCCAATTTACAAAAAGCCGCAACATAAAAATCTAAAAACACGAATTTATTTGCAATCTGTGCTTCTGTGACATCATAATTCTTTTTGGAACACATAAGGCTCGCTAGCTACCACAGCACTACTTTACAATATTTCTGCACTTTGCAACAGAAATAAAAAATAAAACACATATATATAATTTTTCGGAAAGCTCAAAGAGCCGCATGCGGCTTGCGAGCCGCAGTTTGGCCACCTCTGTAATAGGCTACGGAACTGTAATGATAAAAATGTCGGTTGATCTTAGTTGGAATTTCAGCTGGATAGTATTCACAACAGGACAAACGTGTACCAGGCTGACATACTTTCAGCATTACTGGCCAGCGCTTAATTTTTCTAGTGCTGCCGTGTTTCTACTATAGACTCCTGCGCGTGATGAATTTTTTCCGCTCCCGCAAAATTTAAACCCGCCAGGCACCCGCAGAAGTTTGAGAAATCTTGTCCGCTCCCGCCCTGCACACGTCAAACCCGCCCCGCAGACCATCCCAACCCGCGCCCCCCGCCCACACTTTTTCTGTCCCAACCCGCACATATCTGAAAGCTACTAAAAACTCATAACTTCTGAAGACAAGTCTAACAAGCTGCAAAATCAAGTTATTCATTCCTTCCATTGGCAACCAAAACTTTTCCACACATCTTTCGCAGTCCAGAGATTTGAGGTGATAAAAACCACGTTTCAGTTGGGTTGTGACCACTGACCAGCAGTGCGTTAGGCGCTGTCTTATCCATTTAGAAGGGCTGCTAGACTTATTATTCCTCATCAAGTACGACGGGAGCATTGGAATTTGGAAACGGTCACTTGCCTACCACATAGCAAGAGTGAGCTGATGTTTCGCAACAATGGGTTGTCACATCAAAATGCAATAATTCCTGTAGGCCTACTGTCCTAAGCGCAATGCTGGTAAACAGTATACCACGTGTTTTGCGATCTCTGAGCTGATTAAATTCATGTGCTTTGGCTCAGCATTCAGTTAGCAGCACAAATAATTTCTCATCCCGCGCCCGCCCAGCACATGCAGGTACCCGCAACCCGCGCGGGTTAACCCGCCCCCACACAGGACTCTATTCTACAATTAGGTCGAGGTCGACTCAAACTGTATAGGAGAAATCAATAGGAGTTACAATGGAGATAATGTGGACTTCACAAATATCTGTCCGTGTTTCGGTTTTGCTAATGTAACAAAATGTTGATGCACGAAGTTCTAAACATTCGAGACTTCAGATAACATTGAGGCTACTGTTCGCGACCACACAGCCATTCTTCCGCGACCCACCGGTTGGGAACCGCTGGTCTATACGCAGTTCAATGAGAAATTTGTTGTTGAATCAGCTGCGTTTGTTATGATGAATGTTTGAGGAGAAATCGGAACGAATTCCAACGTCTTCGTTGGCGCTATGCTGTAAGGATCATAAAGTCATGTGTTCGCACGCTGTAGTGATTGCATGTCTAGATAATTGCATTCTAACATATTTTAACCTGGCTCTGTGACCCACTCGAAAATTGCAATGTGGCCCACTGGTTGAGAAACACTGCTCCAGGCATATGTAGGTCACGGAATACCTACTTTTCATCTGCCCTTATGTTAGCTTGCATCGTTAAACGCAGACGTCTCCGCACCTTTAGTAGTAATGTCAAAGTCATCGTCCAGCACCAACGAGTCGTTTGAATGGGTCGGAGATGGCGTGGGCGGAGGACGGGAGGGTGAACCATCATCGTGGTGCTTCTGCAAACCCCGCAATTCCAGCTGCAACATCTGTTCGGTTTGGTGCGAAACGGTTTCATCGTCGTCGTGGTAATCACCTCTGTCGTCATCTTCCCCTGAACTGGAATCCTACACAAAGCAAAAAAATGATACTCGACTACGCATATGATATAAGCATAGTAGGACAAAAAACGGTTTGTATAAGAATGAAAGGTCAGATCAGCGCAAGCAATGAAAACACATTTGCCAAAATTGCTTTGCATCAACTAACTCAGGTGTTTCCAAACTACGACCAGTGGGCCAATCCGGTCCGCGATGACATTTCGCCAATTATGAAAAAATAATATTTTTACAAAACATTTACTGATTTAGTAGAATGTAACATATTCTGTAACAATCACATTACGTACTACGTCCGGCCCTTAAAGTGTTGTGAAATAATAGCCTATGTGGCCCTCTGATAAGAAAGTTTGGAGACCTCCGAACAAACGAATTACCCAAAATGGTGGTGTTCACATATTTATAAAGATCAGCTAAATGCTACTAGACCAAGCTACTGATTTTCGTTTGGTACTCTCTTGCATATATCCCTCTTAGCGTCTACACTGAGTTCCCTTATTTTGACTGAACTTTTCACTAGAGTTTTGAAAGCAGACAGAAAAACACAACTGGGTATTTAAACTAGTATGAAAAGCTGTGCTAAACAGAAACACGACATAAAACTAAGGAACACACGATTGAACTTTTGTGCAGCACAACTCGTAAACAATGAAACGATTGAGCATTTCAAAATTAATAAAAGTTTGCTTTTATAAAATAAAAAATTGGCAAGCAATCGTCAACCACTGTTCTTAAACTGCTCACTTATAAAAGATTAACGCGATCAGTTCGCTTGTATTACACACATGCAGTAGAATCATAAACTATTCAATACTTAGCAAACATCAGCGTAAAACTAGCTTCTATCCAATAGAATAGAAAAATGAGAATGTAACTTACGACCATTTTTAGTCATTTCATTTTACTTGTGGTCAGAAGCAAAATACAAAAGCTGTCAAAAAAATTCACGCAAACGTCCCACAAAAGCAATTCAAAAATAATACTGTATGGGTGAAGGGAATCACAGCGTAACCACTACCCCAGTGCTTTCCAACCAGTGAGCCACGACCCACTGCCAACTGTAAAATTTAAAATGTTAGAATTTCCAGTATTAACCACAAAGTTTCTTGAAAATTAGCCGATTTTTTAATGATTAGATCTACAGTATAAGCAAGGTCAAGTTTCCCATTAAACAGCAGTTTTAGTCATATTCGCAAGGATCAATCACAAACATTGTAGAGACCACAGCTTGTGTGATTACACCTTCACTGGTAAGTGTTAATGCGACACAACGCGTAATTGCTGACGCAACAATTGGCAGGTTTTAGGATCCCTTTTCCCGATTTAATCAATTGACAATCGGCTAATTTTCCTGAGACATTTTAGTTAAATACCATGAAAAATTGCAACAATTTGAAATGCTTAGCGGTCCCCTTGAAAGAACTTTGCAACCCACTGTTTGGGAAACGCTGCTTTAAGGTATCCACCCTAGCTGCACAAATCCACCAAACACAGACCCTCAGGTAGCTACCGACCACAGCAATCAAATTCGGAGCCATGAAAGCGGATAACAATTACTATGCTGACATCTGCATTAGCTCAAATATCAACAACGTCGCGATGATATAACCTATTCTATAACATACTACGTATTTCTATGCTTAAAAATTTCTGCGTAAACATAATTGCGGGATGAAACTAAGTCGTGGCACAAATAAGAATACCGCCCAGACGCTCAATAGAAAACAGCTTTAGCTTAGTAGCTTCAAATAGCAATCAAGCTTCTATACAAAACAATCAAAAGCCACTCTGTGGGCACGCTCGAATCCCAGCATTTCAATGTAACTTTTTTAAAATCAGAAGTTCACAGAAGCTTCTTATAAGTGCTAACCTGAATCAAGTGAGAAAACTTCATTAATTCTGCTTCTTCAGCTTCTTTATTGACACGATGGATCACAGCATCAATTGCTTCGTCCATGGACTGAAAGCATACAAAACAGAAAAATATAAGCCATGAGACAGCCAGGCGATGATCTTTGAGATTTTGGAGCAAGTTTTGATCGCTTGCTATTCAGACAGTCAAATAAGAAAATGACAGCTTTCAACCAGTGGCAAAATGTTTCATACAAAAAAACTTTTAGATTCTTAAACACACACGTATGACATAGCAATGAGGTAACTCAAAAATGTTTCATACAAAAAATCGTCTAGATTCTGAAAAACGCACGTATGACATAGCAATTACATAGCTAAACACAATTTTCTCCAATTATATACACAAAGGAAATATCTGCAAACAACTATATCATTACCTTCATCATCCACTGTCATTTAAACCAAAACTGAACAAGGACAAAAAGTCTATCGAAAGTGTTTAAGGGCATCTTCATGCTAGAGTGTAAGCTACTGCGCGCAGAAGAAAGTAAAACAAACGAAGCAGAATAATTTGTGAGTAATCTTCCAATTTTAATCGAGTGAAAACGAAAAATGTCAAGCTGTTGTTGGAGCAACACAGTACGCATACATATATCAGACTACCCAACCAAGTAAGCCTGGTTGTTTACTACAGGAATCTCAAATAGAAATCAAGTAATATTTCAACTTGAAAAATCGAAACCTAACCTACTCTTAAATACTTTTATGGGTCAAGATCCAAACTGTCAAACTATGAAACAAGTTTAGATGAACATCAGAATATCATGCTGAAGTTCACTAAACATAGATTCACATTTTGCTGCGTTTTTAGCATAGTAAACATAAATACAAGCTCTTTCCGGGCCATTGTTTCTCGACCTTTTCCCTTAGGTATTCCAGATAAGGTTTGATAAAAATTAAAGGGTCAACTTAGGTATCCCAGATAAGGTTTGGTAAAAATTGCAGGTCTAAGCTTTGTTTTGTGATTTCCACACTTCCTGCTTGTGCCATCTCAAAATTCTAAAGATCTGGAGAAGTGCACTAATAGTTGCGATCCCAAAGCTGGAAAAGCCATTGGAGGGCCCAAAGAGCTATCACCCTATATCTCTTCAGTGTGTCCCCTTCAAGATCTTCGAGAGACTCATCTATGCTCGTGTCGAATCAATCGTTGACACATTGCTCCCACAGTGCTCCATCGCAGGAGCAGACGGGTATCAGACATTGGAGCTTGACCACAGATCAGTTCACCTTGCTGACACAGGACATTGAGGACAACTTTTCAGAAAAGTAGATGGACGACACTGTATGGCAACATGGCCTCACCTGCAAGCTACTGCGATCGCTACCTGACAGACATGTGGTCCGCATGATCATAGAGATGGTCATGGTAATCACAGCTTCACCCTTACCACCAGAAATGGCAATTGGAGCAGGCTATGACACCTCACGAATGGCGTCCCTGGAACCTCTTCTCTTTCACATCTGCATCTCTGACCTACCAACCATCTGACAACAACATACATACGGCACTCTGGGCAGATTACTGATGAAATCTGGAGTGCTTAACCGGACAACCCTACAAGACTCCACAGTCTGCACTTTCATCCAAGCACCAGCACCCACCCTCTTGTAATGACCCTTCTATGAACAGCATGGGTCTGGCTTAACGGCCTCTGCAACGGTGTCAGACGTTTCCGCTCCTGCTTGCACAAATGGGGTATGAACCCTTCTACGGTTTGTGAGTGTGGCGAAGAAAAACTAACTGTCAACCATGCTGTCCTCCAATGTCCAATCCATCAACCCTCCTCATGGACTGCACAGCCTGGCAGTTCTGGATGATGATACAATCGAATGGCTGCACAACACCTGACCCGAGATCTAATGCGGCCTAGCAGTGGACAGCAACCACTTGCTTAAAAGAAGAACACACAATGGTGTTTATTGTAGGGCTGCATCTGACAATCTTCAAGTAACTTGCATTGAAAGCTGAACCAGTATAGTACACATAATATAAACAGAACTGTCATTGAATGCACAACATAACGTACTAATAATTAATTAGATTGGTTTCACATATAGAACAGTTACACATAATTCTGTAAACTTGCACAATGTACACTGCTTGTGAAATATAGTTGCTGGTCTTTAACATCTTAATAACTTTATATGCACAACAATTACAGGCTCTAGTTTTGCAGTAGGCTGTTTGAGGAATCTCCTGCCTGGTTCTGCTCCCATCTTCTTGCAATGAGCAATAATTGTTAAGTCACAGCAGTGACCAACACCAAGTGTGATAAGAAGAGGCGAATCCCAGCAATTGGCACTTCCCACTAAGGTTGACTTCAAAACTTTGAGAGACAAGGGAAAAACTTACGAATTGTTGCCTGAAATCTTCAGCATGGAAAAACTGATCAATCGTTTATTTGTGCCCTAACTGTAGTGCAAACTTCATAACCGAATTACTCCATTTCACATTACTGCCCAAACTTAACTGAGTTGTATTCCTCGACTTTTCCCACTGCACGTTACGGTAAACCATGTGACCGTCTGAGACAGAAACCACGTGAAATGCGGAGAGATTTCTTTGTCAATCAGTGTGCTGAATGGCCGTTTACGATCGGGTTTGTCGAACAGTTTTGTAGCCGTGTTTAGTGGAGGGGTTCTAATTGGGATCAAATTTGTAATCTTGAGTTTTGATCTTAGCAGCAATACGTAGTTTTTCTTTTTGTTTCATTTGTTTACTTGTGTGCAGGACTGAAGATATGCAACACATGAAATTAGTTTCCTTACGCAAATAAATTGTGATTGATTCGCTTGGTGTTGGTCACTGCTGTGACTTAACAATTTTCACTTTATATGGTCAGACTCAACAAACTGCTGGCCAGACTCAACAAACCGCATTGCAGGCTGAGAACCTTTGCTGATGAAATCTTGGCCAGTTGCAGGGGTAAATCAGCCCAAGACATGATGGACCTCATCAGCCCCACTTTGCGCAACATCGAGGCATACTGTGAATGCAGTGGCATGCACTGCAATGGTGAGAAGGCCAAGGCAATGCTGTGCACATTAAACAATCGTCTCCTTACAGTGTTTGATATTTCAATTTGGGGGGCTTGGAGTTTTGTTTCGGGGGGCTAAGCCCCTGAAAAGCCCCCCATGGCGACGGGACTGCTCCAGTCATCCAGCTTTCCTCCTATCCACTATGATGGGCAAGACATCAGAGTTTCAGACACACTTCGTCACCTGGGTGTCATCTTTGACAGACAGCTCAACTTCTCTGAGCATGTCAACTCTTGTCCTCCATCGTGGTATCAAGACAGCCAATATCCTGAAGGTTGCAGCTGGTAGGAAGGCAGAGGAGAGGCACCTTGTAATGTTGTACAAGAGCCTCGTCCTCTCTGTTGTCGACTATGCTCTACCTATGATCAACATCAGTCAGAACCTCATGGGCAAACTGGAACGATTGCAAAACGAGTGCCTCCACATCATTACTGGGTGCCCTAGTTCAGCTCCAGTCCATGTGACCCTCCAATATTGGAGTTGGACTTTCCTCAATCGAGACACGACAGAAACTTGCACGGCTCTCCAAGAGAGCAGACACGGCCTTCGTGGGGTCATTTCCAAAGAGCTTACTGCTCTACAGGCTGCTCAGCAAAATACACTAGCTCTGCCTCACCTTTGACTGAGGAATAGGACGGCTGAGCTTCTCCACAGACTGAGGAGGAAGCCTTGAACCTCACGTGCCTTATCTGCTGCTTTTGAACTGAGTGGCATTAACTATTTCTCCCACTCTCCAGCGTGGATCCCACAAGAGCTGCATGATGAAGAGCCCTCTGTCATCATCAACTTCAATCGGGATTGCAGGGTCTGGCCTCCTGAAGCAGCCAATTCTGCTTTCTCCCAACTTCTCTCTGACATCAACAGCGGTACTGACACTACAGTGGAAACCGCTTAATACATCCACCTCAGGGCCAGCCGATTTGGATGTAATAAGCGGTTGGCTATAATAACCGGTTTTCCTAAAACTGCAGCTTAAACAACCCCCTAGGGGGTAAAAATACATCAATGTATTGTACTGTGTATTTATTCAGCACAGAAAAACTTGC
>JGI24159J19872_10004979_pt1 | contig 17080 bp, 16 predicted proteins | sample Ectturendosymbi4_FD_19872 | JGI IMG/M metagenome (IMG submission 19872) | reverse complement strand
CATCACGCGACAATTAATCACTGACATTTAATCACTAGATAGTTAATCGCGCAGACAATTAAAAACCCAGACATTTAAACCCTTAGACTCTTTATCACTAGGACAGATTAACACTCACGTTTGTACACAATACATATTTTTCCAGTTGCACACAATACATTTCGAACTCGCTGGTGGCATAAATCCCCCCGCCATTTACTGCCTTGTACAGAACAAAATTCAATTTTGTACATGATCGCATGTCGAATGAAGAAAAAAGAATGATTACTTTGGCTTCTGAGAGAATACTGCTAGATTGTGGGAGTGTAGCTGTAAATACTTTTAGATCAGCATTTCCAAATGCAACAGTTACGGGTTGCTATTTTCATTTGACACAAAGTATTATGCGAAAAGTTAACGAATTTTGTATGAAAGAAGACTACGAAAAGAATGACAGTTTAAGATTGGTTATTCGCTGCTCACCTGCTTTAACTATGTTTACTTCATCTAAGGTTACTGACGTTTTTTGGTACTATCTGACAACACGCCAGGCCACATAAAGATTCCAGAGCTTTTAGCATATTTTGAACATAACGTATATTCGAGGCAGACGACGGCCAGGACGTAGTGACGTTATGTCCGCTCAATTGTTTTACTCCGCCATCTTTCCAGTAGAAAGATGGAATCATTTCGAAACCGCGTCTGAAGGGATTGCAAGAACAACGAACCCTATGGAAGAGTGGCATTACGGAATACAGGCACTTTTTTCAATGTCATCACCCAATATTATTGACTTCTATGAAAGGACTTGAAAAAGATTTGCAAATGCAACTAACACCATTTTAACAAACTATCCAGTGATTGAACGTCAGTGATTAATTGCCATGTGATTAAATGTCTCCAAACCGTGTAAGTGACTAAATTGTCTGAGTGAATTATCTACCTAGTGATTAAATGTCAATGATTAATTGTCATGTGATAAAATGACGTGTGAATAAACGTCTGTACACCGGACTATAAGTCTGAGGCAAACATATAAAATTTAAAAAAATAAAATTCCTATTGATTTTCGTTCCTTGAACATAATGTTTGAACTTAAGCAATGATATTAAGCAATGACAATGTTTGAACTTAGCAGTGACATTTATAAGACAATCCAGACTCCCGCTACTCCCGAAAACACAAAGTGAATCCGATTCCGCTTTTTCACACATTTTTTACTCCGGATCCGGGTCCAAAAAACGCAGAATCTCGTCGGTGTCGACTCCAGTACTCCAGATCCGTGACCACCACTGACACCGAGCTGGATTGTAAAATATCACTGCATTTGGCCTCCGTTGTTTCAACTTGTGACTGCATTCTAAATTGCATTATTATTGTATATTCACCACTGAGCCTCAACTCCGTGCTGGCATTGTTGCTACAGCGAATCATCAAAACGCTAGACTAAAACAACGTGACTACACTTTACTTTACGACAAAATCTATAAGNGAGAACTGCAATTTACTTGCTTGAACTATGCACNCTGGCATAGGCTCTTCGCACGTGCTAAAGCAATACATGAGTCAGCTTGTCTCTTGCAAGGCATCTGTCGAAACCTCTCTCTAGGTAGTTAGCAGAGATCAACAATAAAAACTTTTCAAAATCGGTTAAAAGTCAAATTGATAAATTAAAGTATGGGATTGTAGAATTCAAGGAGACTTTCTCATCACAAAAAACGCCTTGAGTTATAGGGGGAAAGTTGAAAAAAACAGATAAAAAAGCTGCCTAATTTCACTCACAATCTTGGACTTAACACTGAGAACTTCGGTTCTCGTTTACATATATTCTGTCAGAAATTACCCAGAACTTAGGACGTCAGAAAATTTTCGGTAAAAACACAACCCATTCCGGCCAATTTTTGTAGGATTTTATAAATTCGAGAAAAATCCGAAAAATGCTACAAACAGGGACCAAGTCCTTGCCCATAATTTTCTTTGTTATGAGGCTTAGCGCATTTCTCGCAGTGTATATTTTTGGGTTTTCGCCTATGTCGTTTATTTCGGACTGCGTTTCTCTTCCACGAGGAAGAAAATTTTGTGGTAGTTAAATTAAGGANTCTTCCTTCAAATTAATTTTTTTACTAACGCTTGTTAACTGTTTTGCAGTGGCCAGGTTTATATCAACAACATAATTATTTTGGTATACTTTTTTAATCTGCGTTGGCATGCTGAGAGTGATCAGGGAGCTGAATGCTAAAGCATGTAGATAATGCAATATGTTACAAGAACTATTCTCTTCCGCTTAATGGAGCAAGGTATTGCAGAAAAAAATTAGGTGAATGAGCTTTTAGAATAAAATTTTTTCTGCCAAACAAGTCACTATGACAGGAATTAAAAAAATTCATGCTGCAGTTTTCGAAAGTGATGCCGTACAAGTGCTCACAACACTATTGCACGCAATGCTATATTTCGTAAATTCTGCAGTTGAACCACGCTGTATAATGTGACGTGCACCACTACCGAGCATAGGCGTAGCCAGGGGGGCCAAAGGGGCCATGCCCCCTCAAAAATTTCAAAAAATACAGTCATTTTGTGCTTTGAGACGCATTTTTCCCAGCAAAATAGTGTTATTCGCCTAAAATCAAACATTTTGGCCCCCCCAAATTTTTGGGCTGGCTACGCCACTGCTACCGAGACTTCTTCTGACATGAAACGAGTCGGATTTGCGCAAATGCGGGAAGCCTCATCGACAAATGAACACCAATATTAAAATGAACACCAATATTCGGATAAACTATACAAACAAGCAGCGGTTATGGAACCTCGACCATCTGCAGCCAGCAATACATTTTCGCAGAATGATTCACAAAGAAAGCTTAGTTTGCGGATCGTTGACTTCCTAGGAAATTAGTGACAAAGAAAGGAAGTTATTTAGTTTAAATTTTAAAGTAAATTTTTTCTTACTAGCGTATGTTTGCAAATTATTGGTTGGAACAGTGATTGGACAAAAGTGGTCGGTACCTCTGCTCTCCAAAATTTAGGCTTGTCGCGCGTTGAAAATGGACTTCTCGAATGCAGGTATTTTCTGGTTTTTTAGTGGAATGTTGACATCCGCTGGATTACAAAGATTGACATATTGCAAACCCTAAGATTATTTAACGCATTGCAGCAATTAAACGATTTGATCTGCAGAGAATTAAGCGTAGCACGAGGGTACTTCATTGCTAAGTAGGGAATTCCTTTCTCAAAATGTTGTCAGCATAGGCTTGACATTCCAGCACACAATTATACACGCATGAGTGAAAATCGCGTGACACCTTCGCTTTATGCACGACTGGATAAAACGTAGTAGCATGTTTCTTGCTTTGAACAAATTCAACCTAAAAGTTTCAACCAACCTATTGTGTCAGAAGGTGCGAGTAATCCTTCAGTTAGAGGTCGAACAGAGTAAAATAAGTTTGCTTTTACAAAAGATTTATATTGCTCATGGAAAACGAAGAAACATGCAAATATAACAAGATGCCACAATTTGGAGGTTTTCTTAGGTTGGCTCTTCTCTATTCTCAGATTTCAGTGACAAGTAGAAAAACGACTAGCAATGTACACGGAGAAAAAATTAACATGCCTTTTAGGCAAGTATGTGCACTCATTGTAAGGTAGCTTCTTATTTCTCCTTTTAAACACACTGAACAAAAAATTACAAAACGTTGCACCAAAAATGTTCAGGTTAGTCAAACCTTTGAGTTATAAGTCAAATGAATTTTTTTATGGAAGATGCTTTGAAAACAAGGGACATTAAATATTTAAATGTCGAGACTCCAGTGTTCTTCGCCCCCCTATTAAAATTTTGTGACTATTTACCTAGTTTCATGTACGTTAATATCGCCATTCAAGCTTAATAATGTGTAAAATATATGTGCACATAAACGCAGAGGGCTAGTACTCAATTGTCTCATTGCGATTTGCCATTTTAACGTACCAAATACTAATGTATTCATGTATTCAACAACAGCACCAAGAAAAACAATAAGAAGAGCAGCAATAACAAAAACAACAGCAAAACAAGAAGCAAACCATATGTAGAAGTTTATCACCAATCATCCGATCGCAATTATTGTAGTACGTCTTACAATCGCTACTTTCCATTAATTTCACGTTGCTAGCTTCTAACCCACTATTGCTTACTTTCCTCATTGCAATTTAGAGACAGATTTTTACGTTTTAATTGTTTGAATTAGGACGAAGGAAAGGTGTGCGCAAAACGGTAAATATATGTTGGCTTGCTAAAAAATCTTCAGAGACGTACTCTTCTCTTAAACTAATTCGAGATTGGTGATACCTAAATCTGAAAGAAAATTGGTATAGAAAAACACATTTTGTTTCCATAATACGCATAACATACATTCGGTGAAAAGAAAAACTCATCATCCAGAAATCAAAAACACTTTTTCAAAAGCTGCGGTCGAATTCGTGTTTACAAGAATCTTGGTTGAATCACAGGTTCCATATCCTTTTTCCTTTATCATGGACATTCGTCGGCCATCATCGAAAACCAATTTTTGTGGAGTACTGAAAGGACGAAAAGAAGGAATGGCGCAGGATAAAAAGCACGTTGTTGATAGTATCCTGGTAAATTACTATCATCTTTGATCCGAGGCAGAGTGCCGCCAAAACCTGGTTAGCTTTTTGGCGCGGATACTCTGAATTTCACTCAAACTCGTAAAGAAATTGTGTTGTCACTAAAGCGCCATGATTACTCGAAGCAAGGTATCAAACTTACCACGAGCATGAGGCCTGCTGCAGCACCGACATGCCGTGCTTGAATAAAATCAGCAGGTGCATTGTTGCATGCGAGTGGTCTGGTGATTTGTCGGAGGTTCAGAGGTTGGATAAGTCGAAAATTGCCGCCGACCAACGCCGCAAGACTGCAAGAGACTCACCCTGCTGAACCAGGCTGGTGTGCATAGCCGGCTTCTATTGATAAGAGCTGCTAGTGGCGAAAAACGAGCTTAGTTCAAAGGCAGTAGTTTTCATTCTAGCCGATCCTGAATCGCTGAAGTGTGAAACCACGGACGTTCACAGGTGGGTGGGGCGTGAACGGATCAGTTGAGCATATAAAATGTTTGTAAAAGCACAATTACCATAAGCTAATTATAACAATAAAGATAGCTAACAATACTCGTTGTATCCACCATTTCTAAAAGTTGAAATATTTACTACAAGTGCGATAGCGTAGTTATCACACACTCTGCTAAACGTAAGATGACGCTCATATGCTCTTTGTGTAAAATATCAGGATGCACTCCAATAAACGGAGTAATATTTAGTGATTCGCAGTGGTGCGAGATTGACATTTGAAACTTCACTGGCGGCAAGGTGGATGAGTTCGTTTTGAATGTCGTTGATCAAATAATGACATTGCGATCGGGAGCAAGACGTGCTCATGCAGGCGTTCTACTTTGTCATACTTTGCCAGAAATTCGAACATACCAAGAAAATTTCCAAAATGAAGAGAACCAGAAACTTCGTTGGAACCACGAAAAACAAGGTTCCTTTCCGTCAAATACAAAGTGGTGTCTATCAGCTTTTACAACAGAGACTTTCCCAAGCTGCTTTTCGATGTTTGCTAAGTCCATTGCTTTCGATTCAATAGTGTTTTCATCACTGCTGTAAACCAATAATGAAAGTTGCAAGAAAAAGCAAAGATAAAACTAACATAAGCGAAAACGATTTGTGGAAAATTGTCAGTAAAACTGCAGCCAGGAATAATATCAACATTTGTTGCTTTTTCACAGTTTAACTCATGCATTAAGACATTCGAAATGCGCTTTTCCATTTTCATGCGATCTTTAAACTTTTTCGCTAGTCCTTCNCATGTTCTGATGTCTGCAGAAACAGAACATCAGCCGGGCGGAACAGNTTGCAATGGTAANAAAATATTGCATCTACTTTTGTTAACACANCAACCAACGCTTCTGCATTTTTTCTCCGTTGTGCGTGGTGCTAATATAAAATCAGGCCGAAAGCCGCTTTCTTGGTTCATTGTCATTGGATGGAAAATCGAGTAAAAGTTGTTGAAGCCTTTATTCGCGTAACTAAGTCGTATCTCTGAGTATCCGATAACTTTTCTGGACACTCCGCTGGATCTCCCGACATCTGTAAAGGTGCTTCCAAAGATATGCATTTGGTCTCTTCTCCTACATTTTACATATAGTTGATAACCTGCAGATTAATGAAAAACCTGCAGGATACTCGTAACGAAACACCAGCGTTCAGCAGCTGAGCGGCTACAAACGCGTTTCCTCTATATTGTTTTTGATATAACCATCGCATAATCGTCGTTAAACATCTGAAATATCCTTCACTCTTAGGTTAAAACTACTCAACATGCTCTTCTGAGTACAATCTGCCATAAATATTTTTATTGTTAATCGCTTCGCTTGTTTGTGAAATTAAAAGCTTTATTACAATGAAAACTTATTGCTACTTATAGCTTGGTGATTTTGAGCGAAACACGTTCAATTTAATTTTACAACGAACCATGGTTAGCCTTCAAAGGCAGTTCTACTGAATAAAAAATAAACCTTGCCAAGCAAACGTTATTGTGAAACGTTGCCATGTTCAGAATTGACGTTGCTTTATACTCACTCCGAGCTCGTGTTTTCTACAGGCCTTTTATGAAAATATTGAGTAACTTAGTGAGTGGACGACAAAAGATTTACCTCTCGTGATCCGGCAATCTTACACTCTTTTCTTTTCGAAGTCCACCTCTTGCTCTTCCGCGAACATTTCATCCCGGCATTCGGACTGAGCTGTCCCTTACATTTGCGGTGATAGGGCTACTGCGCTAAAACGATTTCTGCTTAATGGACTTGACGACGTGGCGTACAGTACATGCAAAAGCACGTTGTGGTAAAGACATGAGCCACGGACGTTATGACCAAGCAATATCATTAATATGTTTTATGCATAGACCGGCAAGCAGTGACGTGTGTTTTAGCGCCCTAAACGTTATACAGTATGTGCAATTGCGAAGTGTCGCTGCTAGGGTGTCAAGTTCCGCCACTTAGTTACAAATATTCGGAAAGTTGTTTTGCTCTCATGTTTAGTTGGCATGACACAGTAATGCATAAAATCGCACATCGGTTGGCCCCCAAACATGCAGGCCCCCAACTGACGGTTTGGGGATTCTATCCACAGCTCTGCCCACCACACAATGTAAATTAAATGAAAACTCTTTTAACTTTGTAATGCGATGGGTAAAATACTTGTAAGCAATGAATAACGTTGCTTGTATGCCTTATACGCATTCAGAAAAAAACGTGGTAGGTTAGACTCGGGTGATTTATTACAAGCTTTGTTTTCTTTGACCTGTGATGCGTCTGCAAATTTTGAAAAGATTGTGCGAACTACCAATGTGTAGCACTGATAACACATAATCCGCTTGTATTGCAGGGCAAGCAAAGGTTTTTGTTTTTTATTGATAATTCATGCAACCTTTAAACACGCAAGTCACTTACTTCGTTTGCAGTATGCGCGTCTGTAACACAGTAGATAGTCTGCTCATGTGTTAGCAGAAACCCAACAGAAAACCATTGATGCAGATTTCATTTTAGCTGTGATGAGTGCAGTTTTGCCTGACGGGATCCAGTAAGCGGTTAAACTCAAGATTATCTTTTGCACCAACCGCCTTCAAACACTGAAGAATTATCAGTTAAACCAAGAGACGAACTGATTCGCTAACCAATTATAGCCAACGAAATTTACACAGCGTGTCACGTAGCCAGGGGTAGCACGGGGGGTCATTCCCACCTAAAAGTTCTAGCATACCTTGTCTTTTAGTGCTTTGAGAAGCGGTGTCCCAAAAATACTGTTGCTCGCTTAAATCAAAACATTTGACCCCTCCAAATTTTGTACTGGCTACGTTACTGCGTACCACCTCACCCCAAGAAAGAGTACAATAGCAACGTGTCTTACCAAACATTTCAAATCCTGCGGTTTAATGATGTTACATCACAAAGCAAAAATATGAGAACAATTTGATAGCTTTCACAATGTAAATGCTTGGCAAACTTCACCGTTAATTCAATAGAGACGATATATTCCATTTCCAAAAAAGCATTTTGCAGCTTTTTGTCTGCTTAAACAAAAACTTGCTTGATTTACGTTTTCAGCTATCTTGAAAGGTTTCACATGAGTGCATCACATGAGTGCATGAGCAAACGATGAACAGGCTTGTTAGTAATATTGGAAGCACTGACGTCTGCTAATGTCCACATATACTGCCGATGTCTATTGCAAAATGTAACAACACTCGAAAACTTTTCAAAACCAAAAGCTCTCAGTTGTTTTGATAAAAAATCTAAGTGATTAAGTTTGAAACAGACGATTGAGACGATAGGTAGGAAGAGTGAAAAACTTGTTCTCAAATTGATGAAGACCAATATATAATTTTAATCGTTATCGACAAACAAAATACAATATGCAGTGACTTTTTTGAAATAAATCAAACCACTTATTGTCACAGTTTCCCATCCCTAAAACTGTTGAAGTAAACAGGGTAGTGATAGCAAAGATAGGTCGGCAAAGTGTTGAAATTGAAATTGTGTTGTGTTTTCGGCAACGTTAATGGAATTGGTATCAAAGCATTCATCAAGAATTTAACTAAAAAATGCGCAGTTATTACTCGTGCAGCGTTTACTATCGTCAAACTTGAAACTGCTTTGTCCTTCATAAACACGGCATTGCTTTGAATTCGATGTAAACGACAAAACCTTCTAGAAATCTTATTAAGTCGATAATGGTTGTCTTAATTTTTGGTTTTCAACATCTGCCAACATTCGTAGTATGCGCCATGGAAACAACATTGAAGATAGCAGATGAAGAACATGTGTTAATAACACTAGTACTTCCAAAATCTTTAGCAAATAAACAAAAAAATTAAGTGCACTATTCTCGAAATTGTGTTTCTTGAGATGAAAAACATGCAATCATTTTTAGAGACATTTTTAAAAAAAGACGAACGTTGTCAGTTTGCTCGTATGGACTCCTTGTGAGTAACAATTTTGATTTCTTGCACTAATTATTTTGGTTTACGGGCAAGTAAAGGTGCATGTTTGTGACATGACTTCGCAGAAAGATTGTTATAAATCAATATATCTTTCGTACAAACCGTGATATAAAAAAGTAAAGCACAGCCAGACCAGTGACCTTGTCCAGAGCTTCATAAAAGTTCTCATACACAGTATTGCAATGGACGAAATGCAGGTCGTAAAAGAAAAACTTCCCATTCAGCTAATGATCTGATCCATTGCTATTTCCTTTCTTAGCCTAATGCCAATGAAACCGAACAATATGCACGGTAAAAACAGCCGGCATTTTCCTGTAATGAAAAAAAGGTGCCAACAGTTTGCTTGAAGACGATAGGTATCAATTTAACTTTAATTTGGGCCGAGATGGCAATTGTTTGTCAAACATTTTGCAATGACGCAGGAACTAAAAATTCAAAATTGTTTGTATCTGCTGGTGTTTGTAGTGAAAATTAACCCTACGTTACAACGCAAACATATGAAATGGAAATAATATGAAATCAATGCCACCTGTAATAGGACCCATATGTGCACGATCACAGCTAATAATACTGGACGAGCACAAATGTCCAGTTCTAAACATGCAACACGTGTCGCTTATTGCCTCTGCAAATACCTGTTTCGCCAACTGTTTATGCAGAAACGTATGCTACTGCAGATGTTGAGCCGCAGAAAATTTCTCTTTTATGGAAATGATAATTTTTAAGGAGCAAAATTCATAGCGATCCACTATTGCTACGAAAACAAACATAATCTACCTGAAGTCTTGATTGCATGATTTTTTGGCCAACGTGCTTTTCGTTCGTTTACAGAGTTCACCCCAAAAAATTTCTCACTCATCACTGTAAAAGCGGATCTACTGCGTTGTTGATAGTATGATTTTTTGCGTAGTCCATCTACAAATAAGCTGTGAATAAATAGGACCTCGTGATTCCACAGCATATCCATAAAACGATAATAAAATAAAAAAGCAAACTGCTCTGTGTATTGGCAAAAGCAATTATTGCCAAGCAAGTGGCGTTGCTTTCTTTGAATGAACAAGAGGCACAGCAAAACTCTTCAAATACATTGCACTGAACGAACATACACTTACACGAAACGTGAAAGCAGCTGGTTTTTCCGTGACAAAAAATATCCGTAAGAATCCATTTGCCTCATACGGACCAAGAAGTAATTCTACCACGGATTCTGTAACAGGTTTTCCAAGGAGGTTTTCACTGTGCAACATAACGATAGTTATTTAAAAAGAACGTTTTCCTAATTACCAATGATTAGTGGATGTCTGCATACTGTATAGTTTGTAGTTTTATTCCAGTAACTCAAAACTCTGTGCACGAAATAATTTAACTAGGTACGCCACAACTACACCTTGTAGTTGCTAATGATCGTTTCCAACAACTTTGCTCACAATAGAAATCAGTTGTTCATATATGTGAGAGCATGCGCGGATTGCCTTTTTTGTCAAAACGAATTATGAAGGACTGCGAGGTTTTCTGTGGTTAGTGACAATAACGCAAATCGAAAGACAGCTTTACCCAACCATGCTGTCGGCAAATAGTTTCAGGTGAGGTCTAAACCTAATGAAAAGGAGCCGCTACTGCCATTTACTCATCAGCTGCCCATCGATCACACATTCTTTCGACTGAGAGGCAAGCACTGTGACGCTGATCTGCCGTCACCTTCGCTATCGCAAATTTCAGTTCAACAACGATTTTTTTCTCAAGAAAAGATGGCACTCAGCATTTGCCCTTGTACAGTACATCACTTTGAGTTGTTACAATGCTTGACATTTATGGCTATATAATGCTTACTGAACCCGTCAGATGTCTTTAAAGCTTAACACACATGTGCGTCGGAAGGACTTTTTCCAGGGGGGGGGCAATAGTGGATATTTCCATGTGGTGACCAAAAGCATTTTTCAGACGGGGGCCAACAGTAATGAATTTCATTTTACCAACTCGAAAATAACAGAAAAATATTTTTCTACTAAAAAGTTAATAGGAAAATGGAAAAACCCATGGGGACAAAGCCCCCCCTGCTCCCTCCTTGCTACACCCATGTACACAATATTTGGTTGGATTTTTTGCAGCTTTTGACGCGAGTCATTTTCAATCACGAAATGTATGAAATATTATCCTTTTGAATAGATCTTTTACGTGTTTTGCTCACACGATTTTATTGTTTTACCTATCTTCCCCCCTCAAGAAGATAACCAGTGAGCAGCGAATCTTTGCACAATGTGGATGCAATCAATAAATGGCATTCGTGAGCTCACAGAATACAGGTGTTGGCAAAAGCAAGCATGAAGCGTTTCACTCTATCTACAGTCTTACACTATAAAGTTAAGCTTTATGGTGAGGGTTTCGGACGAATCAGGGAGCCAAAGGTGGATAGAAGCACAAAAAATGATATTTTAAAAAACAACAACCGGTTGTCTTACCGATTGACCGTTTATGTAAATAGTTCGGAAAATTTTATCAAAAGTTCAATGCCGCTTGCTTGCAACAACTAACCAAATTATCGAAATCTTACGAGGTACCTTCTGCACGGCTACACTGAGTTTCACAACACATTTTTTCATAGTGCATTTAAATAGATGTGGCGCTCTGAAGATTTAAAGAATAAAAAAAGTTCCTAAGAAGTTATCATAAATTTAAAATCATTCTGTCCCTATTTTGATCTTTGTTTCCTTGGATCCCTTGACTTGTGGTGGGGGTAAAGCAATAAGCGGTTTATGTTTTCCATAAACCCTAGAATGAAAATGCTTGGCTAGAAGAATGTTCCTTTTTTGCAAATAACATTGACTTATGAGTAAATTACCTCGCGGGGTTTCTGGTGTCAGCATCAAAACTAACCTAACCGCAAAAATTTTTGCAAGTTTTTTCATCAAGTCATTAATGTTAGGATATGCAGTTGCACATTTGGAAAGTCAAGCCTGTCAACGTATTGTTGACGAAGAAATACGTACGTAAACATGACTGTGGAAAGCTGCCTAATGGGATCTCAGGGGTTTGACTCTTTGATGTCTTTTTTCGTAGTTTGTGATCAGAGACATCGTTTAAAACCTAACCAATAGTAATTGATTAACAACGATTTCCTGTTGTGAAATGGCAGGTGACACACTGATTTTCCGTTTCTGAGATTGCATGCGTCAACATCATCAAAAAGGTGTTTTCCAGATAGTTTTCTGGGCGTTTTTAGATTTTCGACGTACGATCTGATTTGACCGAATCCCACAAGCAAGCATCCGGAACACGCAGTGAGAATACTAGATGTAAGGTGTTCGCCTATGTGTATCTGGCCTACTGCCTTGATAGCGGTACTTTTTGTTTCTTTCTTGTTTGACCAGCAAACAGGGATTGAAATGGTAGCGTTGTTGATCTTAAGAAATGTTTTGTTGATATGATGACGTTTTAAAACATCAGCAAGGTGCAGTTCAAAAATACATAATACACGGCTAGTTACAGAATCTCTTTGAGCAATTTTTCCATTTTTGCGCAATTGTGCGAAAGAAAGGAAAAGAAAAGCACAGGTAAACGCAATTGCAAATTTTGCTTTAACATTAAAATGGGCACAAAATCTGTTTTTTGCGTGTAAACGATATTTGCAAACAATGAAAAGCTTTGTGTGAATGCAAAAAGGTAGCGCTGTGAACATTCAAAGCAATGGTTGCGCAACAGAGAAACAAAAAATTAGAAGCAATCCACAAAAATGTTAGACAGACACGAAAACAGTTAGAAGCAAACTATAGCAAGTAACAGCTGAGGTAGTTTTCCTGTTAGGCAACCGGAAAAAGAAACGGCATCAACAACGTGCTTATGTGAATTTTGAATAAATGAAAAGCAATATCAGGCTAGGAACACTCCGCCTCGCAAATTATTTCTTGTAAGCTAAACAACGTGCTCATAAAATTTCCATTTTTGTACAATTACCGTCAACAAATAAACCTTTGAAATTTCATTGGAATAAAAATTTAACAACAAAAGTTTTTTTCGACCTGTTAAGTGGTACAGTGGCTTGGATACGTCCCACTGTATCCGGTAGGAGTTTCGATTCCCGGTTGTTTCATACCGAAGAGTTAAAAAACGGTACTTGCGATTGCGACCTGCTTACCCTCGTGCTCGGCGTTGTTGGGTGGGTGCAAGGGAAAGGTTCAAACGCATGAGTGCTGCCACTGCACTTACCACCAACGCAGCATTCTAAGGATCTTGTTTTGCATAACGTCTTGAATCCCAGACCCAACGCAGTAGATTTAAACATGCATGGCAGTAACAAGGAACACACAAATGTACGAAAGAACGCGAAGACAGATGCAGCATGTGGCGGTAGCATTAAGGCATACTTTACGCTTGATGGCGCTAGCACAATTGCTTTGATGGAACACAAGCCTATATGTGATGTAGCGCCATCACGGTTGTTACAATTTAGCACTGCGATTACTTCCAAGAAGACCGGTTTATAAACTTAATGGGGGTGTTCGAGGCTGCAAAAGGCCAGGGGTCATTTAGGTTACAGACCTCTCTAGGCCGATGCTTCCTATAGCGTATAGAAAAAATAAAAGTCTGTTGCTCGGAGTATAGGTTTAGTATGAGCAATACGGTTATACGTTTTGTGGAAGCAAAATGCGTTGCAGGCAGAGTCATTCAATGCAAAATAGCTGCGTGGCTACCGAGGCGCAAGCAAGAAAGAGCGCCCGCAGACCACTGGACTGACGGGAAGCAAAAAACGATAATATTGTAACAGGAGATTTTCTTCTCTATTAGTACATATTTAGTACAGAAGTATTTGCTACGGAAAGTTATCACAAAACAAAAAACAAATGACATTGAATAATGTTTTATTATATAAAGCTGGCCATATCAACGGGACAGACTGGGTTGCTTCTTACTGCACAGTTACAATTCTCGCAGCTATTTCTGACAACAAAACTCCAAAGGCAGAGTCCACGGTAAGTCTGGACCTGTATTGTTTCTTCATATTTGCAAGAGCTGAAAATGCTGTCTCACACATGTGGGTAGCTGCAAATGGTCATACAAACTTTAGTTACCCTTCTTAAGAGCAATGGATATTCGTCCTCAACACTTAACCAGAAAGATGGAAGCGTTGTTTGATTGATATTACTTGTATTCTTATCAGATGTCAATTCGATCAGATAACAATTCGGTTAATGCTTTTCGCGTCCTGACAGATTAGTTTTGCAACAGCGAAACATCTCCTAACGGTAAAAGCCTGGGCTCCCGGGCAACAGACAACAACCTTGGGCTGCTTTATGACCCAAAGGTAGCAGTTAGTTTCTCCTCTCCCCGGTGGAACGTCGGCACAAACCCTGATTTGCCTTCCGGACTGTCGGCCTTGACAACCGACTGCCGAACAGACGTGCTCTAGGAAAGTTCCCGCGGTCACAACACCGGTCCTCTCTCATAAAGCCACCGAGACACAAAGTTCCTTTCCACAGCCATCCGGTGAAGTGTTGGAACTTCCGCAAGGCTGATTGGAAGCGCTTTTGCCTTCTTACAGGTGAATCCGTTGAGAGATTGCCACCTGCGGTCAATTCCATCAACTTCTCGCACTCCAGTCGCAAGGCGTTCACCACCATCAACAAACTTACTGGCAGGTCTGGACGCTCCTCTCGCCTGTGCCCAATCTCGGCAAACTCCATCGCCTTGCAGCTCGTGAAGAACGGGGCACACAAGACTGGGAGGAGCAAGTCCGCAAGGCTCATCAACAAGGAGCTGTCCGAACTATGGAAGGTCCCAATACCTGAGGGAAACAGTGTCTCTGTCCCTTTAGGCAGAGGAGCTTACTTCCGCCCTCAGGCCCCTGAAGCGATGAAAGTCTCCGGGTCTGGATTCTACATTCCCGGAGTTTATACTCCACTCCGGGTCGACTCGAAAATTTTAGTTTTGCGACTCCCTCACTTCCTGCACGCGCCAACTCAAAATTCCCAAGATTTGGAGAAGAGCACTAATAGCTGCGATCCCTAAGCCGGAAAAGCCATTGGAGGACTTAAAGAGCTGCCGCCCTATATCTCTTCTGTGTGTCCCCTTCAAAATATTCTAGAGACTAATCTACGCTCGTGTCCAACCAATCATCAACCTATTGCTCACGCGGGAGCAAGCCGACTTTCGACACGGGAGATCGACCGCAGACATTTCACCCTGCTCACACAGGACATCGAAGATAGCTTTTCGGCTTAGAAGAAGGCCAGAGCTCTGCTTGTCGATCTCACAGCAGCCTACGACACTCTATGGCACCGCGCACTCACCTGCAAGCTGCTGCAATTGCTGCCCGATAGACACATGGTCCGCATGATTATTGAGCAGTGGCGGATCCAGACCAGGCGTTTGAGGGGGGAAGTCAAATTGGGGGGCGCCAAAAATGTCTTCAGTTACTTAAATACCAAAGGTTGTCTGCGACGTGCGTTGTGTGTCACACAAAAGAGGCTATCTTTTGTAGGTCAAAAAGTAGCTATTTGTGTTGGTCGAACTATGCTATTTTTCAGGGAATAACCACCTGTTTGAAAGCGCTTTATATCATTAATTCAGAAAACGTTTCAAAACGGTCCCAAACAGGAGGCCTCGTTTTTCACATGCTACTGAGATATCGTGTATCTACGAAATGTATTTAAAAGGTATAAAACATTCTACGCGCAAACACTTGCCACTGTTTTGGCTATCCCCAGCGAAATCAGTGAAGAACAATGTCTGAAACGCATTCCCGACCTGGTTAGAAACGGAACGGCTCTTCTTAGACTTGGAAGTGACAACTCATGTCCCACGATAGGACTCAAATCAAAAACTAAATGACGATCATGTTTCAAATCCAAGCTTGTGCATTTACATGTACATGAAAGACTTATTTATTGTTGAAGCGACAATTCAAAAACAACACGTGAATAAAAGGCATTTGCCAGGACACTACTCCCATTTTAGGTAGCTTTGCTGACCATCGTATAAAACGATCTTACAATCACATAATAGATTTACACTGGGCCTTCAAGCATATTGCCCTAAAATACATTTAACGCTTCTTACAAAGGTAGATTTACAATCAAGTCTCTAAATGCCGTATCACATTTTTCGACAGTGGATTGTTGATGTGAAGAAAAAAACATCAATCCCACTAGACCAGGTTATTAAAGAAAGTTGTGACACTTTTCAACATAAGTGGAAGCTAGCGGGCTGCGCCCCCAAATTCACAACCAATACGTCCAAAGTCAAGCTCTAGTCTCCCCATGAAGTCATTTTTCAAGTCATTGTATACTATTACGAAGCCCCAGAGAAGCTCAACGTCACCCCCAATGCTGTTGATATGTCGATGGATCTGTTTCTTTCCAGCCAGGCCAGAAACCACAGAGGAGAATCAGCCTATCACCAATTTAAAACCACGAACCTTCGCCAACACCACGGTCACCAGTAAAAAAATTAAGATTTCACCAAAAGATTGTTTTTTTGCTCAAATTTATAGGATGCAAGCGGAATGATCTAACAATCACCAAGCTAAGCATTTTTCTGTGGGTTGCAGATTTCATTAACCAAGCGAAACTTGTCTTTTCATGGCCAGCGTGAGTTGTCTACGGGTTTGCAGTTGCAACAAAAAGTTCAAAACCACACAGCATCAGCAACTGTTGCCTNACGCATCGCCAGGTGGGGGAAAAGGCACCGCTACTTTACCAATTTGGACGACAAATATTCAAGTGTTGAGCAAAAATTGTTATGACCATGCAAAACCAATTATTCATTCCACAGCTGTAGATAGCTAGTATTTTGCCAAAGTTTCTGCGTTTAAGCTATAGACGCACGGAGTGGGGGGGAGATTCGGACAAGATTAAAAAATTCAGGAATAACTTCCGGTTATTTTTTGGCAAGTTTCTGAAACAGAACCATCGCCCTGCAGAATTCTCCTACTCTTTTTTCCTCAAAGTGGCGCAAAAATTCGTGCGAATTGAAAATTTTGCCCCGCCGAAAGCCTAAGGTTCCCTTGTGCCTCTGGTTAGAGCTGTGTACCATGATTTGTTGAGGCGCGTCGCT
>JGI24159J19872_10004978_pt1 | contig 17081 bp, 8 predicted proteins | sample Ectturendosymbi4_FD_19872 | JGI IMG/M metagenome (IMG submission 19872) | reverse complement strand
AGGAGTTTTAGAAGCGGACAGCACGGACGTGCACATTGCTTGGCTCCTTTGAGTGCGCATCTTTAAGTGCCTTGCTCAAGCGCACAGCAGCGATAACACAGCCAGGTTTAGGGAGTCAGACCGTACGATCCGGAACCGTCGTGGGCACCACGTTGGTGACCACTGCCGTAAAGTTTTTTGTATGGAAGAACACAGCACGCAAGGAACTTCAACCCCTTGAGTTAACAAGCAAGTTAACTACAGAATTTGCCTATAACGGCACCTCCAGGGGATTGCATAAAGAACGTTATTTCCGAGTTGACAATTTGACATTATAAGCGAATTGAAATGCATGTAAATTGTAAATGATGCCATCGCGACCAAACAAAATGTAACGTTATGAGCGAATTGACGCTCCAGACGAAGCCATTATAAACAAATTCAACTCTATAGAACAGATTTACGTAAGGTTTCAGGACCCACTCGGATTAAACTAAAAAGTTATTTTCAGGGCAAACTGCTTAGTATTTAGGGCAAATTGTTATTTTCAGGGCAAATTTTTTCCGCCCCCCCAATAAAATGCCTTCCCGTACGCTTATGCACGATATTGCTGTTTTTTTGGAGAAAATTTACCGCTGTCCACCGTCATCCAAAGGGGAATAGTTTCCAAACAAACCAATTGTTGTCAAATAACTAAACGATTTAAGCGCAAGCAAGTTATATCTGGTGGTTAATTTCCTCAACCTTAATTTGAAACCTGCTTCCTTGCATAATGTTAATCTTTTTAGGTTTGCTGGCATAAACAAATTTGCTCAACTTACCTTGATCATATCCACCGAAAGACCCATATGTCCAAAATGTGCTGCAATATATAAAACAGCTCGGTACTGGAAGCTCCTCACTACTTTATCCCAAGAGAAATATCTCAGTGCAGTCTTTTCATGACCTTTAAATAAACACAGTTAAGCTTGAGCTTGAAGACGTTTTGCAGTACGTCTGGGCCATAGAAATTACCTGCCAAACACGATTATAGAGTTTTGTGCAGTAACAGCAACCCTTAACTCAATTATTCACACTCCAACTAAGCAGTAGAATATTGCAAAAGATCGGTGGAGGAATTTCAACACAAACCGACAACACAATCGTTCCCTTTGAGCGTGATTTCGAACTTGAAAATAATATCAGTTATAGTAAAGTAAACTTTCTTAATCAGATTTAAGAAAATAAAATAAGCACAATGTATCCTATCCAACCGATCCATAATCTTTAGCTAAAAATGTGCACAGGCCATGAATAAAAAATTGAAGTGGACTACAATAAGATAGAGGCAATTAGCGACCCATGTGCCGCATGTGGCCCGCCGCAGCGTTTTCAGCGGCCCGCGGAAACAATCAGGAAAAGTCTTCAAATCTTAAAGTTCCTCCCGTTTGTCGCAGTAAATGTTATTGCTGAGGCTAACTTGAACCGAGACTTGCTTCTGTTTTCATTATAAGGTATGGCCCTCCGCTAAACACGGCTTTCTCAAAGTTTCTCCTGAGTCAAACCCACTCTTCGCTAGCCGTTAGTTAAAGGAAAGCGTGGATCAAGAGTGAGCGAACTTCTCGGCGCAATGGCCACATTCAGAAATTCACAACTCTAAGGGAGCGCAAAGGCAATCGAAGAGATGAAAATAGTCAAAATAAGAGGTTGCGTTTGCCGCTTCCCTTTGTGAAGGTGAAGTTTTTTCAAAAATGGGTTGCTGAGACGCAGATGGCCAACTCCATTGTCTTCATTGTTATGGTCACGCATGAGCGCGACTTTACTATCGAATGCAATCGCCAGGGATGGCAATAGCATGGTAAAAAGTTGAAAACTACTCAGGGTCGCCTAACTACCAAGGATTTCTTTCTTTGCAAACCTGCACCTGCTAAGTATATTTTACCAAGTTTTTTTTGTAGGTCTACTGTAGTGGTTGAAGACCCGGTGTTCCTTAAATTTTTCCATGCTCGGCAAAAATCATGGCGACTGATGCTGACCGTAACCTTGTGAGGCATCGAAAGCGCTGTTGAAGCTAATGCCGTGGTATGTTGTTGAACGCATAGCCTACATGCTCTTTCCAAATGTTAGGTTAGCTCTTCAGCAAGAGCAACAAAACATTTTATAAATACGTCCAGCATTCCTGCGTGATACGCTTTAGGCCTATTTCTTCTTGGATAGTTTCGTTCTAATTGTCGTATTTTTGCGACATTTGCTATTCTTTCCGTAAAGCATAAGAATTTTGCCTTGCCATGTTGCTTCGCTCAGGCAGCTGGATGTACCGCCTAAATATTCCTGTTAATGGCTTTTGAGAGCCAAATAATTCGGATGTAAGGGGCCTACCAGTCAAGGCAGAGGCGGATCCAGAGGAGGAGGCGATTGGGACGATCGCCCTCCTACAACCTACGAAAGCAACTGTTTTCACCATGATTTTGAACAATTCGGAAAATAGCATTCGCGATATAAGGCCATTTTGCCGTCCATTGTTTTGTCACAGCAGTGTTGTGAAGTATACTTCATCTCTCTTACAGAAGTGAACCGTAATGAGAATTGACTGCCAAATATCACTGAAATCGCCCCCACTAAGCTTACTGGCTGGATCCGACTTTGAGTCAAGGTGATGTACTGCGTCAACATCTTATGGTAAGGGCCGAAGGTTTTTGATAGTTGATATACGCCCCTAGGATTCAGATTCAAGTACAAAAATGCATAAAAAGGAATGTTTTTTAATAGCTTGTAAGGTAACTGCAATTCTAACCTATCCATATGCCATGTTGTCTCCACAGGTCTTTTAGTGGAAGAGACTAACCATCCCATGTCAAACCTGTCATCTAAATATATTTATTCACTTTCCTTCGTCAGCTGGACCGGAGCAAGGTGAGGTTTGGCCTAAAACGCGTATTAGGGGTTTGGTCAGACTCGCAAGTCCCATGAGAACCATTTGTAACACATCCAAAGGATTGATCGAGTGAAGGACGTTTGTTGATGTATTGCACGTCCATCATCATTTGCCGCAGAGTACAGTACATCTTACAATTTACCAAAGCCTACAGAACTGCGCAGACAATACCTCGTCTACACTACAGTATGCACATAGGGCCAGGTCAATACCCTTTGCCAGGTCTAGATGGACCAAAAATGCTAAATCGCTTATCAAAAACTGCAAATAGCTTCAAAAATGTCAAACAGCCGAAACACGCTGTCGGTATTCCGGTTGAGGTGATCAATGACAAAAATGCAATGTTGGTATGAAACCAAGTTTAGAATTATTACATATAAATTAACAAATCATTGTTAATCTCCAAAAGTACCACCTCCTCATAGAAAGTGTCTAATAAAAAATACATATCATTCTTCTTTCGTTTGAGCAAGTTCTTCTTTTATCCACTGCTAGCCCGCCTAAATATCGGGGCAGGTGTTGAGCAGACATTCGGTTGTCTCATCGTCCAGAACCGTCAGGCCGTGTAGTCCGTGGGGGCTCGATGGGTTGGACAGTGGAGGACAACATGGTGGACGGTTTGTTCTGCGCCACACTCACAGGCCGCAGAGGAGGCCATACCCAATTTGTACAGGCAGGAGCGGAAACATCCGACACCGGTGCGGAAGCGGTTGAGCCGGACCCAGGCTCTTCTTGGGAGGGTCATTCCGGGGGGGAAGGGTGTACCGGTGTCTGGAATTAAAGTGCGGAGTCTTGTGGGGTTGTCTGCCCACTCCGCGTTCCATTGATGTAAGATACATATAATTGTTTGAAACAGTAAAATACAGGTCATGAAAATACAAACATGCACCATGCCATAGTTTTTGCTTTGAATCTGGTATACAATCACCTGATATGTTAGGTATGTCACATTTCCACAAAGTATGTAAAACAAAATGCAGTCACAGAGAACCCACACAAAAACTATTAAGCTTTCCAGGTTCAGATGGACCAATTACATCAAAGCTTGTGAGAATATGCTAAATAACTTTAATAAATGATAACAGGCTGAAAAAATATCAAAGTTCAAGCTCACAGCAGACAAACTTTCAAAAAATGCCAAACAACGTCTTTTTCTGCCAACACTATTAAAATGGCCAAAATCATGAGAAGCTATGACGTATGTGCCAAACAATATTTTTTCATGCCAAAACACTTTCAATAGGGCCAAATTTCTGGAATTTGGCATTAAAAATTCCAACCTGGCAACGCTGACCTTTGCCTGCATACTTGTCGATAGGTTCCAGCACAGGTGCAGTCAGGCATGACAGAGACAATGAGTTGTACATTTCTTATAGTAATCTCTGCTCAAACCTCTGATGAGCGGACTGTGTAATTTTTCAGTCTGAGTCCAGTCCTGATCCGAAAATATTTCGAAAATCATCAGTCTGATCAAGTCTTGCTCCGCTCGTGTATAACGATATCTTTTAAGGCAGTGTCTATTTTGCCTCATAGCTCTAGCGGTTTTTTTGCCTCGTGAGACAAAATAGACACGAGACAAAATACACACTGCCTTTTTTCGCATTTCCAAAATTTAGGAAGTTTGTAAAATCGGATCAAAACTAGAAATTTTGATACGGTCAGAATACGAGAACAAAATTTTCTCAGTCCGATCCAGTCCTGATCTCCAAATTAAAAAAAAATTGCAATCCTATCCAGTCCTGATCCGGCCAAACTTGGCTTCAGTCCTGATCCGTGATCATCTCTGGCTCAAACACTGTTTAATGTTGCTTCAAACTTTTTCCCAAATGAGTTGCCTTCTTCTAGAGTTCAGGTTTTGATTAAATTGTGCCCAAAGATAGCGTGCTTGGTTTGAAAATGCCGTTTCAAAACGTGTTTATAAAAATAAAGCATAGCAATTGTTTCATGGCAAATGAAACAGATGATAAAGTCTTGAAACGCTTCAATGCCCATTTTGGTGAGTCTAGGCCTCTGTCTTGAAGAGTGCAGGTCTCGGTATTGAACCCCAATCTCGAGATCTGCAATGCTTATTAGACGTTACATTTTGCTTAGAGTAGCGATTGTTCAACTGTGGAGTTCAAGTTGCCCAACTTGCTCACTGTTGTGATGATCCTTGCGCAAGATGAAAGCAAAAATTTTCCAAACTTGGATGAAATTTTGTCAGTGCGGAGATCAATGGAGCTAATGACATTTTGTTAAATAATGCTTGGAACGATGGGAACGATCGTAGGAATTCAAGTAAAACCTGACGACATGCCTGTTTGTACATACTGTAGACAAAGACTTAATGCTGAATCATGTTCTTACGAGAACAGAAAAATCATTCAAAAAAATTGTGAAGCGGCAATAATTGGGAGATGAAAATGATCAGTTACTAGGCAACAAATATTTAAGCCCAGCCCCGAGTCTGGAAGATTCGTATTTGATCTCGTCTTGCCTGTTTTGGCTAAGTCCCAGTCTTGAAGTTTCAACCGGTTTTTGGTCTCTAATGTCTGACGTGTAAAGACTCGTGTATACTGGAACAAATAAAAGGTTTTAACTCCAACATTAAGGGAGAAAACTTTTAGTCCATTGTTTAGAAAACACGGTATTCGCCTTTATTTTTTCCTTGTAAGACAGCTTCCAAAAAATCAGTTGGGGCAAATTTTACCGTGTAGTAGCAGCTTCTCAAACAAAAGATTTGTTTAATACGACTTTGAAACGATGTCTTTACGATATCTATAGTATACAGTGTATTTTGACGTCACCCAAAGAAATTCAATTCAATGAAACAGTGAAACTCCGCCTATAGTGAGCTAAGGAAACCAAGTCTGATGTGCATCTCTATCCATCAGCAGGGCCCGACAAGGGGGGCGAGGGGGCAATGCCTCGGAGCAGCACTCTTCGCGGGAAGGCACTTTTGGTGAAAAGAAGGAATAGCTGGTGGTGGAACGTGGTGGTAGTGGTGGTGGGGGGCGGTACTTCCCCATGTCGGGACCCTGTCCGTCAGCAAATAACGTGAGTGTACGAATTCTCGTTGGGCTGCCTGACAACCTTTGGCTGATTGTAGTTTGCCGAATCCTTGGCGTAGATGTAGCCAACTATACAAGATGCTTCATCATTTTATGTATTAAATGTTGCAAATGTTGTGATAAATCCAAAATAAAATTACAAAATAAATCTGTATCTCACAAAATATCAATCTCACTTCTATCTAACATTTCGAAAAGTACACGTGGATAAAAATCTTGCAAACGGTTCATATGACTCGAAAATCCTATTGTACGTTATAAGTTCAACACCATCATCACTTCACGCAACTTGTCCAAAATCTTGGATTTCACCACAACATTAAAGCACCGGCCCAGTTTCTCTGCCACTAGTTTGCAGGCATTGCATGATTTGTGGTCATCGCTAAGTTTTGGCAAACGTACGTGGTTGCGTCGAACATAATATATTGTACATCAAGGGCAAACTATACGGCTCGCGAAGCCATTTTATCCTGCCCACGAAACCGTTTTTTCAACGAAAAAATAATTATTTCAGTAAAATTTGCTGATTTGGTAGAATGTCACATATCCCGAAATAATCACATTACGTAAGATGTCTGGCCATCTAACTGATGTGTAATGACTTATGTGGTCCTCTGTCAAAAAAGTTTGGAGGCTCTTGATATACAATTTGCTCTTCCAACCACAGGCGTAGGAGCACAATCTTCTGGCCCTGTCTCTCTCCGTAAATGCCGCCCACTTTAGCAAGGTGTACAGCATGATAATATCAGTAATTTGTTTTCTTTTTATTGCGTAGCTATACGTTTCTGCTTCTAACGATGACTTATTCCTAAAAATGAAGATCAATCAAACCACCTTATTTGATTTACGCAGCCTGTACGCTCAGCTGGGCCGCAACCAGCAGCTGATATTTTAAGGGGGAGTGATTGCAACTTGTTATTGTAATATTTTCGGAGGGGGACAAAATGATTGTTAACTTGTTGTTTCACCTCACAACTAAACATGTTTTTTAAAATTTCAGGCGGGCAATTGCCCGGTTGTCCTCGCCGCTGGTTGCGGGCCTGAAGTATACCATCTTTGCTAAAATTACTCTACGTACCAACAAGTTTTAGAATTAGATGAATGTAATGATTTACCCGAGGGGTCTTGTTTTGGGGCTAAACTTTGGTAACTTATAGTAGCTGTCAAACGGTTACGTTGCTGATGCCTACTTACCGGAAATCGCTGAGACTATGAGCTCGCGCCAGCCGTCCCACAAATCCAATCGTAAGGTTGAACCGAGTTCAATTCCATAATAGTCAAGTGTGTTGTTGTCATAGAGTTCGATTTTCTTGTTACTCGTCCCGTTTTTCGTAGATGTAGGCTGCCTTACCAGTTCACGATCGTGGTTAGAAGTTGTTACACCAAAAAGTTGAAATACAGATACCGGCAAACCAAGACGCTTCGAAAGGTAAGATCGAAGATCGGCAACAAGCATCTGTAAGCGAAAGAACCGATTTCAAAACACCTTTGCTTTTTCACCATCACTTTATTTTCCGCAGAATTGAGAAAAAAACTGTGAAATCATCATGTTAGTGCGGGGTTACTTATCAGATCAATCCATAAGTTTGTTTTTTGCATTTGCCTGATGTCACTAGAACGCAAGTGGAGTCCTCAAGTGTGCAACTTTCCAAGGCGGTCGAAGCAAACGCATTTATCCAAAGGAGCACAAATCACCCTGTGGCCGTGAACCATTCCCAATGTCTCAGCAAAAGCAGGCGCTGTGTAGTCCTGAACCACCACAAATTTTATTTAAAAAAGATATTCTTTGTACAAAAGTTGAAGGAATAGAGCATCTTTCGCTCTTCCAAGGTTTGTTCTCTCAAGTGATTGCTTATCAATACAATCCATAAAGTTGCAGCTTTTTAATTTGCTAGAAAGTTTTTAACTGTTATCCAGTCTTTTCAAAAAACACGCAGAACGATCAGTACAGACGGGCATAGTCAAAACAAGTTGAATTGAAACACAAATAAAAAAACTTTTCTATTGTTTGCAAAGTACCGTTGGTTTCACGTCATCCATGATAGAAAGAGTCTCTTCGTTGTATGCAAGATAAACCTGCAATTTTGGTTTTTCCACAGTTTTTAAAGATGATTTTATGACCGATCCGGAAGCGATGCTAAGGTCTTGAAGAATCCATTGATCTTGAAGTGCTGCTCCTGCAATGTTGCACGCAGTTCATTGATCGGCTTACACTCACTTAAAACAGTTTGTTCATGCAGCTTTAGAGTAGGCTATTGGACGGTAGCAGGGCGACTGACTTCCTAGCGGTTAGAAGAATCTAAAAATCATGGAAATCAGGATAATGATGTTTAACTTTCAGAGAAACAGAAACAGTTCCAGGGTAATGCCGATAAACTTATTCTGGACAAAAAAGCGACACCCAAAGAACTCAATTTAATGGCAGTAAAAGAATACACCGATGGATTTCGGCATAATCTATAGAATAATATAAGAAAAGAGAGAAGCTGATCATATTTTTATCTTTTGAACTAATTTAAAACCAAAAACGAGCTTACTGACAAGCAAAAAGACGGCAATCCTCTTTCTGCTTTTGTGTTTTTTTTATGGAAAACATAGCGAATAAAGAAAACGTTAAGTTTTGAAACGCATTTTTCAGCGAGAATGACAAACCAAAACCTGGCATCAGTAATCAGAAAAAAGAAATTATACCTGTGAAAAGGCTTACCGCCCACTGCCAAAAATTTTCACCGTAAGCCCCATGTGTTGGAGTGTTATGCATAACACACAACTTGCGTTTGGAGTATAGTGTGTAACATACAGTCTGTAGGAAACGTGGGGGGACGTCGTACACCTGTTTGAACAACGACCTTTCACTTTGTACTCAGCAAGGTATCGAGACGTACATCACCCAATTTCGCGAAATTGCTAACGGAAAAATTTCAAAATTATTTCCACAGTTGCATCAAGGCACATCTTCTATTTAATAGTTCGTTCCATCACTTGTTTTGGCATTAAACTATTGGCAACAAATCACAGACCATCGTTCCAGCAAGTTCAAAGGCAGTTTTTTTACTGGGACTGTGTAACCTTGTGGAGATAAACAATTTACTGTTAATGAATTACTGTTTAGCCAGGGTTTTTTTTAAGGAAAATGTTAGAAACCCAGTTTGGATCTGTAGGGACCCGATTTCTCTGATTCTAGGGACCCGATTGTCTCTGATTTTAGGGACCCGATGATAATTTATCTGATTCTAGGGACCCGATTTGAAATTCTAGGGACCCGAATCGGGTCCCTAAAACGCCTTAACAAACCTGGTTTAGCAGCAATTGCAGTTTAATTGTAAGTGCTATTTTTTTAAACCGAAAAATTTGTGATTGAAGTTGTAAATTAATTCATGGTGCAGTGATGGGCAAATCGCAGCCTGCTGGACATTTTTTTTGCCAGTGACGCCAAAAGCGGTGGTCCGCGGAGTTAGAAACAATAAGCCTTTTACGCTGAAAATGCCTAACGTGGAAAAGCAAATGCACAAAAGATAGCAATGACCGGCCAAAGTGTCCACAGGGCATGAGCCACGAAGACAGAAATATTTTCAATCATTGCCTTTGACGGTGTAATACTTTTTAATTTATTTTGTCATTCAATACTTTTTAATTTATTATTTGTCACAATTTATTTTGTCATTCACAAATGTTTGCTAGGCCAATGCCCACAGGTTTTAATTTGAGGTGGTAAGACTGGAATCAACTGCTGTTTATTGCGTTTATTGACGAAACAATCGCATAATTTTTAGCTCAAGCTAAAGCGAAAGCAAAACGCCGGACACAGAAAAAAACTATTGCGCATGTCGTTCAGTCGAGAACCCCTCGACAGTTAGCCAAAATTTTCCAAAGGTGAGAAGTTGGTGGTGTAATAAATTGACATTCAAGCTGGAGTTGTGATTAAGCTAAATTAGGACAAACTTTTATATGCGCTGTTAATCAACACATGTTCTGCTGGATGATCAACATAGCTACACATACATTCTGGGTAGCAGCCAGTAACTACCACGATATTGCTCAGATGCGCAAGTGAATGGGTGCGGCAGAGAAAAAGTAAGCTCATCTAAAATGAAACTGCGCCCCGGTTACCATAATCCTTTCGAATCCACGAAAGCGATTTTTGCTCTGCATCAGTTTGTAGCGCGACGCCGAAATGACGGCATCCATCCAGCAACGCCGGATTTAGATGGTGGGGGGTCTGGGGCCCAGGTGTGGTGGGAGGCCCCATGTGCGGAAACAAAATATTTAGGTAGGGGATGATCGACGAAGACATTACTATTTCCACATGTCATTAATATTTATGACGTAATCTTGTGACGACACATTTGTTAACTCAACTGTAACAAAACTTTATGATGCAACATGGTATTTGACAATGATTAGCGATTTGTGAAACTGTTGCAAAACCAGTCGATAAAAGCATCGCATCTTCTTTTTCAAATATTTGCTTGAAAAAATATTTGCTTGAAAACAAAACAGTCCAGTTCAACAAGAGTTTTGTCTACTTTTACTTGCGTGCTGGTGGAAACGCGAAATATATTTAAAAAATTAACAAAAATATTTTCAAAAAGTTTTCAGAAAAAGCAGTTTTAATGTAGGACAACCAAAAACTTGTCAGTGTTATAGAACTACCACTGTAAAGATGTTCGCTAGACTTCACTTGCAAAATCGCACCCAGATCCCGTCTCGCTTTCTTGAGTTGATCCAGTTTATTTACACTGTAAGTTATTTTACCTCCAAACCTCATTTCCAAATATTTGCCGACTCTTTTGTCATCAAATGTATCCACCATCAACCTTTTATTGACAATGTTTCTTATGGTTTTAACTTTGTCATCAGGTCGTACATCCAAAGGCAGACGGACATCTTCAAAAACTACTGTAATCCTCATTTCCCGAAAATGAAGCTGCAAAAATTCAACCAAGGCAACCTGCCCGTCCTATGACAGAATTGGAGTAAGTCGCTGCTCTGCTTCACCAAGGTGTCAACAAATGTACGAAAAAGTTACGCGTAGAAACACAGCAGCAAAATACCACAGCCTCACGCGCAGCTGGTTTCGGTTTTAGCAACCGGGTTATCGACACTGGAAACTTTGATTATGTGAATATCAGCTGTTGTTTCTGAACACTGAAAATCGATATAATCAGAAATAAAAGCGAACAATAGCCCTGCGTTCAACGCGTACAATGGGTTGTTGCTTTACAACTAACGCTAAGAAATACGTTCATCTTCGGTGAGCTGCCATAATAAACAGCACTATCAACAACCTCATCGCTTGTAGACCACAACAGTTATGTTAACAGTATCGCTACCCTACGATGAAATACTTTTGTGCCTGTATGTTTGACCTGACAAATGGTGGAGATGCAGAGTTGAAAAAGCAAGGCTAGTTCCTGGGTTTGTGAATGTGTGCATTTTAGCCTCCCAGTAATTTGACCAATTATGTGAATTTCAACAGTTTCAACACAAAGAAACCATGGACAATAACACAGTAGGCGCCGAGTTTATGCCCTCGATGAAAAGCTCAGAAAGAAGACATTACATTTTTGTGCATCTGACCAAATTAGCCCAAGCTCTATAGTTCACTCTTCATGTTTTACTGCAGATGGTTTGGGTTTACAGTATATGATTTCTACCTGTCTGATTTGATTCCTCGAGCTTTCAAATTGATTTCTAAAAATTAGATTTTTAGTTTGTACATCGGCAACCGAATTGTTGGCAAAAACTTGTTCGAAACTGTTGAATACCAGAGCGATGAGAAGGATATCTTAACACTTTTCGAAACGATATTAAGTTTTGTGTGTTGGAAAAGACTAACTAGAAAAAATTAAATTTAGCAATAATGCACAGTCAAATCTATTGTCTTATTGTTGCTATGTCAAAAAACGTGGATCTGTTGTTTCCACTGGCAGAACCTTTAAAAGATTTTTGATAACTTTACAAAATTGAAAAATGCATTAACTGACCTACTACAACATGTTATTTTGCACGTTTAAACAACTTTAAACCTTGTTTCAGTCTATGGTGCGTCTAGGGAAAGGACTATTCTGGTCAGTTTTTCGATTCATAAATGATCATTATTTCCCTGAACTGGCTACCTTTTTCATCAAATCTACCTAGCTTCTCGCCATCTATAATGCAACATACTACGAACATTTTAGCTTACCTGGCAACCTCTTTTGTGACTTTACCCTAAAACGCCGAATCTGGATCAGCTGTATAATTCAGTTAACATTAGCACAATATTTTGCAATCGAAGCTCCGAAGTGAATTTATTTTCCAAAACGTATTTCTGAGTAATTCACACGACTGAATGGAACAACTCTATTTTTGTGGTGGCTGATGTAACATACTGCATTTTGTCAGTCAAAATAGTTTTAACTGAAAATAAATGGCAAAATGATAAGAAGGCAAAATAATAGCAGAGTTTTGATTTACATATATACGGCTACGAAGCATGCGGTTTATTTACTTCTGTGTTTACTGAGGTCTTACCAAACAGATTTTCGTTTTTCTTCCTGATGCTTTTCACAAATATTTATTTTACCTCCACTGTTTAGTATTTAACGCTCCTGTACGACGGTGACCAATTGTAGTGGTTGCTGGTGCGTTGTTACGGTGTTTGTTTTTCTTCAGTATCACCTGTGCGTAGCAACCAAAACCTTCCGTGTACTTCGTAGCGCCTCATGATTTATGTATTTTCTTGTGATTACGCTATCACCTCCATCATCTCGACGATGTGTACAAGCCAAATACGAAAAAAAGTGATTATATAAAACTAGCAAATGCCAACCGTCAAATCTTGATTTTATAGTGAAAAGAAGCGGTTGTCAGCCTCAGGCTAAATACCTCGCAAAAACATACCCTGACCAAAACCAATTACATGCTTTTGTGCGCTGCTGAGCACCCCCATTGACTTTTTAGCCGTTTACTTCAGCACTTGATGCAAGATTGCCTTAATTTTTCCTCGACTGCCTGATTCCTGCTTGATGATGAGTGAATGCAGCTGTACTGTAGCTGGTGCGCTGTTTGAGTGTTTTGCTTCTCTCTGTGGTGACTGTGTTTATCAACTAACACCTGTACTCTGCAATGCGTTATTACTAATCACTTGTGTGATCTTGTATTATTCGATTACCCTTATGATATGGACCATGAGACTGACTTAAAATAAAATATTTACAATATCGAACCTTTTTTGCAAGGTATAGAAGAAACTTTTCTCGGTTGACCTGTGCAAATGTTCCTGCGACTCCGTGTAAACTAAGTCAAACTTTGCATATATTTTACTTTTTTTCAGACAACCCTCTAAAGCTATCTTTCAAGAGCTTGTTTTAGACGCCATGCCAAACTTTTTCTGAAGAAACTGTAGCTTAATAGAATCTCTGCATACAAAGAGAATGTCTACAAATATCAGTCACAAAGTTAATTTCTGTTCAAATGTTTGTTGACATGCCACAACGGCTTTTCTGAAATTAACATTTTTTAATTAAACAAGATATTTTGTTGGCGCAAATCACAGCGACGAGTTTTGTTCTTATTAACAGAAACTATGGTGAACACCAAGCAAGAGGCCGTTAGAAGTACGGCAACAGAGATATCTGTTTAATGATTAACTTCTCAAGACTGACGCTCCAGTGTGATGCATAACTCGTGTTTTCGATGTTTTCATTGGCCATTATAAAGTTTGAGATGACGGGCGTGAGTTTTGTTTACACAGCTGTTCACAGTGAAATGACAGTAGGCCAATGTTTCACTCACAACAAAAGTTTAAATATTTCTGCATCTCTACAGAAATACTGTAAAAACGACTGAGAAAAAATGGATACGTCGTAATTACCTCTGTGCAAAACGTCGTGAATAACACCTATTCAAAACACGATGACTGCTTTTGTATGCTCTACCCTACAGGGACAAAGGTACAATTTTGGTTACAGTCAGTTATCATCTGAAAACAGCGCCCTAAAGCACTTCTGATAACAGCATGTCGGTTATATTTCAGAAGAAAAAACACACTTGAAGCAATTGCGCTTCGTGAATTTGCCAAGTTTACGCAGGCGTGAAAAGGTTGAACGTTTGGGTAATTAGCCTACGCCGTGTTGGCTATGAAAACTGTTCGGGAAAATTTACCGACAAGTTTGTGTTCTTGGCAGGACAGAACTGTCACGAAAAAAAAGACACACTCAAAATACCTTGAGGCCAAATCAAATCAGCCGGTTCTAACCACCGAGACGTTTTGCTGTAGGTCCAACCGGGATGCGGTGGTGAGGGAAAACACAGTAATTAACTATTTTTGTCAGAGTTTCGGTAAGTACTTTGGCAAAATGGCATGTTGTAGTCTACACCATGTACAACATGTTATTGAGCTATTTAGCTTAGGTTGACTGTAGAGAAAAGTTGGCAAACAAAATACATGCGTGCAGCGAAAGCATGCAGAAAAAAAATTATTAAACAATACCAAACTTGGAAAGTTTTAATGTTCTTGTATAAGGTTTTATTTTAAATTGCATCCCTTTTGAGATGTGATTTCAGATATGATGGTCTAAAGATGCAATTCTCCTTGTAAAATCGATAGGTGGGACAAAATTTAAGCAGGCAAGTACGCATTTATAATCATACCTTGCAGCACCTTCAGGAATGCGAAAATATTTGACAAATTACTTTAAAAAAGGCTTATTTTCAAGATTTTTTCACCAACCGAAGTGCTGTGAAAAAACGCACATTCTAAGTTTTTGATGTACTTTCCTCACGTCACGTGTATTGAAAAGATCCATTGAGAAGTTATCGAGGACACTTGGAAAAGAACAAGACTAAAAATCTCGCCGTGTATTTCTGCGAAATTATATTTGTTGTCTTTGTAAAACCATCGTTTCGCGCTGTTAGAAGTTTGGAGTTAAATTGGCAAGTCTCGTTGAACTGCCTTAATTACAATGTAATGTAAACTCTCTGCAAATAAAAACTTGCCGTTGTTAGTTAAACCACCAAAATGTGCTTCGGCACATGATTGAACGTAGAACTACTTTTTTGATCGCTCAATATTTGTTTCTGTTGACCAGGAAGATCAACCCTGCTGTTCTACCTCAGAAAAGTTTGCTTATAGTCTCTGTCCTGATTCTTGCAGATTGCCTGCTCCATTCTCAGCTCAGAAAATTTAAACAACCCGAAGTATAATAGTGTTTTAGCTTCTGAATAGTGTCAACCAAACATATCACTTTAGTGGCGACACGGCGGCAAGCAAACATGACCAAAGATCAACAGTTTCTTTAAGTCGAGTATCGATCCATTTAAATCGTCCGTCAAACGCTTTGTTCCTGTTCAGGGTGGAATTCTAAAAGAAGCCATGCCCAGGTCAAGCTACTGTACACTGATACTTCAATCTGACATGAAAAGCTTAACCTTAACGAATGTCATTGGGATAGAAGTGCAATAACCAAACACATTAGGATTTTTAGGCATGCTTACCTAGTATTTCTAATTTTTGCTTTTTGCAATTGTCGCTCTACTAGACTCCTGAGTCGGTAAGAAATCAGCCACGGCACTGGCCTAGCTGAATAAAAACACTAACATACTAGTAGCCTGATCATTGCTAACTGTAAGGTTTCATTGGTGAAAAACTAGTATAACGTTACTTCCTAATTTAAATGAAGACAGAATTAATTTCGCTTAAACGCATGATCAGTTATCTTTCTTATAGCCCTAGTCAAATACTGACTCAGTATAGTCAGTATCGGTTGCAGTGTTTGCTCAGTATAGTCCGTATCAGTATCAATACTTAGTATTTTTATCAATATTTATACCTACAAAATTATTTAAAACATATACCCTAAAGCAGGGGTCCCCAAACTACAGCCCACAGGCCGAATCCTACCCGCGAAGCCATTTTCATCCGGCCGCAAAGGCATTTTGTCAATGATGAAAAATTAATATATTTACGAGTAACTTGTTGATTTGTTAGAATGCAACATATCCCGAAATAATCACATTACGTGAGATGTCTGGCCCTCGAACTGTTGTGTAACAGCTTATGTGCCGCTCTGAAAAAAATTTGGAGACTCTAACCTAAAGCATGCTGCGCGCTGGTGTTTGACACTGTTCTCGCTATCCGTAGATAAAAAAAACAATGTTTGAAATATATTCCCGACCTATTCGAAGTAGAACGGTTCTTCTTACACTAACAAGTGACACCTCAAGGCCCACGATCGGAGTCAAGCAAACACTGTTGGTAAATGAAATTCACGTTTCCAGCAGTGCCGGATTAACAATAGTAACAAGTGTAGCAATTGCTACGGGCCCCGCGATCATATATGTTAAATTTTTTTTTGTTTCATGCAACATTAGAACTTACGTGCCCGAGACAAACTCCTAGAAATGGGTTCCTATATTTTACATAGGCTGTACAGACACTTTGTTCGCCGAAACCAAATTAATTTTTCAGTTTGTCTGGGAATTAGCTTTTGCGTGAACGTCCATTTCGCATTGTAAATCGTTTGAAGTCATTTGATGTTAAATTGTTCTTTGTCCAGGGTCTACACATTAAATTTATTAAGGGATCCCTTCTGGAACATTTGCACATAATTTTTGTTTTATTTTGACAAACATACGATTTGCTTCAGAACATACTGAATGTTGCTCTGCTATGATCAATAAACTTTTTACCAAAACAATACAAAAACTAAGTGAGAATTTCCCAAAAGGGGGCCAAGACGACCGCCTCGTTTGCCTCCGCTAATATTCACCCCTGATTATATGTATATAATTTTTTCAGTCCAAGAAGTCACTATTTTGCTAAATTTGCCATTATAAATTAAGCGAAGTATTTCAATTAATGCTTTTACATTAGAGTCATTTCCACAAGTATAGCCCAACCTTGCCACCAGGGCCGGCCATAAGCCGATGCAACCGATGCAGCTGCATTGGGCCCCGCGCCTCTGGGGCCCCGCACCATGGTGTTTGGGTAGATTGTTCATTTTTGCCAGATACACCTTGCGTTTGAGAATTCAGTAGAAACGCCATATAAATTTCGTTGTTAACAAAGAACGCTCTCGTCAGAACTAGCGAATTTCCTCTCGAACGTTAGCAAAGGTGCTCAATTCTCGTGTTAGTGCTTTTCTGTATATCTG
>JGI24159J19872_10004977_pt1 | contig 17084 bp, 6 predicted proteins | sample Ectturendosymbi4_FD_19872 | JGI IMG/M metagenome (IMG submission 19872) | reverse complement strand
TACTACGTTCTGTATTGTCTGTTTTTATCAACCTGCGTTCTGCAGAGTGTGTGTGTTCATACTATGGACTTCGTGTCTGCTCACAAACAAATGAAATGAAAAAAGGTTTCGAGATTTCTTCCATACATTTCTCCTTACAAATTCATGCATCAATTTCTGTGAGTTAACAGCACATTCTTTTGCGTTAGAACGAAACTGCGATTTGTGCAGTTTCTACACACCTTTACTTTGTCTTCCCTCTTTCAGGTAGAGAAAGCTTCAGATGATGTGCAGAAGCAATTCAGCACCTTTTTGAAAGACGCTTCAAACCGTGTTGAGAATTTGCAGCAAGAATTCGACGAGATCGAAAAGTTGCGCGTTGGTTTGGCCAACTATCTTGTAGAAGATGAGAAAAAATTTACTTTGGAAGATTGCTTTGCCACTTTTGGAAAATTCGCCTGTCAGGTACAACAGTTACCTCTTGAACCAGGGAAGGGCTGTGTTTAACAGATTTGATTACGGCAGCTCATACCACAAAACAGAATAAGGTTCACAAGCATAGCATGTGATTGATAAGTGTGAAATTCTCTTGTTTCAGTTTTGTGACAAATATTAACCGTCGTCTGGCTAAAGGGTTATTCCATAAAAGATATTCTCAATGCAATGAACCTGCTTCGACGACGTTTGAAAAATTGCTCTGCGCAACCTTCTGTTTTGCTTTGAAATTAGCTACGAGTTAGGAATGCTGTGAACTGTAACTCCGTTCTAGTGTGGAAATGCAACTAGAACAATATTACAATTTTGGTTGAGTTTTAGAAGTGTTTTTTTTTTGGGTGGAAGTTTATTCTTAACGGCATTCATGTGCATGATTGGTGTTAATTTACACTGTAGCTAATTTTTCCTTATTACCATGCATCATCTTCACTGCTGATTTACGTTCAATACACTGCTTTAGTTGACCAAAAACACATGGCGTAACGGAATCAGTTTGGCGCGGAACGCTTTAAGGACCGCAGAAGTCACTATAGTGGCTTTTGCGCACGGTTTGTGCGTGTCATAGTCACGTAATTTGGTACTTTCGCAGATACGGAATTCCATTAAGGAGAATAAAGAACGAGCTATCGCCGAAGAAAAGAAACGAAAGCGCGAAGAAATGGAGAAACAACGAAAGGCCAGCGGAAAAGGGAAGAGCAAGTTCAGCAATCAACCGCCGCCGCAGGTGCGCTGTATGAATTTTAAGCTAATTAGGAGAATGCGTGATTCCGCATCACCGGGTTGCTTCTACGTCGAGCTGTGCTTTATCTATGCACCAAAGCAAATTCAGGTTTTTCTGTACCAAACAAAAGACAAGATAGTTTTACTGTGAAATAAACTCATATGGTTTACTACCCTAACGTAGGCAAAGACAACTTTAAACAAAACATGTAGTTCATGTTTTAAGTTCCAAGCAACTGAAATGAAAACAAACACAATTTTATAGTGTTTAGAACAACCCAAGAAAAAAATCCAAGCACCAAATTATCTCATGTCACAACAAGCAAACACAAAATACGCTTCCTCCTGCCACTAAACTTGCAATTTCCAGATCAAAACAAAACAAAGCATCTTCAACTGCCTAGCTAGATCAACCTTTACTTTGCACGACAAAACATGGGACTGTGTGCATTGGTTCCCAAGAAACAACGATGTTACTTCTAGGACAAACGCCACGTGGATTTGTGATGTGTTTACCAACTGATCAACGAGCAACAACAGCACTTGTTCAACATTTGAAATAACCAGTACTCCAAGCGCTGGTAACCTCACCATGTTTACTTGTTTACTCTGCTAACAGAGGACGGTTTGTGTATCGCAGGAAAACATCATCGACAATCTTCTGAAGGATATCAGAAAAGGCTTCAAGCTAAAGAAGGGCCCTGGGCCTAGGTCTGAAGGACCCACCAGAAAAACAAGCCTTGCAATGAAGTAATTGTTTTCAAAGTCACATAATTTAAATTGTGATCATCAGCTTGATTAGGGGGTATGAAAAATATTGTGGTTTGAAAATTTGACGCAGAAATGTAAATCGCCGCTGATGGAAAAGACTTTTGGGGTTCAGTATTTTCCCGGAACATAATCGCGAAAATAAAACTTTTTTAAAACTTACAGAAACGATGCTTTTATGATTAGAAATGTCCACCAAACTTTTTGATTCCAAAAAGAGGCAAATAACCCATTTTGTATTGCTTGTGGCGACGTGGAAAACCTTGTTTAAGCTTTTACATCCCAAATTGATGTTCAATTTTATCAATTTTATGAGTAAACGTTAACTACCCCCGGAGTCGCCGCCCGATGCGAAACTAGAACAGCAAGACTGAGTTTTTGACCCTGTAGCCCATGAACGAAAGGTCAGATTAACTTACTGTTCTAATTTGAAATGAGTCCGAATCTTTGCCTTCAAAATTTTGATAATTCCTGCGGAACGGTCGTACCTGTTTGCTTAACCTTGTGAAAGTAAAAAAACTTTATCTGATTTTTGCTACTTTTTCTCCAATTTCTTTTCTCTGCAAATTTTTTCCAAAGCAATGGTTTTCTTCAAATTTTGTCCAGTTTATTTGATACTCCAATTTGTTTGTTGCTTCACAGACCAGCCAAACCCGATGTCCAAACTGCAACCGATTCGACGGATCTCAGCGTCAACGCGCTTCAGGCGACATCAGACAAGGACGCGTCTGCCGCAAACGATCCGTCAAAATCTGCAACAACCGAGTCACGAGGCGAACTGCCAAAGTCGACTGAAACAACCGTCGAATCACAGAACGATAATAAACCGAATAAGGTTGGTTTAAATGTTGGGAAAAAAGACACGCAACTTGAGAAGTTGGACGCACTGTCTCTGCCAAATGAAAACACCAAACCTGAGATTACCAGCAGTAGCGCGTCTGATGTCCAAGACGTCAAACAAACCGACAGTCAGTCGCCCTGTGAGGAAGATCAGAGCAAAGCAGGTGGTGAGTCACTGGATACTCCAGGTGATCAAACAAAAGATGCAACCGAAGAGCAACTGAGAGCAACGGCAAGGACTGGAGAAGTGCAGGTTGAACAGAACGACGTGACCAAACCAGAAAACAGTAGTCGTGGTGATGAAGGACGTGAAGAAAATAGCGATCCTAGTAGAGAACACTTAACGGAGAAATCTAAATCAATTGTAGGCTCAGTTACTATGGATATCAACAGGAGTTCAAACACTGAACAGAGTAAGCAGGAAAAACAGATCGCCGAAAATGTATCTGAATCAAACAACGATAGCGATGGAAATACGAAGAACGCTTCTGAGGAAGACACGACCGACAAAAGCCAACAAACTTTTCCACACGGCCATAGTGATGGGAATACGGTTGCTACGGACAAACATATTTCCCCCGAAAAAGCTCTAGAAGCCAATGACGTCGACGTGATTGTGAGCGATTTGCTGGAACTTGACGTTGACGAAGGCACCAAAAGCAGCGAGTCACCTCCAGAGAACGTTGCTGTGGCTGCTCCTCCAACTGCAGATCCCGTTTCTGAGAACGATGGCGTCCTAGAAAAATCAGCGGCAGTCATTGTAAGCAAAAGTGTTTCGGGCGATTCTGATGAAAATCTGAAACCTTCAAACAATCAAGACACGGAAGAGCTCTCCCCCACGTTGTCGAAGATTTTGTCGGTGTTTAAGCCGAAGCCTGTGTCTCCAGCGACAGAAAAGAGCAATCCCTCGAATGGAAAGGTCTGTGACAGTTCTGTGGATCCAGTGCAGGCACAGAACAACCAAGAAGAGATCGAAAGTGCGCCAGGTTGGTTGGTTCTTCTTGGCTCTATTCATCCTTATAAACGCTATAATAATTGCAGGACTACGAATCGACTTCATCAGTTGCTCTCGTATTTAATGTCTGTGTTTTTCAACAGATCGCCCTCTCTGCCACCGGAACAACCTTAAAAGCAAATCTTTCACATTTAGCTCTTTATCAGTGCAGAAAAACAAGCAGGCGTCTACAAAGCTTTCTATCGACTGAAAGCGGAGTAGAGCAGCTGTGTGCACAGTCAGTTTGACGACCGCATTTAACACTTGTGCCTAAACGGTATGTGTTGGCCATATGCCATATCTTTGGCATGTTGCAAAACAGAATGAAGAAAAATTGAACAAAATGCATACTCGAAAATCTGCGGAGTTAAAAAAGCAATCGTGCAGAATGGTACCAAACCTTGATATCGATTATGCTTGTTTTAGTTCATTACTGTTTTTTATAAACACTCAATCAGTGTATGCCGATTAGATTCCACATGGGGCGCTACAGAAAGCCCTACAGAAACAACTCTTTTCATTTAAAAAAAATCAGTATACATCGCTTTACTTCCCGTGGTTAGAAATCTTTTAAGTAACGATACACGACCGATTATGTGATGCTAACTTGGTGAATACGAGGGAAAAAGTGCAACTGATGTGGTTGAAAGGCAAGCAATGCACATTTTGGAGATAGCGAAGCATCTTTCCACCAAAACGAGTGGGTTGCATTGATCTTATCGGTAGCAGTCGCTCCGAGCTTTAATGTTCGAAGTATATTTTAATTGTTGGTTTCTATAGAAATAGAAAGGCTGAAAGCACGTTTTTGTCCCATTTTGGAATTTTCAGGCTTGCACCTGCGACCTTCCTGGTCAAATCTGCAATGCATCTGAGTGGCAAAAGATAACACTCAAAATAATTTTTCCGAACCTGGAGGAAAAAAGAGGGATTTAAATTATATTTCCTTTGCCATGTTTCAGCATCACCAACCAATGTTGTAACTGCCATTGCCAGGGTTATTTTTTTCAGAAGATCCTAAGTTTTTTAAAGGCATCTGTCCAACTTCATGATCTTTCATGTGGTTCTTGTGATTAAGCTTCTTTCTATTTTGACTGATATATTGATTGCCGCAGGCTACAGACTTCGGACGTCGGACAAGACGCGCGTTTTCACATCACTGTTCTTTTAAAAAGGAAAACAATAAATTTTTGCTTGTGTTTTTGTTGTAAGTTGTCACGGAGTAAGTGAAATTGCAATTCTTGCTCAAAGAATGTTTTGAAGTTAATTTATATATAAAGCAAGTTAAACTTATTTATGCAGCAGAAGAAACTCATACGAGTCAACAATCGACGAGTCCAAAATGCGTCACCACTTGAGCAAACATCTTTGTCATTTAAAGGCGGCGTTAATGAAGTAATTTACCTCTGACGTTGCGCAGGCGGCAGCGGTAACATGTGGTGAAAAGCATGAAATATTAGCTTTTAACCTAGACGAGATGTTGTGCTTTAAACCAACGCAAGTGTTTTTGGGTGTCACTCACAACTAAATAACATATGAAAAAGTCAGATGGGCATTTTCCTCAATTACCTCAGCTTTTCAATAAAACAAAACACTTTCGTAACTAAAACTAAGGTCTTCTGTGGTGTCCTGGTGATTGCTTTTGAAGCGTTGCGACGAACCTGTGCTTTTTGACCGTGGGAGGCTTGGAGGTGAGGAAAATGCCTGGTGGTGAATTAACCACTGGTGTTGACCTTCAGTATTTCACGCATCATGTATGCAGTGTGCTTCTTATGCAAAGCCCCGCAGACCTCTAAATGTACTGCTTTGCTGCAGGGTTTATCAATATCAGCCCTTTGCGCGCGGCCATAAAAATTGCGCAGGTTGTGCGTCACGTTGCGTTTGTCTCCTGGGGTGCTGCCACTGATGACAGCAGCGCCGATGACGACGACACGTTTGAAGACGCCTCCGAAACCGTATGAATTGGCGCTTATTGGGTTGGTTGACTAAATCAACTGCAGAATGCTTTTCTGCCGATCAGACGCTTCGCACCCCACGCTTATGCTACCAGCAACAGACAATTGCTTGGACTACGTTTTACGAGTGGCTAGTGGGCACCATTAAAATAGCTGCTCCAGTGGTGGTACAAAAGTCGCTTTCGTACATCAGTGCAATGAGTAGTTAGTTAGCAACGTAGCTACTAAAAATTCAAGCGGTGTTTGTGCTGCATAGCAGGCACAATTTGTAGATTTACTACCAAAATGTCTATTGCATTCACCTACCAATATTTGAACTGCTGTAGAATCTAGATGAAAGTAGCCTGATGCCTGTTAAAGCTCGCGTTGAAAGATTGCGTATTGCTGTAACTTAACGATGCAAACGTATTTCCACAAAAGTTCCGCGGTTTCGTTTCTTCTCAATATTTACTATACACTATACTTTTCGTACTTCCGCCTCATGAAATTTTGTGAAGAGCATGACAACTATTCGCAACGCATTGAAACCCGGCCGAGCAACGACAGCGTGCGCATAGCACACGAGGCAAAGAGTGGAGCGTCCGGGCTGACCGCTCACGACAAACCGAAGCAGCGGAGATGTGTCCTGCAGTAGCGAAACGTATTGATTCTTGAAAATCTCGATTCACTCCAAAGTTTTATTTTCGGCTTGCGTCATGTTTCCTGAGCAACCTGCTGTCCTGCTCTGGGAAAGGCTTGCCTCATTCGAAAGCATACTGTCTTCTTGACTTGATGCTTCTTGCTTGGTTCGAACCTTAAATAACGAAAAGCAGTGCTGCTGTAGTTCTTCACATTAGCGGAGCCGACTGTTGCGTAGAGCTGCTTTTAACAAAACGTTTCTAAACGTGAAGCAGACGCACATTCGAAGTTGCCAAAGTAGGATACGTGCAACAAACACCCTGTGGATATTACTAATGTTTCGTGATGACGTTGATTCTTAACACCAAGGCGTTAAGCGAAAACTGTTGGATTGTTTTCCATCAGAAAAAGCTTACAAAGTCGTTCAACACCAGTCGCTAGTGATTTTCACATTAATTTCCGATTCGCACTTTACGAATTGGTACAACTTTAAATGGATCATATGCTTCGGTTCTGACGTTACAAGGCCACAAGGGTGTTAATTCTGTCATTCATAAATTGCCTTCTGCCATTTGGAGGTTTACGTTCTGGCTTATTACTTAGGTAGGTCTCTTTCTTAGTGATTTCCACACTTATCTGGTGGCTTAATGTTCCAAATATCTCTTGGTGCAGAAACTTGGTTAAAGATCAAGTCCTGGTTTAGAAAACTTTAAGGCTTGCGACGCCAGGCAAAGGTCAGAAACAGCACTCTGCACCGTAGTTTTCGCTTGGTCACGGTTTTTTGTAACATTAAAAGCTCGCGCTCTCTTTGCGAACAAACAGTAATAAATCTACCTACGAATGTGCGGGATCAGCGCATGTAATCAGCCTGGTACAAAATCACAGTTGTATTTGCTGGCTCACTTAGGAAAGTTTCATAAGACTTGCTGTGCCTAATATTCGTCCTTGTTGCGTAGTCTGAATTTCTGCTGGCAGCTGTTGCAGTTGACTTTTAAAAATTTGGAACGCATGTATCGTTTTTTTCTTGCCAAGTCACTATTTACAACGCTGATGTCTAGGGCACTGCAGTAGCAAGTGTGCAAGAAAATCTTTCGTACCTACGTTACTAGCAGTTTGCGCTTAATTTCACAGTGACAGTTTGGCTTGCTTTGTTCAACACTTCTATTGCTTGCTTTAAAGAAACAACTCGCTACTGGATGCATGTAGTAAGTAGCAATCGTCTTGTCAACAGTTCAGCCTCCTCAGCGCGCATGATGCTACTGCCTCATGCGTTTGCTGCCGCGTGCTTTGCATGTATCTCTTCACAGCATGATTGACGCCATATAGAGCTTGGTAATGTGCTTGCAGCTGCTGCTTGTGTTTGCAAATATGATTATGATACTCTTTCCCGAAGCGTTAGTTCGTAAACAGTTACCTTGTTCTCTCGTAGTGTTTTCGAAACCATTGTAAATGTTGCATAAATTGTTTCCAATCAGTAATTTAAAAAAACATTTCTTTGTAAAGAATAACACGAATGGCTAATGACAGGTGGAAATAATGGGACACTTCGAGATTCTTCACCGCAGTTAAAGATAAACATTCCATTGCAACCAAACGTTGCTTTAGATGACAAGTGCGTAGCAACTGTGTCTTCACAAGACGGAATTGGACCCAGTCAATCGACAGCTAGAAAGCCTTCACGCATACCCATTTCTCCAACAAGGAAATATGGTGCTGCTGCTAAGTCGTCAGCTAGCTTGCAGAAACAGGACGATCTTTCATCGGAATTACGTTTTAACTCTTCCTCATCATCGCCCCGTCCGTCACGCACCAAGGAGAAGCGTGGCAGTGGAAACGTTTTCACTAAATCCGCTGAAAATGTCCGCAAGCCTCAGCCGACGGAGACATGTTCCGGCAGTCGTAAGCAACGTTTATCTGCTGATACGAAGCAGTCTCTATCCCCGGATAAAAGCGTTTCAGCAAGCAAAAATCTTAGAAAAAACTCGCTTCGCCGTTCTTTTATAAGAATGGTTCGTGGAAAAAAGTCAGAATCGGCATCCCGCTCTGAAGCGGAATGTAAGGCACCAGAAAGGCCCACAACACTGATGTTGCCGGAATCGAAACCTTACTCAGAAAAGTCGAGCAAGAAAGCGCTCAAAAAAACTCGTTCCGTGCAACCAAAAGTGTCTCGCAAGTAACTTTCAAATACTTGCTGAAAACATTAAAGAAAAACCCTGAAAAAATTGATTTTAATTTAAACAAGACTTAACGTTAATCTGGGCGTGCGACCATTGCTCTGCAAAACCTTTTTTTAAACCTTTATGTTGTTGCTATTAGAAAGTGTCTGGGAAGATTGTTTAGATTTAAACAGTCGCATTTTCTATTGTTTTGCAAAGCACAAAGCATAGCCTGCCGCTGCTCGCTCTAACGGCGTCTTTTGCAGCGTTCTTTTTACTCTGCAGTTCCAACTCGAGCCCCGTTGTCGGTGTTGGTGTTTTCTGATTCTGTCTTTTCTGAGAGCAACCACATTTTCTCGTGTCCATACTATGGTTCGCTTTTCAATATGCATAATGAGCCTGCGTATCGTGTTTTCACACTAACATGGTTTTCTTGTGTTGTCTTAAAAACTGCAATAAACTTCATTTCAGCATCCCAGTGGATCCACTATAGTCGATACAGATTTAGGATCCAAGACTGTCGAAAGGCACACCAAGGCGTTTTTGACCACGGTACATCTCAAAAAAGTTCCTTTATGCCGAAAAGTTATAATTTCGTTTACCGCCATAATGGAACTGAAATTTATGTCCTAAAATTCACAAAACGGACGTCTAAAATTGTTTTTATGCCTTCAAATTCCAAGAAATGTTTTGTAAAGAGCGACACATGCCGATTTTCATTTTTGTTACTTTTCAGGTAGGCCTAGTTTCGTTTTTCCGAGTAGATTTAATTTTTTACATAACTTTTTACGCATTTATAAGCAAATGTCCAACTCCGACTAAAGAATGTTAAAGCGCGTTGCTTGAAGTCACAGTTAGATTCAACGGTGTGTAGACAAAAGCAGGCTTAGCAAACGGTGTCGCAGCAGGCGGCCTCGAATAAGACTACGGTTATGATGTACGTAAAGTCAGGGGGAAAGTAGGAATGTAGCCCAGTGGTGGGTTTCAAATTTTTTAAGAACGGGTTTTCTCATCATCGCAGTCACCAGAGGCAAATCGTGTTGGTTGGCCTGATATGAGTGCAAAGGTTGATCCTTGTGTTGCCAAGTGGTACAGTCTAGCAAGGGAAACTATTGATTTTAGTTATTTTCACTAATTTCTGTCTTGCTTTTCACTATTAAAAGTTAGTAACGGGTCTATGAGAGGCTTGTCAAAATAGGTTATAAGTAAAAGGTGTTCATGGGGAAAAATTGAGAACCCCTGACTGAAGGCAACATCTGGTTCTCGAGATCAAAGAAATTCCAACAGTCGGGCAAAACCTTTCAAACTTGAAAAAAATTTTACATCGCATCCAGTTTTAATTATTTTTAAAATGAAAGAGTCAACTTTGTTCAAACTCAGTGGTTTTCAACGGGGGCGAAATCGACCCCAGAGGCGATTTTATGCGTTATGAGAGAGATTTTGTGGCTTACTAAATTTGGAGGGCAATTTGAGTTTCCAAGGAGGCGATTTCAGTAGATTGAAATATAACAAAATTTTGAATTAATTCCAAAAATAAAAATAATATTTGCTACTTTGGAACCAAATCATTTCATGAACTTTCGACTCCATGGTTCGTAACAAAGGCTATAAAACACATGACGGACTCTCGACATAACAGTCAAACTAACATCGTCCTGTGTAACACTTCACTGCACTAACTATCCAAGGTCAGGAAGCTGTCACTGGTTGGGAGTCAAGCAGGTGTGTTCTGGCGAAGATTTTGAATTTGCAGGTATTTTTTTAGCCTAATGCTTACAATAAGATAAAAGAGTGGAGCAAGTGTGGCACTGAGTGGTTGGTTAACGTAGTCGTTGCATGAGCAGCGTCGAACAAGGGACATCAGACAATAACATTTGCCGGCCTTTATTTGTACATGCACATCAGCATGCGCGGCAATTTGGAAATTTCTCGTTTGGTATGCATTAGTTAAGTAGTTCTTATTCTGTTCCTTACCACACCTCCCTTAAGGAATTGTCCTGTGTTTCAAGCCCCCCCCCTGGATTTCCATGAGTAAATTGGACGGAACACTTTCCCATTAACAGACTTCCTATGTTGTAGAGCGCGCAAGGGCTTTCGCCCCTTGGAACTTGGTTGACGTCCCCCTAAGGAGGCGTTCCCCCGGTTAAGAAACACTACATCAGTTCGTTTTACTAAACTTATATTGGTTGAAAGCTACCATTACTGATATTGATACTGAAAAATACCCAATCGGCCAAATTTCATTTTTAATTAGGAAAAGCTTGACCTTTTTTGTAGATGCGAAAACGGCCTAACAATCAAAGCACTACTACCACTAAATCATCGCACTGACTTTTGCGGCTATTGGGAATATTAATCAAAAGTTGCCATTAAGTTCAGCCTAACCATCTTTCGTTGTGAACTGTCACAAATCTCTCCAACTGTTTGTGTTATCATTAGCAAAATTGTCTTGAAACACGACTTCATAGCCTTCGGTAGAACATTGTGAGAACATTGTTTCGGAGGCAAAAAGCGCCACAGTCCATTATGACACTTTTTATGAGCTTTGGTTTATAATTTGAGTAAAACAGTGCAGCTAAGTGTGTTCTTGTTACAATACGGGTAATACGACTGTTGCGAGACGATTTAAGTAGCAATTAATGGCTACATGTAGCCATAAGTTTTGAAACGTGCTTATCGTGTTTTTCTGTTAGTTCGAGTGTCTTGCTGTGCATGTGGATATACCTGTACTGTGTTCACCTGACTTATGACAGAGTATAACAGAACAGTAAGTTAGGCCAAGGCGTGTAAGTCCAACCATCCCCCATCTTGTCCACAGAAAAATCTTGTTTTGGGCTTGCTGAGAAGTCATTCCGTTGTGGAGATTACGCCGAAAGCTGGGCTGCATAGAAACAGAAAGTGAATAGGTGAAACGCCTTTCTGTCAGCAAACTAGCATAAACGAATGCGATTCCACTATCCAGGTCTCATCAATATCCAAAGCGATGAAGCCTGTGCTGTATTTCATTTACACCAATAGCCAGATTTTTGGATCAAGTGCAGTGAGCGTTTTCCGGAAAATCGGAGAAAAGTGATGCTAGCATTACTACCTGCGTTTCCCACGACGTATGTTGCTGAGCAAGATTCGGCCAAGTACTGCACACACGCAATACACTTCGCAACTGTGTCCCCATCAAAGGTGGTCACGGTGCCGGACTAGACTCTGACAGTTGTCGCTGTCTACCAGAGATGAGCGTACTGTCATATTTTACGATCTAGATCAGTCCTAAATTTTTGAAACAAGTCCTAGCATAGTTCAAAAATTTTATGGAAGGTCCAATTCCAAATAAAGTCCATAAAATTAACAAAATACACCTTGTCAACAACAAAAAAGCCAAAATTCTTTTCTATTAATTCAGTCCAACTTTGGCCCTGATCCTAATTTTTGTAACGATTTAGAATTGGGATCCAATCCAACAAAATTCTTTATAGTCCTGGTCGAGTCCAATTAAAGTCTAGTCCAATGCAGTGGCGTACCTAGGGTTTCCCGCTCCCGGGGACAAAGTCAGTTTGGGCGGCCCCACCCAGCCTGGTTGTGGCAGCAAAGATGTGAAGAATGAGTTGGGAGTAAAGGGGCGTCGAAAGCTGACTCGGACCTTGCATATAAACGTTTCTAGACCCGTCTAAAAACTTTATATGAATGTGACGTCAGGGCCTTTCAATCTCAGAAATCATAAACTATCGTAAAGAATCTAATCGTTTCGCGTGAAGTCATCACGTCTTTGAAATATCAGTCACGATTGAACATTCAAACTGTTGTATTGCGACATTCCGAATTGTGGTAAAACATGCGACGCGAATTGTAGGAACTAGTGAAAGAAACTGCAAAACTTGGCAAAAGTGATCTGATCATCTGTATGAATTTTAATGACAGACCTTATGGGAACCTTTGAACGTTTTGCATAATAATATAATAAGAATAATGACATTTTATAATCACGTTACTCTTTTATATAAAAATTTTCATGTGTTAAAACTAAATGTTATTAATCGGCTTGAATTGGCAAAATTTATGCATAAACTACATCATGGTGCGCTGCCCAAAATCTATGACAATTTCTTCAAAAATATTTCCAATGTTCATTCATACAAAACCAGATTCACCGACACCAAAATCATTTTATAAAAAGAGTCTAGCCAAGGGCCAATACAAATTCTGGAAAAAAAGTATTTCTTGTAGAGGGGCTGCGCTCAGGAAAGAAATCGAACAGAGTCTGAAAATCTTGCTCCATGTCACTTTCTGCAAACATTATAAAGATCGTCTCTTAAACTATGAATAGGTTTTTGCACAACCATACATATTTGCTTTTAAATGGTAAAACGTGACTTCTCCAAGAATATGATGCAAACGAAATATCATTTGCTCGTATTTTTCTTTTGTGAATTATGTGCTTGGTACAATTGTTTTTTTTGGGTTTGCGACGCTTAAAATATATTTATGCATTGTGGCATTGTCTTTGTCTTAACAAATTTTTAGGGCTCCTCGACTGTTTTTTTTCGGTGTTCTAGTTGCGGCAGGTTTTTTTCGGCGTCCTAGTTGCGAGTACATGTTAGCAGTGTTTTGCTTTCGCATTGCTATATTGTATCGTAACAAATAAACTTCATCATCAACTGAGAAAGCTCTCACGGGCCGCAAGATAAGCTCTCCGCTGGCCGTATGTTGTGCAGGCCTGTCTTACACGCTATTACTGAGCTTAACAGGGCTTCTCATTGCATTGCTGCTAACAGTGATTATTTTGAAGCCTCTGCAGTATCAATTATTATGATGTTGTGAGCCAAAAGTAGAAGATACGTTTGCTAGATTTAGTTTCCAAACTATTTATTTGTCTTTGAATCTTTGAGTTGGATTACATATGGGCTTACTATCCTCATAACCCTGACTGGCATTTGGATTTAGACAAGATTTGTTTTTTGGATTTGCATTATATTTTGAAATAAAATTTGTGGATTGTATTCAAAAACATAAATCACTTCATCTGGAAAAACCCAAAGTAAAAGTATGAGGCCGACTGCCACGATCACGATATGCAGATACTACATTAAGCCACGATAATGTGTTAATGTATTGTGCTCTGCTGGTCTTTTAGTGAAAAGCAAAGTCTCAGGTCTACTTCTGTTGAAGTTGGGAACACTTGATCCTCAATATGCAGCAAGACACAATTAGAAGACAAGAGTGTACGGTAGAAATGGCACGAGCCAGCACTTTTGTAGCCCGGCCTGACCGAGGCTTGGTCTCGGTCTCGAGAGTCTCGAGACCATTTTTGCGAGTCTCAGTCTTGAAGGTTTCAGGTCTCGTCTCGGCCTCGAGGGCTACTAGTTTCGAGACTTTGAATATTGCGAAGAAATGGTTTAGGCCTAGTAAAATTTCTGCAATTCAACGATTTTTGTTTGTTGTATTTGCAGGTAAGAAACATCCAAAACAGGCGAGAAAATACCAGAAATTTGAAAAAAATTCAACTTAGAAGTGATGACGACCCCCCTTTAGCAAATTTCTGCAAAAGGCACAAATTGTGAAGTCTCGAGTCTCGGTCTTGAATTTCAAATCCTGAGTCTCGAGATTTTTGATGAAGCCTCGGTCTCGGTCTTGCAGTCTTAACCAGGTCTCGGTCTCAGTCCCGAAGATTATGGTCTCGACTCTCGACTACATCACTGCCAAGCCCTTTCCGACTGAAAAAAGCCAGATTTTGTCTAGTTTTTTTTTATTTTCAAAAAGAATCTGACTCCTGTTTTTTGATTTTCAATAAAAAACAAATGCGTTGAAAAGCCAGAATTTCCAAATCTGGCTTTAAAAAAGCCAAATTGGCAACTCTGTGCTTTGAATGATTCATAACATGGTTCACTGATTTGCGTGGGAACAAGTGAAGCGGAACGTTAGCAGTACGGTAAAATGGAGAGAACAGCAGCAAAAACTTTCGTTGTTAGATTTTGAAACTTTGCAAAATACAAAAAATTTCACCTAAATGGAGAGCAGACCGCACCGAACTGTAACGACCCGGAATGATGCCACCGCTAAAAAAGTGTTAGCGGACAGTTTCAGAACTTTAGCTGACAGCCCGAATACTGGACTATTTGTGGCCCATACCATCTCCAGTGTGCAGAGTCTAAAATTTTTGACTCCTACTCCACTCCTGCTTGGGCTGAATATACTCGATCCAATCCGACTCCGAAACATTTTTACGTTTTGCACTCTGACTCCTGTCCGCAAATTGATTACAGAGTTTTGGCAGTGTCTGAACGACCGTATCCGGTTTTCACTTTAAAAACACTAAAAAACGTACCAAACAAAATTGCTTTCTTCCTCTGAGAAATATGTGACTATTTCTTCACATGTCAGTTGTTTCTCAGAGTAAAGAATTGAAGTGGCTATTAATTTTTTGTAACCCTAAACCCTCACCCTAAACCCTAACCGTCAACTCTAACCATCAACCCTAACCCTCAACACTAACCCTAAACCCTAATCTCAGACACTAACACTGACCTGAATTCTATAGGTCAATAGATTTTCAACAAATCAACATGCAAAAGAAATTGTCTAAATCTTTACACACATGAAACTCACCAAGCAAACCTTTCTAACACCCAAGTTGTTTCAAAATTTTTGTAGTTTCTGTCAAGCCGTTTTGCACAATTATAGTTTACATTGTAACCTGCTTTGGAAAACAAACAACCCGCAATAATAACGATCAATGATATTCAAACTAACCTCATACCTATTCAAGAAATGTCTCTGGTCAATTCGGGCTCCGGCATTTCGTGAAAAAATCAACTCCACTTCTATTTTAGAAATTCCTCAAGACTCCAGCCGGAGTCCACTCCTACACTCCGGCTCCTGCAGACCACTGCTAGCAGACACAGACAATAAAGAAAATTTGCGCCAATATTGATCGATCACTGAAGCAAAAAGAGGCTCATTTCTTTGCATGAAAATATAGGCCTACTCAGTTTGTCAACCAGATGTTTAGAGATTTTGTAAAAATGACTCTGACTCGAGTCATTTATTGTGACTCGAGTCTAGTCATTCGCTAAAAAACGTGACTCGAATCGAGTCACCATCATTCTCAAAGTGACTCGAGTCCGGGATGAGCGGATTCACATTTTACAGACTCTGACTCCACTACTGCTTTAGGCTTTAAGACTCCTGCTCCAACCCTGAAAAATTTGAAAACATCGACTCCGTCTCTTGCTAACACTTCGAAAACTGCCAGGTAACTCATATACAAAATATAATGTCTGTTTTGCCTCATGAGGCAAAATATATGCCGTGGCTATTTTGCCATTGATCAAACACAAAAGGTTGAAGCAGTCATGTGACAAGCACAATACAGAGAGACACAACATGTTGCGGTTTGGAGTTATGGCTTAGCCCAGGGGTTGTAAACCTTTCTCTGACCATGCACCTTTTAGCATTTCGACAGATGAGATATTGAGAATGTACTGCACCCTAATATTTCTATGACAAAATATTGTAACATGACTAATCGTAGATATCAGAGATGATCACTATCTGGTTTTCCGGTTGGATATCCGAATGGATAGTGAGTTTGCAACCGGATACGGATATCCAAAAACTGCCTTCAAATGAGAACCGGATACGGATATCCGAAATGCTTTTCTTGATATTTCGAGGATTCAGACTCTTGGAAAAAGTTGCACATAGCACAATCATTCATTTAGTATCTTCCAGAGGGTTAACATCATTCCTCTGCAACTGAAAATTGACTTCATTGAACTTCGTGAAGATATCTGTGGACTGTGACTGCCAAGATACTGTACCTGTGACACCCTTTCACAGTCACCTTCTGTGTGCAGCAACAGGCGTACAAACCCTCTTCATCATTATCCGAGTGCACCACATTGCCTAAACTTAGCAGAACACTTCTAAACCCTTTGGTATCCTTTAATCAATCCATTAATACTCTGCCACATTTTTAGTAAATTTTGAGTTCGGAGCAGTGCAGGATTGAATTTAATGTGCAAATTTAAAAGTATTGAACTTAACCGTGACACTTGCAGTCGTCCATTGGCTCTACCATCTCTCTCTCGCTGGATTGGCTCTGCTCAAGCTAATGTGCGTTCTGCAACACACTTTTGTTTTCTGGAACTTTATCGATTACCTTTAGGTAACTTCTTGTTGACACCTAACACTATCTGTAAAACATATAAATTGCCTCTCTGCTTTCGAATTGAACTCGTACAAGGTATTGTGATCATTAAATTAATCCATCCAAAATTAGCTCATGCTTTTGGTTTCAGGCTGATTCTAAGTGCAAGCGTGCACTCTCACACCTGACCGGTGATAGTCAAAACGGGCATTATTAAATAGCAGTTAACCCGTGCCAAGTACAGCTTACGAAAATTCCAATCATAATCATTTCATTATACTGGAGGACAGTTACTGTGCAGCTTACCTTTATTGATGGAAACTGCATTTCATCAATTTATCTCCTAGCATTTCACCTCTATTTTGTTTCCAAAACGCTAAGTTTTTGTTTACAAATTACATGCATACATGTTTGTTGATCAT
>JGI24159J19872_10004975_pt1 | contig 17086 bp, 9 predicted proteins | sample Ectturendosymbi4_FD_19872 | JGI IMG/M metagenome (IMG submission 19872) | reverse complement strand
TTGCCTATAACAGCACCTCTGGGGATTGCATAAAGAACGTTATTGCCGAAATAACGTTATAAGCGATTGAAATGCATGTAAAAGATGCCATCGGGACCGAACAAAATGTAACGTTATAAGAGAATTAACGTCACAGACGAAGCCGTTATAAACGAATTCAACTATATAGAACAGATTTACAAGAGGTTTCAGGCCCCATTCGGATGAAACTAAAAAAGTTACTTTCAGGGCAAATTGTCATTTTCAGGGCAAATTTTTTCCGCCCTCCCAGAAAAATGCCTTCCTGTACGCCTATGAGGACAATACGGGTAATACTGAATAGAACTAAATGCTGCAGGCGACCTGTGAAGAATATTGTCCACCGCTAAAATTAAAGACACGAACAGGGATCGAAACTTGTGCTTAGTCTCGTCAATCGATCTTTCAGTCTAGGAGTACACAACCTTTTCGCTATTGCCCGCCCCATTAAGTTTATTTTTTCTTAATTACGGTCGCCAGTGAGTTGATATATTTTCATTTTTGCATTGCTTCTGTCCTGCTTCCACACGTCTGTTTGGGCCTCTTTTACCAAGTATCCGCACACAGTAGACAAGAGTTTTTATCAATGCACGGCCGCATCCGCAAATTGTGCATCCCTGGTTCAGATATTGATTCCTTCGCTTGTTTGCGCTACAAGCAAAGGTAGTGGAAGAAATCTGTCTGCAATCAAACTGAAGTCGGAACTTCTTGGTTTTGCACACTTCTTGTTCTTACATTTTGCAATCTGTGTATGACATTGGCTTCTTCGGACGTGACTATCGCAACAATGCTGATCTTTTGAAACAAGGTGCGGTGCAGTTATTATTCGGTTGGTTCAATATTATTCAGCAACGGTTGAAAAGTCGTCGACAATGAGTTTAGACCAAATATCAGCCAACCTTCTGCTAACAAAACCAAAGTTCTTTTTTCAAGTTCTGGGTCGACGGTAAAACTTTTCTGTCCAACTGACATTGAAAAATATTATGGGGAGGGATCAAACCGCTCATTCCCGACTTAATGGTGCCTCTTCGTTCAACGCGCTCCGTCAAGGGGCGTTTGCTGCGACAAACAAGACGTCAAGGTTATATTTGGCAAAGTGATGAATGCCAACCTTTACAACATTTTGGTACCGTGAATTTTCGCCCGGGCCTACATCAACAGTTTTGTAACAAAAGCTGGTTGAACCAGTCGATCAACTCCAGTTCTAGAAATGTCTTTGAACGCTTTCAAATCCAATAGCGTTTCGAAGTTGAGGCTCATTGCTGTTGAAGACGAGTGCTTTCCCGACCTTATCGCAATATACGTCAGAGCCAAGTAACGAACCGCTCCCTTGTTTACTTGTCCATCACAGTCAATATGAATTGCTTCATTTTAGCTGATAAAACATACAGCTACTCGTCTTCAGCAGCAATGAGCCTCAACTTCGTCTTTTCTGGGACTCATTTAGTCCCAGAAAAGACGAAAGCTCTTCCAGGTGTGGAACTATTGCTGCACAAAACTTCGCATTAACATGTTTTTAATGCTTATCATTATGTGCTCTAATTAACCTGACTGGTATCGTGACCGTCAACACATGGCGTTTTGACTTGGTGTGACGAACTTGATTTGTTAATTTATGTTCCGTCATTATGCTTTTGGTTCCTCACTTAGAATGATATCTATGTTGTGACAGCTGGTCTGCGGTTATGCGAAACTGCTAAAAGCATTCCAAACATTTTTAAAATTCTGACTGTCCTATTTTACATAACAAGGTCAAATTCCGTGATTTAAAAATTCTTCGATTAAAATTACCTATGTTTTGCAAAAGCGATTGAGCTTGAATCCTGTTGCTGCTAATGTTAACTTAGTTGGCTGAACACTGGATCGCATATTCAAGTGCAGCGATGTCACGGCATTGCAATGCAGACAACGCGCTGCGTTACTATTCTCAAAACACAAGAACCCCACACAGGAGTTAGGTGCGTCACGGCGCCAGGACAAGTAATTTTTCGTAGTTACTGGTAAGTGCGAACCTCTCTTTCAGCGCGAAAATATTTACTGCACAGAGGTCTGAGGCAAAAGCACTCGTCATCGCTTTGTTTTTGCTAGCCCTGCATGAAGGGTAAGTGAACGGGACGTCAAATTCAAATATATTTTGACGCAACGCCACGTGCACCTGCCTTTATGCGAATATACTACAAATGGCCACCTTGCCCAACAATTTAACGGTTTAGGCAAAACTATGCCAGTCGGAACACCAAGTGTGCTTGGTATACAGGGCCGGAATTACCTATAGACTTAAGCCTAGGGCCTCAAGATCCGAGGGAGGCTCCAGCAAACGCGTAGAATCAGTTGCCGATGCAAGATGAGTTTGATAAATATTCGTCAAAATTTGACGTAACTATTCATGAAATTTAGTTTTATTCACTTAATCAGGTTTTATGTTGGTAACTTCAGAGTATTCTAACAGGTTTCTGTGAATGTCAGTATGATCCATTAGCCAAGTCACATGCAGCTATAGCGTCATCATGCAGCTCCGTTGTGTACGTTTGCTGTATTGTACCGATTGTTATGTATGAATCAGGCGACGTGCAAGGACGCCGGAGAGCGGCGACATGATGAGGGCATTGCCCTCCTGCCCTTTCAATAGGGGGGAAACGGGAGCGGAGGTGCTTTTCCATAACAGTATCATAGACAGGGCCACCACACCGTCCTTATTTCTAAGATTTGTCCTTATTTTACAGTGCTACGTCTTAGAAAATATGACTGCCCTTATTTCTAAGAAACGTCCTTATCAGTGACTTNCGTCCTTATTTTTTCTTTTTTTCTGTAGCATAACAATTCTAAATACAAGCAATATCTGATAGGCATAAAGACCATTACCTTCTNNTCGTAAACAGTTTGTAATCAAGGTTTTGTGACATCATAAAAGTAGTATAATCTTGCAGCACAGGGACGTACCGCACTATCACGCATTGTGAGCACTGCAAGCTGTCTACTCTGGTTAGGATTCTTAGGAAAGCTGGTTTTGCAGCGAAGGTTTAGCATTTAATTAATTCAAGAAATAGGCAAGCGAACAAAGTTTTCCGTGACGATTACAGGAAGGAAGTCGAGAAAAAGACATTGCTGACGAAAATGGTTCCTGGAAATCATAGTCAAACTTGTGATCTGATGTTAGTCGTGCAAACAGAAACAAATGTTTTATTTTTAGACAATAAAATCAAATTTTGGTCAGCCGTCCTTATTTTTGGTTCTAGATCGATGGTAGCCCTGATTGTAGGTGATTTCACGGTTTGTGAAGATAGCCTTGAAACAATTTTATTGCAGATATTCGCGCACACAAAAAATTCAGAATGATTTTCTGTAATTTCCGTTATTCTTTTTGAGGTCAACATTGTTTTTGAACAATAAAAAGCACACACGTTTTTTTATATTTTATGAGTTTAGTTACGATTTTTTCTTATAAGCTTCTATTGCCCTCAACTCTTTTACTACCCCCTGCCCTTTCGCTGTTCACGCGCAACTTGTGATTTGTTTTGATTGTAATTTTCTTCAGACTACTGCAAAATTTATGAATCTCGAAGCGCCAATAGGTATATTTATCAAGAAAGACAGATATGAAAAAATAAATGCGAAACTAGTGAATACATAGGCTATGTGTTTTGCCAAATATTCAACCGCGACGTTTTCGATTGGTTCGCCAAAAGGGATTAAAAGTTTTGTTCCAGCCAGCCAACACGATTTCCACTATTCAGCGTCATTGAACGTTTTGCATCATAGGCAGCAACAAACGCAATGATCGTGGGGCACTCTAGTAAGGTCTTACAAATTGTTTATTGAGCGTACTTGGAGACCGCCTAACTTTAGATGGTCATTTTCGGCGTTGCACAAATTAATAAACGCTTTTCGATTTTCCCAACTCGTAACAATGGGAGAGGGGTCTCACAAGTAGATTAGCCTAGGCCCTAACGCAGGGTTTCCCAACCTTTTTACGTTCTCGTACCACTTGGGCATCCCGTATTGTCAACACGTACGACTTCTTCCAGAACTACTAATTTGATTGATTCTTAGTTTATTCAGAAGAATAATATACAGTAAAATAACAATAAAAGAACACAACTAAATTTAATGAGATATTTTTTTTCTTCACCTTCCACCAATTGGTTGATGCGTGGCGTAAATTTGCTAGCAGCGAATCGAAAGTCATAATGTTATGATACAGTAGGAATAACGGGCTTCAGGAAAATGTATTTGTTTAGAAACAAAGCCCCACACGTAAACTAGAAATCTATAAATCCAGGTTTTTTTGAAAAACTGGAAGTTACTCGCGTACCACAGGTTGGGAAACCCTGCCTTAGGGCCTCGCATCAGCTAAATCCAGCCCTGCTGACATGACACGTTAATCTGAAGAAGAGTTGTGCAGTTTATATTATTTTGTTACGTAATTCAANAAACTGCATTGTATTTGTTTTGCGATCACGTGAAAAGACCGCAGTTGGAGATTGCNACTTAATGTTTGCCCTGACAGTCCATAAAAAACTGCAGTTCACGTTTTAGCTTGACTGTACACAGCTGCATTTATTCTGCCTTTCTTAGTTTTGTTTCTGTTAATTTTTAGAAGCCTAATTCGACGATTTTCTTGAAGTTTACTGATTGAATTTGCTATAAAGTTGAACTGAACTATACCATCATCATCCAAAGACTTTGATAAAGTTTAAACGATCTTGAAAGCATATCCAATCTCTGTTGAACAAAAACATGTTAAGGTCAGAAAAAAAGGAACACACTCGTCACGTCGAATCGCTGTCAAGCATTTTTTATTTATTTGGTGTTTTTAATGGCGCTTTGTAACTGCAGTACAGTGGTGTAGCGCCACGACTGAGTTTGTAACAAGGTCCGGTATCATTTGACTTGATTTTGTTTTGCGATCTGGATGGCGCACTTCGTGCTCCAGGTAAGGAGGTTACAGTACCAATTTACAAGGTCTTGGTAAGACCCGGCCGAGAGTCGAACGCCAGACCTAGTAGCACCGAAGCGGACGCACTTACCGCAGGGTGGTCCTGTCAAGCATATACCAGGAATGAAGCTGTTCCGCGGGAGTTCAATGTTGAGAGCACAACAAGGAAAGACACGCACATTAAGCAAACGCCACAAGGAGCGCCTCCGGTAAGAGTGGCAACTCATCAGCGCAAATCACCGCATTTCTCCCCACCTGAAAGATGTAAGGGCACAAAACATAACGGTGGTACACCCTTATTACTTCTAGCAGAGCATCTCGGCATCAATTTAATTCGGGCTCAGTAGGGGAGAAGTTATTCACATTCAAGGGCGTGTCGCTCTGTTGATCGTTCGTATCACACATGTCAGGGCTCAAATGGGAAGCAGAGTCGTTTTCCACACTTTTTCCTTTATTTCGAACGACGCGGGTGGACGTTGCCCTTTTCCCAGGTTACCTTGTGTTGGCCATAAGGCGACATCGCCGGAACAAGGTACCAAACCACGTAAATTCACACTAACGTCACGACAAACATGGTATAGTGGTCCCGAGCAAACGTAGGGTTTACATTAACAGGGTTGACTTCCTCCACCAAGGGCTCATTTTGACTATTAGCCCTAACAAACCGCTTGAGATAAGCCGCGTCAAACGGGATACCAGTAAATTCATGTAGCCTGCCTTTGGCTTCAAAAGCAGCGTATTTACAAGTAGAGTCAAGTATCTTGATTTGATGTTAAGCAGTTCTTAAGTCGAAAGTTGAAAACACACTATTTTTTGCAAAGTTGTCAACCGTGTCATCACTGCGAGGAAGTGAATATGCTATAGCATCTTGTTCCTTGTAAACCTTGGTTGTGAATAATCTATGCACAGTCGTCTTTTACTGCGATTCTCTTCGCCTTCAACAACAAGCACCTGAGCACGATACGGAGACGACTTGGGTCGGATAACGCCATCATTAAGCAACTTGTCAATATTTTCCTGTATGAATACATGATCTTCACGGCTAAATCTCCATGACATGGTAGAAATAGGCTTAAACGTTAGAAGACAACTACGTAAATAAACGCACTTTTTCAACGGTCGCTACAGCGACCGCGCACGTGCGCTCATTCGAAACCACCAAATCGGGTGAGATTCCAAAGAATTCAAAGATTAGCGGTTGATGCTAGCCTGGAGAAGATGAAGGCCTAGAATAATGTCACAGCAGAGAGTTTCGAGAATGTTTAGTTTGATCGATTCGTTTTCCGTACCTTTTAGCGTGATTTCAACCAAACAGAATCCGACCGATTTGACTCACATTGAGGACAATGCCATTTGAACTTAGTGAGACGATGAGTAAATGTTTAGATTAAGTTTGGTATTTTCGGGAGAGCTAATGTAGGTTTCTGAGTTCCCAGAATCGACCAACGCAGTCAACGTTTTCAGCGACAAGGGCAATGACGCTTTTAGTAGGCTTCCGGTGCACAAGGACGGAAAGCTTGGGTGAAAACAGCAGGTGGCTGAACAACCAGCTTAGGAGCTGTATTACGCCTTGACCGGCAAACTCGTGAGAAACGTTCCTTCTTTCCGCATGAACGACAAACCGCGTCACGAGCAGGGCATCGGTGACGTACATCATAATAATCTTTGCCACAAAAATAGCACTTCTTTGACTCGGAAAAGGCAGAGCAGGTGCTAGACGAGGCCTCAATATCGGCAACGCTTGTGACTTTTCGCGAATTAACAGCAGCCGCAGACACGTTTTAACGTGATAAATAACCGGTGGAATGCTCTATAGCCAGTTTTTTAGGGGACCGAAGATGTAAGACTCGACTCGTTTTCCAGCATGCGCTGACGAATAGTGTTCGACGATAGACCGCTCATAAAGACGTCTCGAACCAGCTCGCTCGCAAAGATTTATCAGGCTTCTGCTTCCTCGTCGCCAACACGTGCTACGCAAAAATAGTATTTGGAGATTTTATGTGCGCCTTTTTAGCTGTGACATGGCCTCGTCATACGCAGTGCAATCCTGCGCCAATCACCGCACAAGTGTATACCATGCTTTCAGTGTAGTGTATTGTAATTGTAAGTGGGTTCGGAAGTAATGTGAATTTCGTTTTTCAATCAGCCCAAATAATTTGATAAAGACATTTATCTTGTCAAAACCAATAAACTTGATTATCAAACTGAAAAATTTACGACTAAATCTAATCTTAAGCGAAGCGTCGCAGGAATCGCAATTCACACATTTTGTATTGAAAAGTGGCTTACCCCTTTTTTATCCGTTATTTCTGTCATGATTTGGTTTTCAGAATTTTTGTTGAATTGCGCACAGAAAAATATTCTTTTAAAAACTGTGATATACTATATAAGTGTTGCAACCGGTTTCGAAGAAAATGGCGACCATCGGTGACTGACGCAGAGCTGATCTCCAGACGCGTGGCATTAGTTAAACATGCGGTGTGCCATACAGTTTCGTTCCATTCTGTACGATTCGCGGTGCCAGTGATTGCACATTTCGGCCCCGTTGGTTCACAGGGTTGCACCAGTTGAAACAGTGGCTTATTGCTTTGTTCTTAATTTTCTTTGGCAATCCCACTGGTAGTGGCAATAGTAATAGAAGTCGTTTTCGATGGCCATAGTCGGAGTAAAGTGGGATCGAGCATTCGAATTCCTTGGTTGACCCCTGACGTCATGNTACACGACCCAAAATGATTTATGAATTTTTTGGTTTTCATACTTTTTTTACTTTTTCANTTTTCATGTATTTTTCGTTTACTAAATGTTTTTCTTTCAAATATTTTTTCACGTTTCTGCAACCGATAGATCTTTCAGACGTCGTAAACTGTGTAAACTGCACTTTACCAAGTATACGTGTGTTTATGGTAACATTTTTCAAGTTTATGCAAACGTTTCTCTTATTTTATCAAGTTTATGAAAACCTTTCTTCGTGCATCGAACTATCAAATGATTTTTCATACTTTTGCAAGTTATTGCAGCCACCGCGAGACTTCGTAAATTGCGTTTCGTTAAAAACAGAGGAGTTTTTTGGTAATATTTTTCGATCTTTTCAGAAGCACAACAAATTGAAGCGGGCATTACTTTTAAGCAAAAAATTTCAAGCCTCTTGTCTCGGCCTCAAAGGTTTAGGTCTTGGTCTCGTCTCCGATTTTTGAACCGTAAGTCTCGCTTTTGGAGATTCAGGTCTCATCTGCACCACCCTAAAGTAGGTCTACATCACTACAATCTTTTAGATGTGGCTAAACTAGTGTAACCTCGTACATAAAAAAAGAAATAGATTTTCTACGCTTGCGGTGTGGTCTCCGCAACAGTTTTCTAATTGGACACCATGTTCAATGATTGCAAGATGCGCACATAGCCTCGATAAATCTTTACCCACTACTAAGCGTTTTTATAGCCATAGTCGTTCGCCGATTTTATCCAACAGGCAATCTTACATGTTTATATGTGGCAAATAGCATATTGTTTATGGTGCAATATAGGAAGTTATGTTAAAATAGATTGCATAATAAAGGACAGCTTACCAACGGCGGCACCCATGCTGACACGCAAAATGATATTTGCAACCAAACAAATGCAACGAACCGCAAAATTCCTACCGAAACGTGCACCAACTATTTGGATTAAAGTTACTACCAATGGCAGGGGTGAAAAAGCGTGCAATTGTCTTTCGAAAACTTGTTGAACAAATATTTTAGGTTTGCCAAAGCACAGTGTTCAACATNTCTTGTCAGATTTCAGCCAAGATACCTTTATATAATGTTTTTTGAGCACTTTNGACTCTGTATTTAGAAGTAAGACACTTGAAGTTCAAAAATTTGCCACAAATTTTATGAAACTGTTGTATTTTTTGTTTGAAGGTGCAGCTTAAGACATAAAAGTAAAAGCATCATGCATATTGTGAATGCAGAGCCATATTGCCGACCACAGGTCAAGTTGAGCGAATAAGAATAAAGTCATCAATAAATTTTCCGAAAATGATATACTTCACCCTGTATCTGCTTAATTTTCAAAGAGCTGGGCTGGGATTGATAGGAAGCGTTTGGTGCAAACTGAGCAATGTTTTCTTATTGTTGAGTAGACTTGGGCCAGTGGCAACCCTGATCTCAACTTACAGTTTTTTAATTTAAAAAGTCCGTCTCTTCAGAGTTTGACTTGGAGTCTACCGCATAAAATGTTACTGCGATCCATTCACGTGAGTCAAGGGACTGAAATCAACCTAGGTTACCCAGCCAATACGTTATTTTTGAAGCTTTCGTCGAACTCCAATTTGTTGCACAATGATAACAGAAAACAAAAATATCAACAAGAAAACAAGCATAGGTTACGGAAAAGAAATCAGCCAACAGTTTAAACTTAATACGGTAAAACATTGCTGTGTCAATGTGTCTTTTTTTTCTTGTTTTGTGGCGACAATTGGGAGATTGACTTTAATTCAGAAAGGGCAATCCTCATGTCATTTTCACAAGCAAGCCTGTTCTGTTTTTTTTTCAACCTCCAAAACGCATGCTCGCATAGATGTGGTTAAGAAAAGAGTGATAACCTCGAGGACCAATTTAGCAATATGGCGATACTCCTCCAATTGGTGACATCACAACGTGGGAAGATTTTTTGTGCTGAAGGTATGCTATTGAAGCTCACTTTCCTGAAGCTTAGTGACGTGTCTGGTCCATCTGTTATTTATTTATATCTGCAGTTACAATTTCAAAAACAAATGGCTGCCGTATCCATACTGTCGTCGGTCAGGGATGTAGTACTCAAAAGAGTTTTCCAATTCGTTTAAGTCTCTGCAGTTCGTTATTCCTTCACCATTAAGTGCAGTATCGCTGCCAAAATTTATTTTACAATCGCGGCCACGGCCGTCGCAGATTCTTTTGAAAAGCACCCACTTTCTCTTCAGCTTCTATTGCAATTACGCTACTCCGCTTCCTTGCATTTGACAATTCAGGGCAATAAGCATGTTTGCTAAATCAACCAAGGTGAGAAGAATATTTGACTCCTCAAAGTGCTTTAAATGCTGGTGGTTGTGATATTGCATAAACGTGGATAGTTCTGCATCTGTGGTGGCCTGGAGATGGCCAGACGCCAGCTGAAGAATTTGATGAAACAATGTTTACGGAAGAATGTTCAAATTCTTTGGTTTCCGTATTGATGCAAATTAAAAAACAATTTGCATCGGTGTAAGGATTTGTTGACAGATTAGGGATTTTAGATTCGTTTGAAGCTCAAGATCTCGCAAAAGATCCAAGTTCAATAGAAATATGGCCCTACAGTACATTTTAACCATTTTGTGCTTGAAGATCAGCTGGAGGCTGGGTTATTTTTGGTCATATTTTTGTCATAGACCAAATTTATTTTTAATGACAAAAAAATTAAGGCAGTTTGTTCATAATATCCGAAAATATACACCACTGAGTTCTGTTACGGCAACTTTTAATACTAATGTGATACAAATAACCAAAATGTCTCAGCAAAAAAANCAGGCTGGAGGCTATATCAATAGTTTAAACATGTGTCCTTGTCCAATAAATTTGNATCCCTGATTTCTGGNATTATCGGCGCAACGTCAAAGATGGTTTAAACTTGGAGTTTGGAATACTTGATGATTTGATAACCAGATTTGCGGTATGATACATTCNATTGCATCNCTAAAAAGGATATTTTACTTGTTAATCATGTTAAAACAAAAACAAAATTGTTAAAACCACGACTGTTAAGGAAAAGGCAAAACAAGCATTGTCAAGAAACCAACAAAACGGCTACTGTACATCTAAGCCTGAAAACTGAGAGACGTCGATAACGGAGTATGTCATCAGCTTTATTAGTTGATATAAAATGTCTTGAGCAACAGAGAAGAGTGATCCGAATGTTAATGTTAACGCTGCAGACAAAAATTTAAAAGAGGAACGATAAGTAAATCAGTATTTTAATCACAATTTCGCCTCATGCATTTGCATTCATATGTCTTTTTGCATTTCTGTTTTTTTTGCAGATAAATGTTTTTTTCATGAACATTCTGTTTTTTTACAAATTACGGAATGGGAGCCCTGGTTCAGACTTCTGCATAAAAATGCAATGATTGGGAGTGCGTCTTCTCGCGTAATCTACAGTTTGAATAACAATTTTAAGAGCTTCAGCAAGCATTAGAGGAAGAATTTGTGATACGAGTGCGTGCCTGTGCAACACGCAACGTGTGACAGTGATGTGCAGATCATCACTCAAATTTTTGCAGGTATGGTAAGAGTTGTAGCCTGTTAACCCCCTGCATACTCAGTAAGACCACTACTGTCCGATGGGCACTTAGACGTTCCAAGGTATGATTGCGTTGGCTTATTCAAGTAAGTACTTTCCACGATGGGTGTAAGCAAGGAATAGATCAGCAAATTTTTAATAGGAAATCGATTTCACGTAAAATTACGCATCCTCGGTCCTGGAAATTGCAAGCAAAGCTTACGGGTGAAAAGTTGAAAGGCTGAAGTAATAGCAGAGAAAAAACGCAAGACTACAATCAAAATCTCGTAACACAAGCTCAGAAATCATAACAGCTTAACAAACTGATTTACGCTAAGAATGCTAGTTGCGACAAAAAAACTATGATTAATGACATAAGAAAAGTGTTTTCTCAAAAAATAAAATTAGATGTTTACTCAAATAAATAAATGGACTGAGTAAACATCTAATTTTTAGACGTCGCCCGCACGGACCACGTGGATCGCCCGCGGTCCTGTTCTGACAATAGCATAAACATGATCAGTGTATTCACATTGATGAATATCTTTAATTTTTATTAATGATAACATAATTGAAGACAAATTGAGTAAATTTTTCTTTCGGAAGTGTGTGTATCAAGCTGGTACCCCTTCGCATGAATCTGTATCAAGANGTAGCTCTCAGTTTCAAAATGGTTGATGACCCCTGCGCTAGAGGCTGTATGTACTTGCTGTTGTCACCACTTTCGTTGTACGTACATATGATACTGTCATTGCCATTGGTGTGGGATGGGGCGAAAAACTGGGGTGAGGAACGCACTACTGCAAATATATTATGTTTTATTAAAGAAAAGACAGATGGGAACGTTTCTGTGAGGAGTTTTACTAAAAAACGACATTACGTGCAAATCAATTCAAAAAGACCCTTGTTTTCCGGTAATAGTGGCCAAGACTAAAAGATGTTGGTCGGTGTCTGGCAGAATAAAAACAGAAAGAAACATAGCAAAGTTGTTTGGAAACCACAAGCTTGTGGGATGGGAAGAGCCTCTGCAGTTCAGGCCTCTTCCGGGAACGTCGCCAAATTTGGATTGTTGAATAGGGAAACACATAAATGTGGGAACATTTATAAATGGGTGGATTATTCAAGACAAAAAAGTCATCATCCGTTTGCAGTTGTAGCACACCATCTGCAAACAGACCGTAACCCGCCACGTTTGTAGGGGTTTGATATGGCCCTGCTGCTAATGAGATACGTGCAGCCAGTCTTGGCTGGAGAACACAGAGTTTTCACGCTGGGACATAAGTTCATATATTTCCAACGAAACGACCGGTGGCAAACAGCATGTTTACTTGACAAAGATGTCAGTGGCCTGCCAAACCGGACATCTTTGCAGCGAAAATTCCCATTGCAATACATGGATTAGAAACGCATGCGTTTTATGTCACTGCCTGTGATTTTAATGCAAATCAAGTGCAAGTTACAACAGCACAAGCGACACGAACACATGGAGTCCTAGGTGGCGGAACCGAATGGACCGCATGGGCCTAGGCCCCCTACATTTTTTCTGGGGGGGCCTGGCCCCCACTTTTATATTTCGAAATTTGCCTAAATAAGTTTAAGTAACACAATTAGCAAGAACAGCTAGTTGCATTTATGTGCTCAAGACAGTGTAGCCTAGATGGATAGCGTAGCGTGGAGTGTGGATAGGGGTCGTTGAGGGCTTATAAAACATCTCATAAAATTGCTTTAGCATGCTGACAACAGTTAATGACGTCATATTTCAATGCTTGTGACATCACAGTTGCCAATTCAAACCACAAAAATTTTGTATAGTTCTTTTGACTTGTTCATTGAAAAAGGTTCCGCCACCCATTGCATGGAGTCTGACGTTCCTTCCACTTATCGGCGCTAAAGTACTTTTCCTCCACAGATATTTCCTAAAAAGATTCTATGATAAATCACAGGTTGGTAACGTTATTAACGTGACAAATTCCATAAGAACTGCAGTAGCATGACTCGTAAAGCTAAGACAAGCTCATCAAATCACTGCTAATCAAATGGTACGGCATCATTATACAGTGACACCAGCAATACCATTAATGTTGCTAACTCATCCTTACCATGATCACTGCTATATTTATTTCTTGTGATGCTTTTATGTGTTTGGGTCAGACAAATAGTCCATATCACAGTGTTAGTAAGGAACACAAAGGCACAAAAACGCTTCGTCACAAACGCATCACAAGGTTGGTGTTAGTTTGCACACGCAACCAACACTGAATGGGAATTGGCATTGAAACAACACACCAGCAATCAATGCATTCGGTCATTGAATTGCCGTACCAAAAAATGGAAATGTGTGAAACGCATCAGACAACTGAAGTGAGTTACAGGCATTGCAAGCAACGCGAAGACGTTGAGGTGCTTAACAACAGACTGTGTACTCGCACCACAATTGACAGGCATGCATTTGGAATGCAATAGGCATAAAACGGAGTGTTTTAAGCCGCATTTATACTGAAGCGAATCATGCTTAGCGCGGCGCGCATAAGTTCGTTTAAGCGTGGTTTTGGTTTACATTGAGGCGGATGTAAGCGCAAAAGGCGTTTCGATGCGCCTGGCACAGCTGTTTGTCACGTGGTTTTGCGTATGATGGTGCATTGTTGTCTCTAGTGCACGCTTTGCAGTTACACTGAGGTATGTAACCAACCAACAAGAAAAGCTTATTTTGTGTATTTCTCTCTCCATACAATGCCAAAAACGCTGCTTCATTATATTCCAAGGTTCTTGGCAGCCAGATACATCTATTTTATCAATCCTTCCTCAATCCGCGTCAGTTTCCATGATTATACTTAAAACATGGGCAACCCTTAGGGAAGTGCCGCAGCCAATCCCAAATAAAGCTATGTGGGAAAAATTTTCAACGGTTTCCGCATTGTGTGGGGTCTGTGCGGATGGGAAGCACGTGACTTTGCAAGCACCGGTTAGCGCAGGATCTTCTCATTTTTAATTACAAAAAGACAGTCATGTTTTGCTGGCAGTTGTGGATGCTTTGTGTAACTTTGTAATTGTGGATATCGGCGCGTACGGCAGGCAAAGCGATGGAAATGTTTTTGCTTGATCGCTTTTCGGGCGCTTACTAAAATCAAACCCTAATGCTGACAGAGGACTGGCCTATTTCGGGGTGCTCAGCACCACATCTGCCTTATGTGTTTGTGGGTGACGACGCGTTTCCCCTACAACGCAACTTCATGCGCCCTTATCCCGGGCAACTAATTTCTACAGATCGTATAATTTTCCACTACTGACTGTTAAGGGCCCGTCCGAATTGTGGAAAACGCTTTCGAATCAATGGCCTCCATTTCGCTGCTTTCACCGGCCGCTGATGGTAAAACCCTAGCATGTTGAAGTAGTGGTCAAAGCCGCGTTGGTGCTTCACAACCTGCTGCGCAAAGAAATAGGGGTGCAGCACATTAACCACAGAACGACTGAGCATGAAGATGTTGGTGGAATTTTGCATTATGAAAACGGCTAAGTGAGCAGCATGAAGGAAGCAAGCAACTCCGTCCTATGGGGCGAATGGTCGAAGAAACCCTCAAGAAGCCACTGCATTACGAGAATATATTTAAAGAATACTTCATGAGAAGCCGGATCGGTCGCGTGGCAACATTCTGCAGTAACCAGCACAACATCACTCAGTTGAACTCTTGTTACATAATTTTTTCTTCAGAACTTGTGGAAACATTACAAACGCCTGTGACTCAGCTTACAAAAGAGCATGTTGAAATGGGCAAGCATGCATGAACAGTAGAACACGACTACACACAAAGGCAGATCAGCGACGGTCTGCCTCAACAGCGTTAATCGTCAATTGTAGAATGTTCATTTGCAGCTGGAGGTATCGACGTTTAGACACATTCTAGCTCCTTTCGCCATGCTGCCATAGAACTGTTCGACTGCATCTTGATTCAAGACCTGCAAAACAGATGTGGTACCACCGTCGTTGTTTGCTTCAGGCCGTTTAATACAATTTCTTTCGTTTTACTCGTGCAGCCAAGTACTGTACAAAGTATCTGCAAATAAACACGTTACTAATGCTACGTGATACTCAATTCATTATTTATACTTATTCTGTTAACAGTTGGTCTTATAAGTATCAGCAAGCATTTGTTTATCTTGCAATAGGCTATACCTTCGTTCTCCACAGCATTCAGGATGGCATGAGAAGTAGCGTCGATTTCTGAAACATTTCTTCATTTTGCGTTTTCAGCAGACTCTGTTCAGCTGTAACAAAAAAATAAAGTAAACAAACTGCAAACAGCAGGGGTCTTAGCAATTCGGAGGCTCCTGTGCAAAAAATTTTGGGGCCTCTGAACTCACGTAAATGAGATATCGAATTAAAGTTGTCTTTTTTAAAAAAATGGGTTTGTGTTTACTGTAACACAATAATTGATGCGAAATTTTACATCAACTTATATAGTTTCTTTGGTAATACATACATTGTACTTCCCATATATGCGCCATCACAGATGACACAATTGCACACAACGCACAGCACTATATAACATCCCACTGCTCCTCAGTTTAATTCTTCGCTTATTAGAGCAGTTAGACGTGTAGCAGCACCATTGCTTGCACGCAGTTGGCGCAAAAATGAAGTAAAACAATTAAAAATCAACCAGTTTTTTTGTGCTGAAGAGGGNCAAGAGTGAANGAACAGTGTCCACCACAACAGCTACTGTGCAATACACTATGACAAAAATATTGCAAAACTACAGTAACTTTTTTTTTTACAATACTGTGTACAGTGCTCACAACGAGAATAAAATGCAGTACCCTGATATATGTGTATTGGTGAACTCCTAGTGTGAATGACACCCTATTTCTATTGCCCAAAGTTCTCATCGGATAAAAGAGCAACCATTTATTAGAGCAGGTTTTGCTTATCCCGAGGGTGCTCTATTAAGCAGTTTCCACTCTGATGGAATCTTTTTCTGGTTGATTTTCCTGGATATTTGAAGTAGTGCTGTAAAAAGTGCTACATGTTTGACTACACTGTAAATGACTATAAACATGGTCATGTGTAGTGTAATCAAACTGAACAAAATATTCTTACATGCAGCATTTTCATAAACATGCTCAAACAAAATTGTAAGATTGGATTTGTGTGATAAGAACAAATACATGGTACAGGTCAGCATTTCATAGGAATTTATGTTTCTGTTCTGAAGCACTTGCGGCTGGCTCTGCAGAAATTGGTTGACGAAGCTCATGGCAGAACAGAGACTCCATGTTTTGCTGTGCTTGGCTGCATCACATGATCGGTAAGAGCTTACTTCATCTATTTCTCTTTCAAAATTTCCCTTGCCCTTTTCCAAGTCTTCTGGCAAGCATCTTCTGAAATATAAGTAATAGGTTGTCTAATATAGGTTCAAAACATCACAACATCACAAGCAAATGCACTCACCAGTTCCAGGATAATCACATGCTGCTGCTACTTTGGCCCAATCAGTTGCTCTGGATTGTTTAATGTGTTATGATTCCTGGCTTTGGTTATACAGGCAATTACATCTTTCTCCTTCAATAATCAATCTTTCTTTAGAAACTTATCTTTGAAAAAGTTCTCCATGCTTGCATGTGCAAAAATGTTATGTTACTGTAACATCTAAACCTGAAAATCTAAACAGAAAATTAGCTACTGTTTCAAGTTAACCTTGTAACCCTGTTCTAAGACACTAGCTGTCAAAAGGACTATAGAACTTTCTTAATCTTTTTCAATTTTCTTTATTATACATATCCTTTATTGTAAATTTTAGGATTGTTTAATGAGCCTCTCAATTGAAAATTTCACACCTACTACGTATGCTGACACCAAAACATGAA
>JGI24159J19872_10004974_pt1 | contig 17087 bp, 8 predicted proteins | sample Ectturendosymbi4_FD_19872 | JGI IMG/M metagenome (IMG submission 19872) | reverse complement strand
TCGGGAAAAAGAGGCTCGCAGCTTGTTTGCTGCACAATATTTTTATCGCAGTTGTCTCTGAATGTCTTTGTCATTTTAGAGCTCAGTATTCAGTACAGCTCTCAGATATCTGTAGTGGTTAACAGATTTTAGATTTTTGCCACCCATTTGTCAGAAATGGGGTGACTGTGCTTTTTGCACTCATAGCCTTAAACGTCATACCAACAGTTTTGCTGCAGTTGAATATTTCCATGTAATTCTGCATAAGCCTGACACACAGATAAAAGTTCTCTTCGCAACATTTCCGAAAATGAGAACTTTTCAGTATTAATGAAGATGCAGACTAAACGATCAGGACAGAGTAAAAGTTAGCATCCTCATACAAACACCTGGTTCCGTACTCAACTAGTGTAGTCATGGCTTTAGTGTGACAGATGTATAGGCTACTGTAGTAGTAATCCTGCCTAATTTTCGTCTTGTTTAGCAAATTCGTTTTAGCGCTATTCTTCTTGCATGTGTTTGAATTTCTATCACAAATGAAGATCCCAAACTTGAGGGATAACATATGTCAAGGGTGAGGGATCTTGAATGCTACCATTTCGGGCAAAAGACATCAGGTGCCTTGTGTCATTGGCGCATAATGGATCAAGTGTGTTTGGGGCAAAACGGCTTTTTCTGGCATCCATGAGTTGTGTGAAAGTTTTTAGAAGCACGTTTAAGGCTATGAGCTTTCAGGGCTTGCACTGGCTGCAAAAGTTAGGGTCTTGTAAAGAGTCATTTGGAGCCAAAGTGGTCCAGTAGGTAGGTGCTTTCAACACTTGACTAGCACTCATATGACACTTTACTAAACTTTTTTCCCAAGTCGTGGTACTAGGATCAACCCAGAAAGACAATAAAACGTGAAACAGTCCTCACGCTAAATTTAGTTAAAAACTTTAAAAACTATCACGTTTCGAACAGAAAATGCAGCTAAACAACATTTTTTTAAGAAATGTACTGCATCCGCTTTGCCTCTAACAAAAATAATCAAAAGGTGGTCGAAGAACAAGAGGTCTGACGTGGCACCAACTGTTGTGTCAAGATTTCACTGATCAATTTGAAAGTTTCAGCAATTTGCACGGTTCAACAGTACCCTAATGTTATAAAGTTTCATGAGAGCAAATTGAGGCCTGCCTAAGAAAAAATAGTACACGAACAAACAGATAAAAAATGCCTTAGAAATACGAACATTTAAACTATCTCCCAAGTTTTGACACTTCCTGCATATTTGTGGTTGAATACCCATCATTTACGAAATTTTCGATCAGATAACCTGCCTCAAAATAAATCTTGCAAGGAGATAATTTACCAGTAGGACATAGAAAAATTCCAATAAGACTTCTTAAAAATGATTAGAATATAAAATTTCATCTTTATTCTTTGAAAGTTTTTGCAACTGTCAGAAAATTGCTATGCAATGTTTTGAAAATTTCGGGGGGTGGGCAAATGCCCCCCCCCCCGAATGCGCGCCTGCCTGGAAACAATCATCAACAATTTCGCGTGCAAAGAAATGCCACGTCATGAAACTTTTCGTAGCTGACTTTTTTTCAAAAAGTACGCATTGACAGAGTGACAGAGACCAGAGTCACTTCAATAAGTTCGTTATTAATATTCTTCGCACTAATGCCTTTGCAATTGCCGCATAATGCGCTGATGTAACTATTAGCTGCGAAGTGCTTGTCGTGATCGTGAGGGTATCAGTCCTAGATCAAAGCGCTGTTGTCCACTATCGATCAGGGGTTCGTGAAATAATTCAAATTTGCATTTTAAATTTGCCATTCTGGTTAAAACGAAAGAATGCCATCATTTAGCCTATTCCTTTGTGTGCTAAGTTTCATACAATTTAGTGCAAGAAAATTGCTGCGGTCAACAGTAGTCTCAAAAGTGATATTTTAATTATAAAGTATTTTCCATAAAATTATATGGTCTCGAAATGTTTGAGTTGCGTGATTTTAGAACTAGGTTTTAGGATCAAGCCAAAAAGATATATGCGGACCCCTGCACTGGATCACGGAACAGTTCAAAGTTGTAACTATTGCACAACTCCTATCGCAAAACTTCAGTCAAGTAGAACGGTTCAAGTTGCTTTTGCGTGATGTTTCGTTTACAACAATGTTTCTCAACGGTGTACGTTTTGATCTGCGAGAGAGTGTAGACATATCATTCCTCACTACATATGTGAATGGACGATTTGTGCAGTGAAGGCGGTCAGAGAGTGTATGAGAAATCGGCAAAGTTGAAACGAGGGCATATGAAACGCTACGCAGTTGTGCCAAGCGTTTGGGGGCCTCGCGGTCAGGACTTTGCCCGGGGCCTCGCGTTTATTTAATCCGACCTTGCGTGCCTGCCCCAGACAGACTGACGTACTATTAGCTTGCATCGACTCGTTTTTTTCTCTCTTCCCGCGTTTTGCTTGTGAGGGGGTGTGGAGTGGAATCTTTTTTTTCCCTCATGGTTCTATATTTCGTTGTGCGTCAGTTTCTCAGGCGTTAATTTACTTGTGAAGGGAGGTTGTGTAAAGTGTCTCTTATGAGTACTTCCGTTCTGCCTTATCTCTCTGATGATTCATTATGCGTGCCGTGTGCATGCCTCTGTTTCCTTCGTGTTTGGAGGCCATTCGCGGTTAACACGACAGTATCCTGCCTAAAATTTGTATGATATGTACGCTTCGCTGGAAACATAAAATTTGTTGCGAAAGTGATTGACAATGTACATATGGAAGTAAAAAATAGTTTGGTCCGGAAACAGCGGATGTCACGTGTCCCAGGAAGGCGTATGCAAATTATGGACAGCATTAGCCTATACACTGCTTATATTGACGGGCATAGTAAAATAAGGATTCCTGAGGGGTACTTCATCGGACGAAAAATTGTCAAAAGGCTCGGTTGAACTAGTTTACTCACGAAGGTGACGGTGATATTGAGTAAGTGTGAATGGTTCCGAAAATTAAATAAAGGGCACGAGGGCGGCTGAGTAAAAAATTGGGACTTTAATTAGGATTGATGGATTCTCTAGACGCCGATCCGATTCCTGACTGAGGAAACCGGTTCCCTTGTTACCCGAAAATGACGGGATACATCTAGAAGCGAGGACTTGAACTACTGTAAGTCACGGGAAGGGAATATCCGGTTCGAGCTTCGCGTGAACTGGCGGAACTGAGGAAGAAGTTCAAATACTTGCAATTTCGCGCAGTTTAAGAAGGCCAGACTCCCCAACAGATTGGAGAGGGAGGTTTGGAGGTTTTCATGTTGCATATATGGAATTGTGAAAGGAAAGGTTATATTCAAGTCCCAACGTGATCCGGAGACGTCCGGGTGATGACGTTTAGGCGCCGCCATGGGACTTTGCCAACTCCGTGGACAAAAACGAAGTAAAGATAAAAAAGACTTCCGCTGACGAAATTTGCGAAACAACTTAAATCTGTTGACTGTGAAGTGTAACCCACGTTAGCCACATGATCGCCGTGTTACTAGTTTGCAAATTGCGTAAGACATCAGGAAAAGTCACGCCGTATGAGCGTTTGAGTGGTGAAAACAGTACGGAACTAAAGGCTTCTTTTGCGAGATTCTCATCACTAAATCAATTCTTCTTTGTTTTTAGTGTTGCACAAAAATTATATTTGAATAAGAATATTAAATGTGGTGACGCGTATGACAGATCTTGATTCTGCAAAGCGGAGAATTCGACTTACCCTCGCAGCGAACAAAAAACTGTTTTCTTTTTATTGCCAAACCACAATGCAGACAATCCACAATGCATACTGCGGACACACGGACTGCAATGGCAACAGCCCTAAAATGGATTTTCCGCTTTGGAAGCTTCTACAATCTTGCGTCAGTTATACGTTTTCCATATTGCATTCTCATTTTCACCACTTCCTTCCATTCAAGTCTAACATCGGGCATTAAAAACTGACTTGTAACAAAAACAGACCAATTTTGCGCAGGCCAGCGGCGAGTTGAGAATACTGTGCTAGCGAAAGCAAACGCGTTTGCGACAACCTGATCTAAGTAAGGCTGGGCAGTTCTCACGCGGCAATCTGTCTGAAACTGCATTGCGGAACACGTGCTACGGGCTCCTTTCAATAGCAGATTGTTATTTGACAGAGCTTGTGTTAAATTACGTGCTTTTGGGAGAGTTTCTGGCAGATTGCCTTGAGGCACGTGTTGGTCAATAATGTCAACCTTCTGGTGGAAAGCATTGGTGTAGGAGCTGGCAAATTTTTGGGTGTACAAAGGATTTTTGCCCAAATTTCCCCAAACTTGCCCGAAAAATACTCCAAAGAAAATGATCTCAAAAGGAAAACGACTCCATTTCTTTATTTCTTTTCATGCTGGGCGCATTTTTTCAAATCAAAGCACTTCAAGCACAATTTTTGCCCAAATTTCCCCCAAACTTGCCCATATTTCTCCTAACTTTCCCTGAAAGAACTAAATAAAAACATGAACTCCAAACAAAACGTCTGCACTTTGATTTTGGGTGCCCATTTTTTGTAAAATCAAAGCACATACACCGATTTTGCGAAGGTATTCACACATTTTGCCCCAATTTCCACAGATTTTGCCCGGATTGTAAATGATTTTGCTCGGATTTTCACCAAATCAAAAGTTTTCGGGGTGCGCTTGCACAACCGCCTCCTACACCAGTGGACCAGTGGTGGGAAGTATAATATTTCTTTGCGACAAGTTTACGAAAGTGAGAAAAAAATTCGCTTTCTTTCTACTCCGAAGATGAAACTGAAAGGTAAGAAAATCGCTTCGGCTAATTTTTTATTTTGATTTGACTGACTTTGTCTGAGTACCAAACGATTCAACTGAGCAGCTCGTGTTGCTATGCGATTACGATTTTCTGAAAGTTGAAGAGTACTGTATTTACCCGTAATCACTTATATTTGCTGGGTACGTTTTCTTTGCTATAAACAAAAAGTTGCAGTGCATATACTGTAAAAGTCGAATGACTTGCGATTGTGGTGACGTCCAGTAGGCTACATAGTTCCTTTCATAAAGGCATTTTTCGGGGTGGTCTTTTATTTCCATCACCAGAAATGGTTCGCATTGTTTTGCTAAGCTAGATTTGTGAAAGTGACGACCATCAGAAGTGTTCTTCTCAGCGCGATTTTTCTGTTAAACTAACGCGATCGGTCTTGGAAGCTGAAAAGTTTCCTTTTTTACGCTGGGCAAGTGTAAAAGCAACCAGGATTCGCGTACACTAATAGATGTGGTTTGTTGGATTTGTTACAAGATTCTGCTGAAGAATTATTGTTTCAAAAGAAATTATCAACTTACCTGTGATAAACTATCAAAAAAGAGAAAACTGCAGACTTCAACTTGATTTGAAAAATGCAAACACTCGCTGCAGGTTTAAGTGCAGCCAGTGCCGGATTAAACATAGTATCAAATGTAGCAATTGCTACGGGCCACATGCATTTGGGGGCCCCGCATTCCTTTGTGTAAAATTTGTTCTTTATTATACTTGTATGCAGTGGTGGATGCTGGAATTTAGGTGCCCGATGTAAAGTTTCTGAAAGGGTTTGCGGGGTGGCAAAGGGTCACAGCAATGTCATAAGCCCTATTTTCAAAACAGTACATTTGCTTCCGAAACACCTCAGGTTTAAACATGGGGGCGCCAAACTTGTTTCTTGCCCCAAGCGCCATCTCACCTGATTACGCCCCTGCACATCACGATTGTCTAGCCAAAATGGCGAAATTTGTTTACAAAACTACCTGCCCATCAGTGGCAAACTATTTAAAACAAAATGCTCTTGATTATCGAAGTCATTTGACCATAGAAAATAACTTGAAGGTCGATAAAAGGTAGCCTATATTATTTCGAAAACAAGTACAACTTTCCCTCTAAAAAACGCTTGGGTACGCGTAAAGACAAACATACCAAAAAACTCGAAAGCCATAAATATGCTGGCACTTTGCCCTGGAAGGTGTTTATTGCATCACAAGAGGCATTGAAAATTATCAGACAATTTTTTTTCACGTCACAGCGTGAAACGTGAAGTTTCCAGTAGTCAATGATCAAATTCTCATCCATTCAATTTTTTGTACGAAACGCGACTATATCACGGGAACGCAATTTTACAAATACTGTACAGAAGGTTGAAAGAAAATTATTGGAGACAGCAGAATATTGGTCGATGAAAAAGCATCTGATTTCGTGGTGAGCTGAGCTTTTGTCCAAAAATTATTGTTGGCAGGCAGGAGTGTACTGCCAAAAAAATAGGTGTGGGGACGCCGTTCCGGGGAATTGCTAAATGGGAACGGTGTAGCGTTCCCACACCAAACATAAAGGAAGATTGATGCCTACAAGAATTTCCACACTGAACCTTCCTGTTTCACTTTAGTGGTACGGTGCTATACACGAGATAACTTGTCATTTATTCAGTTATGCTGCTCCAGGCGCTACACGGAGAAATTGAAATGAAAAATCTAAATCTTGAAGTAACGTTACTATAGTGCAAAAAGGTGTAGGAACGCCGTTCCCACCCCTCTACACCTCTGCTGATAGGTCTGATGCTAATCAGTAGTCATCTTTAGCATAACCTATAGCTTATTTAGCGCACTTCATTTTAAGCCTACCTGACATGTAGGCATAGGCGTAGCCAGGGGGGGCAGAGGGGTCATAGCCTCCCCAAATTTTTAGAAAACATAGTCATTTTGGGCTTTCAGGGGCGTTTTTCCAAACAAAATAGTGCTATTCACCTAAAATAAAACATTTTAGCCCCCCCAAATTTTCCCCACCACAAAATTTTTGGGCTGGCTACGCCACTGCATGTAGGCTACGTTTGCTGTTTTGGAATTTACGCTGTCACTGAGTGTCTCTAACCTAGCCCGTAGTTAACTGCATTGTAAGTTCGGTGTAGCGCAATTTTAATGCCTTCGCTCAACTATAGTAATAACATGAGCTGCACTCATTCATAAAAGCTTGTTGGAAAAAAATAGTGTGACCTGCAGCTTATTCAGCTTTTGTCCACAGTCTGCTCAGATCCGTCGCCACGGGGGGCTTTAGCTGACTAAGTTAGCCCCCAGAAATAAAGCTCCAAGCCCCCCAAATGGAAACATGAAACACTATAAATCACTGGAATTTTTGTCGAATTTTAGAATGTCAAGCCCCCTATTGAAAACTTTCAAGCGACGGTTCTGAGTATGCTGCTTATTCATCTTTTGTCTACAAAAATCCCAATCTTACCCAAATGAAACAAGAGTTTAAATAATTACGTGCGCAGTGGCATGGCCAGCTTAAAATTTTGGGTGGATCAAAATGTTTGGTTTTAAGCGAGGAACAGTATTTGTTTGAGATACTGCCTCTTAAAGTTCAAAATGACTAGATATTCTAAAAATTTGGAGGAGCCATAGCCCTCTGTCCTCCCTGGCTACGCATATGTACGTGCGGTTTATATAACGTATATGTCATGTAATACTTTATGTAAACACTTACGTATTTATATAACATTTGAACCATATTTTTATATATAGAACTTGTTTATTAGAAGTTTCATCTATAGTGAAATAAACACATTTGGACTGCCCAAATTCAGCAAAATAAGCTTTGCATTTAATATTTTCGTCCCTATCTCTATGCAAGAAATGGCTTGTTCAAAGGCTATACAAAAAATCACCCCAATGGACGTTTCTGTGTCGGGAACCACAGATCAAAAAACGTATCTGAAAAAATTTAGGGGGGTTCAGCCCCTTAGGCCTCCCTGGATCTGCCTGTGCAGGCCTGGAAGTTAAAGTTAAGCTCAACAAAAATGTTGTCGGCAGTCTTCCATCTCTAAGCTAAACGTGAGCTGAAAGTCAATTTCAACAACGAAACCTTGTACTTCTTTTCCGAGCCCAAATACCTCGGAGTAACCTTGAACAAGACGCTCACGTATCGCCGACACCTCGAGCCACTTCGCAAAACGCTGACATCACGCATCGGACTCTTGAGGCGGCTTGCAGTCTCGGGCAGAGGTGCTGGGGTAATAACATTGCGAACAGCCACATTAGCCCTGGTGCATTCAACAGCAGTCTTGTGGCGCACTGCTCACTCCCGCCTCATTGACCCTGCCATCAACGACGCTTTGCGAATTGTGACTGGATGCCTGCGTCCTATACCAGAGGACAATGTTTCTATCCTCGTGGGCATCCAACCTGCTGAGCTCCGTCGCAAAGGAGCCGTCTTCAGCAAGCTATGCCATGCGGAGCCCGGAAATCTGCTCAACTCAACGCTCATCTATCCAGCGAGTGGGAATGCACGGCCTCTCAAACTGAGACAACCATTTGTACCCGCCGTAAAATAACCCATCAGTTCACCTTATGACAACAGTAGAAGTATGGCACTCTGGGCTGGTCACCGAAGGAATGCGGTGTGGTTGGAGAACACTTCGAGACTCCGCATTTTCATCCCCAACATCGGCACCGATTCTCCTGAAATGGCCCGGCCAAGAACAGCGTGGGTCCGGCTTATCCGTCCCCGCACCGATATCAGACGTTTCCTCTCCTGCATACACTAATGGGGTATGGCCCCTTTTGTGGTTCGTGAGCGTGGCGCAGAAGAACAAACCGCCTAGCATGTTGTCTTCCAATGTCCAATCAATCGACCTCCCTATGGAGCAGGGTTGCGGTCGGAGCCGGAGTTGTAAGGAGTCGGAGGTTTTTGGGTGGAGTCGGATTCCTAACAATACTGGAAGTCGGAGTCGGATTTTTGTCCTACTCCGACTCTAGATGTTCAATTGGATCATTTTTTACATCACACTCTTAAATTGGAAATTCCTGTCGAAATGGTACGATTTCTTTTGAAACTTTTGTTGAAACGGATATTTTTTGCCGTGCACCACGATTTCCACTGATTTGAACAGCCAAATTTCATTCCTTTTTTGTTAAAAGCGTCGGAGATTTTGGAAAGGCTGGAGTCGGAGTCGGAAATTTTGCAAAGGTCTGAGTCGGATATTTTACCTCCGACTCCGCAACCCTGCTATGGAGGACACGGCCTGGCGATTTTGGATGGCGAAACAATCGAATGGCTATTCAACACCTGCTTCAACGTGTGCCATCTGTTCATGGTTTCAGGCTTCAAGAGTTTTGCTTATGATTCCGTTTGGGCCATGTCCGTAATGCATGAAAGTTGTTTCTATCCACATGTCAGACGCCAAGAATAACCAAACTATGAACATGACAAGCGAGATCCACCACCAACCTTCCGTCTGTTACACACTTGAGGGGGGGATGTTTTCAATGTCTTTTGCCACTCAGATGATATTTATTTTCTAAGCAATAAATACCGTCTGAGTGGCAAAATACATTGAAACGTGATTGGCCTATAAATTTGTTCTCTCCTGAAATTTTTTTAGTAGTATAAATGTCTTAATAGCCCACAAGCTATAATAGCAGGTATATTAGGAGGGGACACGTCCCTTAAAAATTTTGATTTCTCCCTTGAAAAAGTTTTACTCTGCTCTAAAAATCAGAATTACCTCTGATCAAGCTTATTTGCCTACAGAAGGTCCTGTGTCTTCCTAACAATTACTTCTAAATCACATTCAATCTACTCATTCTCACTGTCAATGATAAGAAAGTTTTCATAAACAGGCGCGTAGCCAGAAATTTTGATAGGAGGTCAAACAGCAACCAAATCTCAACATTGAAATATATAGCGTAATGCCCTTTGCTTTTAGCATCACCTATAACATATGCCTTTTTCTGGCACTTCTTTTTCTAAATAATTCTGTTCAGCTTTAAACCGGCAAAGACAGTCTGCTTTCACTGAACCGACAAGTTTTAAAGATTGTTTTTAGTAAATTTCCAAATTTCTACTTTGAATGAAAGCCACCATTTGCTCGGAAAACATTCTTGTTTTGCTTTGGCGAAGCGGGTTCACTGAGGATGTGTTGCTGCACTGATCCTCTCGCCGTCCGCACGCCCCCTCAAAAGTATCAAAAGAGTGGATCAGGAGATGTTGCCAGTTAGCAGTTGGTTGTAGATTGCTTTGGCACGTTCTGCCCTGGTGCTGGAGAGTGATGATCCAAGTTAGATACCAAGGAGGATGAGGCGGCGTCCTTTCTTCCCAATAACCAAAACAAGGAGTTACGCTTTTTGCATCTGTTTCTGACGCACCAGTTTGCTGTATCCCACCTAATGGTGATGTAAGCTTCATTTCAAGACCATGGCAAAATTCCTCTCTGATAACGCTGACGTGCTATAAACATTGAATAACGTACTTTTGTCTGAAGCATCAGCCGTAGCCTTAAATCAGTGCTCGTCCAACTTTTGTGATGATGGCCAAAAACGCCTTTTCAGTCGCAACCAGAGGCTCATGCTTATATTTGATGGCCCAATTTCAAACTTATGCTGTATTCAGTTATTTGTTATATGACTAATGCTATGATAATGTTATGAACTGTATGATGGCAAACGTCAAAAAATCAATGATCCATTGTTTTTATAGTAGCCTATCGTTTTAGCCCACGTAACCACAACGTAGAAAGTGCTGCTCGGCCCAGTAAAAAGTGCTAAACGGCGCATAATTGGGCGAGACCCACAGTTTGCTGACAAATACCTCAAATAAACATCTTTTTTTGTTTTTGTACAGTTTTGAAACTCAAAACATGAATATGACGGTGATAAACACTTCATGCTTAGAAGCTCAAACTTTGTCTACAAAGCAATCCAGCTTCAGTCTATTTTATTACGCAATCACGCCACAGATACTGTTTAGCAACAATAGCATTAATTCTAGATATTTATTTGTGATGATTAAACATGTATTGTGAGGTGACTGTTCAATCACAGTTATGTGGAGCTTAACGTTTTCATCAATGATTTCCCATCAACTTGCCTGCTGGTATAAAGTTTTGTCAAGCAATTAGAGTCCGACCTGCACATTGTCTGAAGGTGTTACAACTTTTGCCAGCTGCCTATCTTACACTAAATTTGAAATCATTCAGCTGCCACGGGAAGAGTCAGCAGCAAAATCTAACGCAAGAAGGCAGATGCTTCTTAGGTAGGGTTGCCAGATGCGTTTTGTAAAAATACCGGCCATTTTGTTAACAGTGCCAGATCTAAGCTGTGTCGTAAATCATAAGCAGCACAAGGAAAACAGAGACAATCAGTGTTGTTGTGCAACAATAATTTTCCCATAGTTTGGGTGGCCCATTACATTTCGGTGTGTGTGTGACGTGACAATCGCTCCAAAGATTGCGTCAACAGAAACAAAAACACTTCGCTGAAAGATCTGTCCCGACAAGATTCACTGCTAGAGTTATTATAATTTGAGAAAATTCTGCGTTAGTTGTTTTTGAAGTTAGGCCTACGGCAAGTTATTTCTTTTCAAAATACCGGCTTCAGGCACTGATTTTCAAAATATCGGCTTTTTACCGGCCTCTGCTAAATTAGCAGTAAAATACCGGCCAGGCCGGTGAAATACCGGCCATCTGGCAACCCTATTCTCAGGTGGTGAGAGGGTATTGACACTGCCATTGCTTACAAAGAGCTTGCAATCTGTTTTCTCGATAAAGCACATGTGACTGAAATGAAACTAAATTCAATTTTGTCCCAATCGATTGACACTTCTTTATTAAAAAGAAATGGATTAAAAAAAAAATTCAACTGCTTATGCAAGAATGGCTGGATTAGGGATTCCCAACCTTTCTTGAGCGCGACCCAAATCTACGTTTGGTGAACACCCCGCGATTTAGGTTTCAATCAACGTATGAAAAAATAATGATTGTATGAATGACTTTTGGCAGTAAGTTGCTAAGTCGTTTTTAATGTCAGCAATCTACTCTTTTCTCAAGAATGTACGCTACAGACAGACACACACAAGCAGTGGTAACGTTAGAAATACGCAACTCCAGTTTGAATCACCTCGACGCGACCCATTTTTTGACCCTTCGCCACCCTTGTTTGGGTTTCGACTCATACTTTGTGAACCACTGGGCTAGATTAACGAAACAACCGTTGTGTTTGTTAGGCTGCAGCAACAAGTTTTTCTTCATTTTAGTGCAGAGTCGTAGTGATAGTCAATTGTAGCTTCGTTTTCGCAAATACACATTTTGTGCAGACTGAGTTGGTCAATGCTGTGCAAGTTTGTTTAGAGGCATGTGCAACTTTCCCCAATTTACAATATTGTCTATATCATATTTGTAAATCGTATTGTTAACTCCAAATAGCTAGCTAAAAATCTAATCATTTTTGAGAAGCAAGTTTAGTGTAAGTAACGTACAAAAATGCTACCGCAGCCGCATTTCATAGCGTTCAATGACATAAAATCCAAATATTTTCAAACGCGTTGAGGGACCCTACAGCCTTTACATTACCAGCTGCATACGTCAACCAGCCGCTCAAGCATTGGACAAGATCCACATCTTACATGCGCGCAAGTTTTGTAGACCCACTTTGCGAGTCGGTGTCTTAGAGCAAACTTGCTGCTCGCCTTTGATGGAACGTGTGTTACTGTATGTCAGAAGCGTGTAAATATAAAAAGCACAATCTTAACGGCATTCACGGTGACTTCTTGCTCAACTGCAATATTGGCTGCTAAAAGTGTACTACTGATCTTGCATTTATAGCATCGAGATTTCACAAGCGTTTTTTACAAGGAAGTATTACAAATAAATGGTGGTTTTCATCCAAAGTAGAAGCTTGAAACTTTACTAAAAAAAATTTAAACTTGTAAATTAGGCCTAAATGAAAATAGACATTGTGTTTGCCGACTTAAATCTGAACATAGTTATTGAGAAAAAAACGCCAGAAAAATGCACGTTTTATGGATGATGCTTGTAAAAACAAGGGGCATTAAATATTTCAATGTTGAGACTTGGATGTTGTTTGTCCCCTCCTATCAAGATTTCTGGCTACGCGCCTGGTTGTGTATTTGCGAAAACGAAGCCACTATCGGTTTTTACCACGGCTCTGCAATAAGTTAAGAAATACTTGCCGCCGCAGCTTGACACAACGGTTGGTAAGTTGACCTAGCCCTAAATATGGATCAAAACTCAAAGGAGGGTGGAGAACGGTCAAAAATGGGTCCCACAGTGGCGATCCAAACCGGAGTTGTAAATTTTGAACGTTACCACTGGTACTGCTTCTCTGTGTCTGTCTGTAGCGTAGATACTTGAGAAAAGATTGCTGACAGTTAAAACGAACACGGCAACTCGCTGCCGAAAATCACCCACACAACAGTATTTTTCTCATACGTTGTTTGAGGCTTGGGTTGCGACGTGTTCACCAAACTCAAATTTGGGTCGCGCTCAAAAAAGTCTGGGAACTAAGCTGTTGAAATTTTCCTTTAAATCCATTAGTGTTTTAAAAAACAAAATCAAATCGACTAGGAGAATATTCAGTTTAGTTTCATTTTGGTCACATGCGCTTTATCGAGAAAACAGATTGCAAGCTATCTGTAGGTAAATGGCAGTGTCAATGCCCTCAGCACTTACAAAATAAAATGCATCTTTCTACTTTCATTAGATTTTGCTGCTGACCTTTCGCGTTGCAGCTGAATGCTTTGAAATTTACTGTAGGATATGGTGGCAATTAACATCATATGAAAGTTGAAACATTTTCAAATGTGTAGAGCTTGGATTCTGATTACTTGACAAAATTGTTTTTTTTTACTCGCCGGCAAGGTAGTGGGAGGTCAATGATGAAACCGTTAAGGCTCCACGTATTTGTGATTGAGCCGTCACAGTAGGTCTACATGCCACCACAGCTAAATATCTAGAATAAATGCTTTTGTTGCTAAACAGTGTGTATGGCCTAATTGCGTAATAAAATAAACGTTGAAACTGAACTGCTTCTTAGCCAAGGCTTGAGCGTCAAGGCACACAAAATGTATATCACCGCCATATTCGCGCATTTAGTTGTAAAACTGTACAAAAACAAATATGTTCATTTAAAGCTGCGGCTGATGCTGCAGTCGCCAATTGCCGCAACCAAAATCAAATATTAAAAAAAATATATAGTACAGTAATATCATTCGTGAGGCTGATCTTGATTACAATATTCCTCAAACAACTCCGCGGAGATATATCATTGACACTAAAAAACAGAAACGTTGAATCTAAATGGATCCAGAAAACCTATGGCGACAGAACAGATAGATTTATATCTGTGGTGTGTGACTAATGGACTAGATTTGTTTTTCAACCGTGAACCATAATTAGGCCAACTCGTTTTCTTGACAGATTTCCAATCCAGCAGAAAACCAAGCACTGCCATCCTACATAGACTGCCTTATTTATTCGATTTTGAGCCGCGGCTTATAAAGTTTTTTTCTATCAATTCGTGCGGTTAGTAATCAAGGGCGGCTTACAGTTTTATTTCTTTACTTCATTGAAAGCTAGGCCTATAGATGACCCTGAGTTTTTCTTTGGCTACGTTTTGTTAACTAAACTCTCTTTTCTCATTCTGTTTAGCATTCTCTTTCTATTTAGTATCACATGCACACCCGTCGCAGGAGGCATCATGGGCTAATCCAGTGTTTCCCAACCATTCAAGGCTACTGGCACCCTACAGAAGACAAATATAATTTGCGACACCCAGTGGCGAACGCATAGCAATTTGCTTTAGGATTTGATGACATTTTCAAAACAGCATTTTTAATCATATATTGAAAAACGAATTAGCTCGCGGCACCCCTGAGTATTGTAAATGGCACCCCAGTTGAGAAGCACTGGGCTAATCTTTGTCTAATGGTAGTTTGCAATAAAATTGCATGTATTCATGTAAGGTTAGGATAACCCTAAAAGTACAACAGTAGCGGTGCTCTTTGCTAAGTGAAATAAGTGCTAGGAAGAAATCTTGCATTTTCACTGCATTTCATGTTTTTATTGCAGAAATGCAAACTATCGCTTTTTATTTTATGGTAAATAAGCAAAAGTTTCATTTCTCATTGTAAATGAACGAAAATTCGATTGTCCTCTGTAATTATTGTCATGAAATTACCTGACAAAACAACGTGATCGAAAGGTCCCTTAGCCATGGGCCATAGGTCCCTTAGGGTAGGACCTTTGGGCCACTTTTTCAACAAATTTTAAAGTGCAATCATTCAGAAGTTATAATATATGTTGGTTCCTTTTTGGTACCAAAATAATGGGGACCCTTTGCACTTTTCGGAAACCAACTTTGAGGCACTTGCGGGGAGCAGCAGAGGTTGCATCAAACAAAATGTTGATTTTGGCCCAAAGATCCCTAATCTCCTCTACAGTGCTGGTGGAAGCAGTGGCGTAGCCAGCACAAAATTTTTTTGGGGTCAAAATGTTTGACTTTAGGCGAAAAAGAGTGTTTTTGGGACACTGCTTGTCAAAGCACAAAATGACTGGATATGCCAAAATTTCTGGGAAGCCATGACCCACTGAGCCCCCTGGCTATGTCTGTAAGCAGAGCTGGAAACTAGTCAGAATGGGCTTTTTGTGTTGGGTTCTGGCCGAGACAGGCCGTAGCCAGGCTTTAAATTTTTTGGGGGAAATCATAGTTTGAAGGGGAAAGATTTTTGTTTTTATTACATGCTTTCTGGGCGCAACAAAATTTGGGAAAGCACAAAAAATTTGAGAGCACCTTTCACAAATGACCCGCGACTGCGAAGTAAATTCGGGCTTGATTTTAGCTTTGGTGTAATAGTGTGTTGTTGTATTTCGGTGTAATAATGTGTTGCTATATGCAATATCGTATATTAGCAAAATGTGTAAGCCTTGATGCGCTTACGACCGTTTACAGCCACGCATGCTAGTATTATTCTGATTGAAGAGCTGAAAACGTTAGACATGCAAGAGTGGTCAATGGCGGGGCCAGGGTTTACGGAAGTTGTTTCTCTGAATAACATCAGCAGGGCACCGTAGAACCATTAGCTACAATCTTTGGAGCTGCCAAGAATGTCTTCTAAAAGCATGGGCTTTGGCGGAAGACGAAAATCCGTCTCCGCCAGGAATTTCTGGCAATCTGGTCCAATTCGACTTTGCGATTAACCTGTCGCGTTCGGGTTTGTGCGTCGCGCTAGAGGTGAGCGTTTCCAGAACGATACTAACTCTAAGTGGATGATNTAAAACCGTCCTTAAATGAGAATGCCCACGAAACTACCAGATAACTAGAAGAAATTTGAAAACAACAAGATTCGATAAATTCATTTTTAGCTTGAAAAGCAAGTCAGAATCGATAAAGGGAGTGACTACCAACGAGTAAAAGAACACTGATACCTAAAAATCAACCAGAGTGAAGTTTTCATAAAAATGCATTCGTGAAGCAAACTTCAAAGTATCAACGAAGTCTCGTGACGTAGCAGCAAAATATCGATATTACAAATAATAAAATCCCAACAAAAACTTCAAGAATTACTCTTTTCAGCATAAACATATTCGTCTGCAGTACAGAACCTCGAAGCAAATCCTAAGCGGTAGAAGCCAAGCTCAGAAATATAATATTGGGAAGCGAGAATTGGCTACACATCTTAATACTTGGATTTACGCATTCATTACAATCTTGGCTCAAAGGTTCAATAATTGCCTTTCACGCCTTCCTCTCGTCGGGCTATGCCCTTGGTAAAGGCTGTTGCGGAAATAACCTTTTATCGCGAGCTGTAGGCGCTAAGGCTCAAATGGTTTTCATTACAAACCTATGGGCTAGCTGCTCGATAACGTTCGTCTTGTTTGCGATTAGCTCCTCGGTGTCCAACTGGAGTGTGATGGGTCTTGGGTCATCTTCGGCAGCATCTCTGCTGCCGCGCCATGAACAGGGCGTTTCCCTACCCAGCTCGCGCTGAATACATCCAGCGCGGGTAGCAGTGGCTCCTCTCTGCAAAATGCAACCCGAACAACTTCTACATCATGATTTCGTGCATTGAAGAGATGAACGGATTGATGTTTTTCAAATCCAAATACGATCCAACAGTGGCGACTCTAGATTTAAGAAAGTGGGGGCCACTTCCGGGTCAAAGAAAAATTAGGGGGGTAACATAAACATCTCCCTGCATGGTGATTTTGTTGTTTGGCACACATGTATAGTGGATTTAACTTTTCGCATTACGACTTGCCGTTCCCTACTCGCTATTGCATTCCGTACGTGAGATCTGGTTTGTATCAACTTGTC
>JGI24159J19872_10004971_pt1 | contig 17093 bp, 7 predicted proteins | sample Ectturendosymbi4_FD_19872 | JGI IMG/M metagenome (IMG submission 19872) | reverse complement strand
TAAATCGGGCTTCAAAAATATTTGTCGGGCTCTGGCCGGGTTCGGGCTTGCGATTTCGAGCCGAGTTCGGGCTTCAAAATGAGGCGCATTTACAGTGAAACTCTGGTTCGCATAACTTTCGTTAAGTACTTGCCGAAACAGGATCTCAAAAACAGTGATTGGTAGAGGTAGGTAATTTTTACACACCAACGCTCTTTGCTATGTTTTCCAACCTTCACCTTAATATACACCGTTTACTTTGTTTTGCATAGCATTAGTGATATTTGAGGATTTAGGGTCTGCGTCAATGATGCTTAGCATGTGTTATTTTCTTTAGATATGGAAGCCTTAATAGCTCTTACACATGTTACTTCAACCCCATCACCCCGACACAAGTTATCAAGGAGTTCGCTGCAGATTTCAGTTCAGCTGTCCGTCTGGTGACTTGGCCGTTTTTGTTTTGCGTTCTGTACGGAGTGGCTGGTGCATTTGCTATTTACAGACACAAGCAAATCAGGTGGGTCGTCGTATGCCAGTCACGAAAATCAGTTGAAGAGTCTTTTTGCAAATTTTCACCAAATATCCTCATTTGTTTGCAGAATGCTGAACAGCGCGTCGTCAAAACGACGCGACGGCGAGAAAATCCGCCGTTTAGCTGCTCGCCAATCTCTCGACCAACGAAAGAGACGCTTGAGTGTGGCTCTCGGCGTTGTGTCAACAGGTGAAGTGTCTTCAAGAGCGGCGTGTTATTTCAATTTATAAGTTCTCTGTTTTGCTTGTTCGCATCAACTGATGCGTGAAATGAAAGCCAAGCATTTCATCTTTTCCTTCTTAGAGGATTGCTGTCCAAAGCACACCGCGTGGCTCGCTGTTGTTTTAACCCCATTGTTCGGGTCTTTNCGAAGCAGCTTTTTTGNAAAGGGGAGTTATTGCGGTGTTTTTCAAATTTGTCAATGTGCATAAAATGGAATGAGGTCCTTGCGAACGCGGCATGGGTTACTGAAACCTANNTGCACGTTTTTTTCTAAATTAGAGTCGACTTTGGTAAATATGGAGCAGTGCTTTTTAACCTGTGGGTCGCGACCCGCAGAGAGGTCATGAAGCATTTTTGGAGGGGGCGCGAGTAGATATTTTATGCATTTGTTTTATTCGAACTTTAGATTGGGGTCGTTGGGTTATGGTGGGTTGATAAAATGGATCGTAGTGATAGAGAGATAAAGAGCATACTGTAGTATACAACCAAGCAATCTCCTGTTTCACAAACTCATGACACAAGGATTAACGTGATTGGTGTAAAATATTTATCGGTCTCGTGAATCGGGACCGTCTCACGAAATGAAACAGATTTTCTTAAGTCATTTTTTCGCAAAGGGGAGCACGTTTTCGTTGCGACGACATAAGCCTCGCAGGTTATGCAATTGTCAATTTAATAAAGTTCCACAGAAAATGTTCCGTGGGAGGAAGTTTCAAACGAGCCATACGAGTTGTTCATTAATCGCAGCTGCGAACCGATCGAGCTTTTTTTTCAATGTCACCAAAACGGGAACTCGGCGGCGATGCTCCGTTGTTTTTGGCTCTAAATCAGTGGTCCTTAACCTTTTTTCTACCCTCCCTCAAGTGATTGTCCTTTTAACGTCCCCCTGTCTTTAAATAAGTGAATTGAACGGAACACTTTCCGCACCCCGGTTAGGAGCCACTGCTCTAGATCGGTTTTCTTGCGTGTGAATCCGTCAGCCATGATGTAAGGTACCTCGACTGAGCGTGTTGAATCAGTCGTTTGATTGGTTGCGATAATATGCGTGAATGTTTCGATACAAACTTTCTGTGAAAGGTTTCGACAAAACTATGTATAAAATATGAAAAATGAGAATTTCCGTATTCGCAGCAAATCAGAGGTTGGTTTTTGCTACAAACAGTTGTGAGCAACCAAAAGCTTTTGGGCGGGTGCAACGTTATAGTAGACAGAAAATCGTTGTACACAAAGTGTTGAAAAGAGGCGGTTAGCAAGACAGTGAAAGTGACAGAAATGCCTTTGACAGAGAGCTGGAATCTTTGGGAAAAGGACACAGATATTTCCATTTTTTAGAAAAGCACCTTTCTACTCGAAGCCTGGTGTATTCACCAAAGGTTGCAATTAATAACTGCTTTTTTCTTGGCTATCAGCAGTGCGTTACGCTGGTGCTTCCGACCTGGAGCCATACTTAATTGTTCTGACAAGCTGTTCAACAGATGCTGGTGGGGTCTGGGATTTAATGAAATGCCGCTGCGAGCAAACTAATTGTGAATGTTCGCAAGAAATTGGTTCCTTTATATTTTAACCGAGCACAGACTTACCTTATAGACGCCCATTCACTTTTTACAGCGACTGCCCCGTCTGTCGACCATTTAAAGAGTGCATTCATTCAAGAAAATTCCATTCCATAGGTTTCGAATGAAGCCCTTTGGCAAATTCAGACTCCATATGAGAAGTTTAACACAACTTCTTGACGTTTCGGATCGGTTGTGGCATTGCCCAACGAGGTAGTTGTAAGTTCAAATACCTTAAAGATTTCCTACTGGAATGCGTAAAATAATAGATCCTTTAAGTATGTGTGGTTGAAGGGGTTAAAACAATGATAATACAATTCGTTTCATTTCAAAAGACTCGTACATATAATTTGCTGCTGTTCATTTATCGATACGCTTTTGTGTCAAAATTTCTGTGTGCATCATTTTTAAAGTGTGTTCAACGTGAAGGTTCTCTGACACAAATCAAGTTTTTGAAACCCCATAGTAAAAGTTTAAAACCAACGTAATTTCCAATTTGCAGATCGCCGTTTGCGGTTCTCTGAACAACGCCAGCAATCGAGGAGGTTTAGCCTAAGTTTGCAAGACATCCCAGACGATGACCCATCGTCTCAATCGACAGCAGGTTAGAAATTACTTTGGACTGTTTATGCAGTTTATTGCTTTAAATGTGAAAAATGACAGTCATCGAGAGCGTTTCCAAGGTTTTGAACGTTTCAGGAGTGGAGTGAACGGAAAACCAAAGCCCAATACGCACAACATATCAGTCGAAAATCTTGGATAAGGCTCGTGCACCTTTGACAAAAAGATAACATTTCTCTTATGGTCGATAGCCTTCCCGCTTGCTCAGTGACCCTCAACCTTCCCCGCATTAATAACTCCGAGGAATGCGTGTTTTTGCAGAATCGGTGCAGGATCTGCCGCTGACATTGGGCGGCGATTCCTGCAGCGACATGCGTCACCTCGACCTCGCCGTCTCAGAACGAAACGTGGACGCGCTTACCAGGATCTTGGAATGCAGAGGCGTGCAGAGCGATCGCGGTTCTATTCCCGCACTGAACCACGCACCGCACTTGTGCCACGATGTGAGTTACGTCGCAGCCGGCTCGCAAGCTGTTTGCGCAGATTCACGTTCAAACCCCTCGATCGGAATGTTTCGCGGTGTGAGCTTTGACGAACACGGTCACGTGATCACTCGCTGTGTTCCAAGTTACAACGACGCGCATCGTCAGCGCAGAGGAACAACCGCCATCAGCCGAACCTGTATATCGGAATCTTTTGTCTGATGTCGGGCGCGCTGTTGTGAAAAATCACGTAATTTTTTTTTTAAATACTAAAATCATCACTTTGTGAAGTTTGGGTGGTGTTTATTTGAGTTACGGAGCACATGACGTTCTGATTAGCAGTTCGCGTGTCTGACACACGCTTGGCTGTAACATCTGGTTAGGCGATGCACTTAACCTCAGCTCCGTGTTGTAGCAGCAAGTCGTGGGAGGCGGACAGACGCAGAATGCTGCTAAAAATCAGTATTGGTTTGACAAAAATTGAGCAAACTTCCAAGATTTTCTAATACTTCAAAATTGTTTTAACAGGTAGCCTACTGTCACCGCTTAGAAATGCACAATTAACTTTTTTGCCCTTCTCTAAATCAATAAGCCAGCACTAGTTTTTGTCTTACGGTCGCTGTTAAACAAGTTTACGTTCGTTTTTTGTTGTGGTCGTAGCGCGAGTGATTCATTTTTTCCGTTCGTTGGCACACCCCTACGTCATCAACCTGCCCAAGCAGAAACCGAAACAAACGTCCCGCAGGGATGCTCTGTGGTGTTGTTTGGATTGTTTCACTTAGAAGGGGCCTGATCGTGGAAGTCAACAACAAATTACGTGAAGTTGCTCGTAAAATGTTGAAAGGAAATCAATCAACAGCACGGTTTTAAATCTCCGTGGACCGTCCATGTCCAGGTTTGGAAGAATGATTGCTGCCATGATCCAGATGCAAACCGACCGAAAGCACATTATGTTCGATCAGGGATGGAATGGCGGCACGTTTTGAAGTGAACAGTCAGCGTGAAATTTTTGTCTGAACACGGATGTTCAGAAAGCGTGCGCATGCCTGCATTTCTGTTCTGTGATACTTTCCATTTTTGGTGCGCCGCAAGATGTCGCTGGCCATGGTGCGATGGTGTGTCTTGAAAGCGCCGCTGTTGCCGACATGGACTGAAGACCAAACCCACAATGTTTCTTCCTTTCCCTACCTTAACCTGCGGTTACTTTTATCTATAGTATACCAATATCGCACAACCTGCGTAAGGTTTCACTCCGAGCGTCAGCATAGCGAAACAGCATAAAAAAACAGTCGGTACATTTGATGCTTCACACGAGTGGAATGCTGCCCGTTTTTCCTCTGTTGTGACAAAGACCTGCGGTCTTGGATGGCTAATCGTCAGTTTAGTGTAAAGTAAAATATTCTGGAGATCTAAATTTATGTCAGCAGCAATACGCTTTTCGCAAGTACCATTCCACTTCCCTGGGCATATACTTGTGCGAAAACCTTGATAAAAATGTACATCTTCTGCGGTTTACTTAGATTTTGGAAACGTTTTCGACTCAGCGAATCACTCCATATTGTTGACAAAACTCAGCACTACGACGTAAAGTGTCCCCAGGGCTTGATTTTAAGGCCACTGTTCCTTTTGCTATTTATAAATGACTTACCGTACTTTTTGCTGAAGATACAGCCTTAGTTCAGAGTGACTATAAATTGAAAAAGTCACACATCTCGGTAACTCGTTGATATGGTTTGAGTAGTTGATTGGCTGACCAGTGCCGGAGGCCCGTGTGTGCAAAGCCATGTGGAGGCCCCTTACTTTGACCTGACAAGATGACTGAAAATTACCCAATGAGACGAATCCTGTAAGGTTAAAATAAGACCAAGACCTTCACGCGCTTTGGCGTTGGCAAAGTCATCGCTGACACCGTAGAAGTTAATTGGTCGCAAGATGTCATGTTCACTGCTCATTAGTGTCAGATTTACTATGCATTTGTGTGGAGGCCCCTATTTGTTGAGGTCCGTGTGTGGTAGCCAGGGACGCCGGAGCAGCGGTAGAGGAGGGTGGGGACAGTAAGAGTTGAGGGCAATGGAAACTTATAAAAAGCAAAAAACGATTGCTAATGATGATTGTTTCTGTTCAGCAACAATGTTGACCCCAAAAATTATAGAAAACCATTCTCAATTTCTTGAGTGCGCTCATTACTGCAATATATTTGTTTCAAGCCGATCGTTATAAACTATAAAATGACCTATGGTACTGTTTTGTAAAGGCACCTCTGCCCCGTTTTCCCCTTATGAAAGGTCAGGGGCAACGCCCACACCATTCCCCAACTAACTGCAAACAAGATCTCACTTGAAATACATGTGAACGGCAATTTTATTGGAAGAGCTTTGAGTTACAAGTACCTTGGGGGAATTGTAGANNTAAAAACTGACATGGAGAATTGTAATGGGTTGTGTTGTAATATATCCAAACATGCCGGTGCAGTATAAAGTTAAACATTACGTGAGCAACCAAGCACGTCGTATGTTGCATCATAGCCAAATACACGAGTACAGTGTGGAATCATTGCATGGAGAAGAGCAGCTTCATGTCATCTAAAGCTGATACCGGTTGTTTTAAATCCCGCGAGGTGTTTGAACACATCTGGAATATTGTGTTGCTAGCTTAAAGTTACTAGCATTTATAAAACGCAGACGATTCTGCAACTAAAAGATATATAGTCTTGAAGTGGGTCAATTCATATATAGGCTAAATACAATAAATCGCAGTTGCTGGCTACACCTAACAACTATTTTAAACTCATTACAGATGCTCATCCGTATAATACGAGACAAACTAAATCTCAGTAAATAACATTACCAAAAGCACGTTCAAAATCAGGTGCGAAAATGTTAAAACACAATGCAATAGAAATCTGGTCAAAATTCCTTTAGAAATAAAAAACTGCGTTTGACACTTTCTACAGCGATATATAAAAGAAATGTGTTACTCGGGTACTAAAAATATTTCTGGAATTCTTTTTTATTGGTGTACGTTAACCATGTGCAATTATTTAGCGCTGTTACTATGAAAATAGTCGAATCATGAGATATCGCTGTTATATCTTAGCCTAGTCAATTTGGATTTCGTTGCGTTCACTAAAATTGGTCGCATTACTCTATGGCTAAGCTACTGTTGCAACCTCTCCGGTGGTGTTGCGTTGATTGTGTGATTCACAACGAACGGGATGTGCGTGAAGAATAACACCATTATATATGTAGGGCGAGCAAGCAATAGTAGCAGTAGTAAGAGAGATTGCGAACATGATCTCTATTGTTGCTTGCTGCCACGGTGCGAAGCTTTGCGCACATGCCGCTCGGGATTTCCGATCGCAACATTTAATTGTAAGTGTTTTGCTTCTTTTTTAAGTTGACATTAGCTCTTTCAATCAGTTGTATCACTTTATATTTGTACTTATCACACGTTTTTGTTGACTTTAGTGCAATTATTTGACAACAAATAGTTTTTGTCGCGCTTTAATCAAGTTAATGTTGTCAATAATGACCTTTGTTCCAATTGTAGTTAATTAGCCTACAAACTCGAACAGGGGAGGAATAAAAAGTTGCAAAATGAGGACTGCATCAAAAAAGGTTGGGAACCACTAGTGTAATGAGATGCCTTTAGTCTCCGATCGCATTGCGACCCATGTATCTACCAAGCAGTAAACAAATTTCCGTTCACATGCATGAATCATCACATCGACCGAAAATGCGTTTCCTAAACGCGCGATTGGACGTCTTGTTCTCAGCCTGCTTGAATTAAGTGACACACATTGCACCGCTGCACTAGTCCATAACTGTCGTGACGCATTTCCTTCTTTATCTATCAGAAATGTTTGCAATGTGAAAACTGCACGTTTTTGTGGCAAAGTTATCCAGTTTCTTCTGGCGATTTGAAATTGCTTGCGTGCTGCTTTGGTTCCATTGATCGCATAAACGCATGCCCTTGCACATATTAAACCTTAACTTTTACTTCTGTTAACCAACTGTTGCCTTAACAGTTTACACTGTAAGTAGCTTCGCCCTCGTGAGGTCTGCAGGCCAAACACCCCCTAGCCTATACCTTCGCAGCTCCCACTCCCCCCACATTTTATGAATCAGTCTGCTTGGAGCAGGCGCGCATCCAGGGAGGGGCATTTTCCCCCGCCGGAATTTTCGAAACATTGCATGGCAATTTTGACATTTAAGAAACTTTCAAATAATAAAGTTCAAATTTTGTATTCAAATCATTTTTAAGAGAAGTTTTACTTAATTTTTTCTTTGTCTTACTGGTTAATCATCTTACAAGATACAGTATATCTTGAGACAGGCCATCTGATCGAAAATTTCGTAAATGATTGGTGTTTTACCACAAATATGCTGAAATTGTGAGATCGTTTAAAATGTTGCTAGCCTATTTCTAAGGTATTTTTTATCCTTTTTTTAATGTACAACTCTGAAAATTTTCAGAAATACAGTGTGTGTGCACGCTTTAATTTTGTTTCTTGCCATCTTCTGAGGAAGAGTTTGCATACACTCTTGAAACGTCAACGATAAATACTGTGTTGGTATCACACCAGTTGAACAAAGTTTGCACCAAGTAGGCTATGCCTGGTGACAGAAACAGCATAGCCTACTCGTATATTCATATTGTGTTAGCTTTACGTTTGCCTGGGGTTACTGTAGGCTTACTCTTTTAGCATTTTTGCTTCTATGTTCAGTGCTTAACCGTTGCAGGGGTTTCACAATCAAGCTCTAACGTTGCAAGGGAATTCGAAATTCAGAAAAGCCTAGAAGTTATTAGGTGTTGTTTAGTTGGTCCTAGCAAAAGTGGCTAGGCCCACCGACATCTGGTGGCAAGCCTGGCCCAACCATTCGTAATAAAATTAAAGTTGCATTCCAGCTCAGGCCCCACGAGAGGGGGGTGCAGCCGATGCGCCGCTCCGGGGCCCACAAGAGTCTAGGGGCCCCGTGAACCTCAATGTTGAAAATGGAAAAGGGCAATTATTCACAAAATTTTTATCGTTATAACTTCATTCATACAATCTTGTGCAAATTAATTGGCCAAAGTTGTGGTTTTAATCGATATACAATGTATCGCCATTTCTTTTGATGTGTGGTTAGGATTATCTCACTTGTTGCTGTTTCAATGTTAACCCAAAGCACTATGTAATGCGTAGCATGACGGAATGATCGAAAAATATTTTTATGACATNACGTAGGACTTAATCAGCTCAATAGTGTTATAGAATGAAGCCAGTTCTTTCTTTTGTATGTAGTCGAGAGCAGGGGAGGATATTAGGGGAGACGAACGAAGCGGTCGTCTTGGGGCCCCCTTTTTTCAGAGATGTCGCGGGACCCCTCTTTAAGACTTTCGCCCATAGTTTTTGCATTGTTTTGTTTAAAAGATGATAAACCACTCTGGAGCAAATCATATGTTTTTCAAAATAAAGCAAAAATATGTGTCGAAGGGGGCCCTTTAATAACTTTTAATGTGTAGACAAAGAACGATGTAAAATCAAATAACTTCAAACAATTTACAATGTCAAATGGGCTTTCACGCAGAAGCAAATTTCCAGACGAAATGAAAAATTTAAATTGCTTTCAGCAAGCAAAATTTTTATGTAACATGTGTAAAATATAGGGGCACTTTTTTGATGTAACGTGAACAAACAGGGGCAAGGGGTCCTTTTTCAAGACCATATTGTGCAAATGACATCTGACAAATTGTACAATGTTTTGGGGCAGCTTTCTGCGATTTTCACTCGGGCTCTGAAGTCTAATACCCACCTGTGGCTGAGAGTTGTACATGTTGGAATTTCTGTGATTTTAAATGGCAGATGTCACGCCCAGGAAGCAGAGTTGCATTGTTACGCTTACGTAACACTGAAATTATACCCAAACAGCCATTGGAAAAGGTATGCTAAGACGATTTTTGATTTGAAGAGGGATTTCGTGCATTCTGCGTTTGCAGAAGTTCAAATACAGTGTGACGCCGCCCACCGGAGGCTGGTAGAAAAGCTGAGAATGTCCAAAAAATTGCCAAAATATTGTACTGTAGAAAACCGGAAAAAGTGCTGTTTTCAGATGAGAGTAATTTTTGTTCCATAGAAACACAACAGATTTATGAGGATCAGGAATCGTGAGCAATTAAGTCCTGCCCATTGCAATGAGCTAGTAAAGGAATCCAAAAAGATGTTCTGGGGAAGTTTCAGTTTTTCAGTAGTTGATTCCCTTATGCCAGTTGTGGTATGATGAATTTATACAAATACACTGATGTAATTGAGAGAAAAGACATTCTAGATATGAGAAAGGCATTTCCTAATGGTGGACGAAGATTCCAGTAGGATATTGTCTCGTGTCTTTCATCTGAAAAAGTGAAGACGATTTTCAGGAAGCAAAATTGGATGTGATAGATTGGCCTCGAAACTCGTTAGATCTTAACCCCATTGAGAATTTGTAGTCAATGAGAAAATCTCGGTTACAACAATTCGATTGCACCACCATGACCAAGCTAATAGAGGCCCGTCATTCAAGTATGGCATCCAGAGGTACGGAGTCGGAGGTAAAATGTCTGACTCCAAGTCCAACTCCGACCTTTCCAAAATTTCCGATTCTGACTCCTTAACATAAAGTGAATGAAGTTTGGCGGCCAAGAATTTTGTAGCAATTAACACTCAGTGGAAATCGTGGTGCGCAGCAAGAATTCTCTGTTTCAACGAAAGTTTCATAAGAAATTGTACCGATTCAACAGGAATTCCCAACTTAGGAGTGTGATGTAAAAGTGATCCAGTTGGACTTACGGAATCGGAGTCAGACAAAATATCCGACTCCGACCAATAGCGTCGTTAGGAATCCAACTCCACCAAAACACCTCCAATTCCATGGCACTCCGCAACCCTGAATTGGCATCGCGACAGTAAATCAAGTAAAATTTTCAAAAACTGTTAGAATTCATGACAACGCGAGTACCGAAATTCTTCGTGTCCTACTGTATTAGGTTTAAAGAAGTATTAAATTTGCTTTGCTAGTGAGATTTACTATAGCCTACTATTACTGTTACGTTTGATGTATAATTGTGAAATTCGCAAAGCAACTGTGTGCTATTTGCATTATTTGAGATCAGCCTGAGACTTTTTGAAATTTACTAGTAACATTGGTGCTGCTAATGAAGCTCTTAATTAGTTATAATGTATAAGGGGGCCCAAAACAGCTCTCGCATCAGCACATTTTATTCCTCTCACGGGCTTGTTCCTGGTGCATTCCTTTCAAGAGTATTTCAGTTGGCAGACGAAGTCTCGTATCTACAATTAAAGCAATAGCATCATTGAATAAATATATCCTGACAATAGTCTCTTGTATCTGACAGCTTCACCACGCGCAGTATCGTCTGCAGAAATTATCCCACAGCAAATATATTGAAGTGAAGTTTCAAAAAACTTGATAAACGATATGATGAAATTTCTAAAACAAGACGAAGAGTTAGGCAGGTTTACTAGTAGCCTATACATCTGACACAATAAAGCCATGACTGCACCAGTTGAATGCGGAACCAGGTGTTTGTATTGGGCTACTAATTTTTACTCTGTCCTGATCGTTCGGTCTTCATCTTGATTAAAAACAGGCCCGTAACCAGCTTGAGACACCAGAGGGGGCGAAGAGTTTTCTTGGAGGGGCCCAAATTTTTAAACTATGTCCAACACATTTGTCAAAGGGGGCGAAAAAATTTTTAGTGTGCAGCTGTACTAAACATCGCAAACACGTTGGCGTCATCCATGCGTGTGCTTTCTATTACCGCCCACAGGGGGGACATAGTCAGTGGATTTTTTCAATGGGGGAGCCAACAGCGGTGAAATTTCATTTTACCAACTTGAAACTAAGAGAAAATCATTTTTATACTGAAAAGTTGATAGGAAAATACCAAATTTCAAAATCCAGGAGGGCTTATCTTAACCTGCAATGCCCATTTTACTGCGACATACCCACGCGCGTGTTCTTTCATGTGACTGTACGTTCCTTGTTACTGCCACGTATACTCAAGTCTACTGCTTTGCGTGTGGAAGTGAAGCCGCTCTACACTGCAATCATGGATGGAGGATGCGGGGGGTCGCATGGGCCTAACCCCACACGTTTTTTCTTGAGGGGCCTGGCTCCCCACTTTTGAATTTAGAATTTTGCTTAAGCTCCAAGTTTTACAACACAATTAGTACTGGGTGTTGTTGAAGTAAATCGTTTAATGAAAAAGATTTGGCAGAAAAACATTACATAAAATTGCTCAAACATGCTGACAAAAGTTAATGAAGTCATATTCCAATACTTATGTAATTCAAACTACAAAGTTATCCGTAGTTTTGACGTGCACTTGTGCCCCCACTTTGATAAAGGTTCCTCCACCACTGAATACAATACAAATCAATTTGTGGCAATCAAACAAGTGTGAAGACAAGACTAAACGCTGATATCAAACATCATGATCTAGATCTCGCACTTGTCCGAAGAAACCATGCGTATTTGCCAAGATTTCATTTTTTTCAGTTAAACCGGGATTCACAAACAAGAACCAACGCAACGACATCACCAGAAACACACTGCAGTACTGCCCGGACTACGTTTGTAGGAAGTGAGCTTTATAGCTAGAACACGTAGAAAAACGTTACCATGTTTGAACGGATAGAAAAAAATAAGTTATCTCGTCGCGCACGGCGCAAGCTTTGTTTTCGGTCAGATCACGTCGCGCGTCAGGTTGACACAAATATGATTGTGCTGCAATGCCACCCAGCGGAAAAAGATACAGCAAACGCTACGCGGGAATCGCGAAAATACACGGTCTCGAGACAAAGACACACGCGCTGACAACTTGATAAGGTCACAAACATGGTTGGAGTAAACAGCCTCTAAGTGCATTTTAATGAGCAGGCTTTCCTTTGCACGGTGAAAATTTGTGACTCGGTTTAGTAAGTTAGTTAGATGTACTCTTGTTGGCCGAATTTAATCAGTTCGCAAAAATGACACGTCCTTTTTTGAGGCCAACTCCAGGGTGCAAGATGATGCAAGCTGTTCCACAAAATTACGCGTCACGAAGTAGATTCGAAATCGAACAGCCGATGAAGTGACCAAAGTCTGCCCCAAACATCACTGGACAAAAAAAGCTCGCAAGCGGGTACTTCTAATGTGGAGTAAAATCGACAACTTTCTGGTTCTGACGATTGCGCACGCAGTTCGTCGACAACCAAACCTACTGCATCACGACTGGCCATGTCAAAAACGAAAAATGAAAAAAAGGAATGGTGCAGCATCCGTTTTCAACTCGGCCTGGAGCGCAGCGGCATCCGTTTTACTATTTGATGGGCGTGCCCGGACGAGTGGCATTGACAACAATGAGATCACTCTTTAGGTAAACACTGTTGGCACCTATGTGTGCAGCGCTGGCAGCAACGTACTATATGATGAATTACATCGTTTTCGATTCAGCAGAAATTTACGAAATGAAGGAGCATTTTGCTTCAAACCAGTATTGCGTTCTTATAAAATTTTCCAGAACACTGGTTCGCATTTTTCGGGATGAAAGCCTAAAAAACTCGGTAAGCGCAAAAAACGCTAAATTTGTAGAATTGCTGGTTGGTTCTGTAACTAGCCAGCATTAGAAGAGATAGATTGAACAGGAGAGTCTTGTCGGACATCCTGTATCCGGCAGGAATACAGCACTCTGAAGAATTAACGCGGAAGCGCAAATCGTGATCAAAGCTGAACCAATCAAACCCAGAAAGCAGCGCGGCCAAAGCTTTCGGCCAGCAAGGAACGCTTGATATTTATATGATATATGATTTACGATGCCAATGGGCTGAGTGGAACGGTGATAGTGGAAAATAAGACAGTTGCACTTGGTTGTTGCTATTGAGGCTGGATACATGCCAGACGAAGACGAATATGGAAAAATCGATACGAAAAGACGTGTTACTGACCGAAACATGTCACATCTTAACAAACCAAGTCCAGTTCGATAAAACCGACTCTACGCATGTCGACGCAGGCTTAGTCGCGATCATTAGTCTTATTTCAAGACTTCGTTCCCAGCTCTTTCAGTGCAAAAGAGCGGTTGGAACCTTCGCAGTCACTCGAATCAAAATGGGGAGAATTTAATGCCAGAGCGAAAAGGAACATATCAAACTGCTCACTACGAGCTACTGTGAATAACATTTCTAAGAGTTTCGATGTAAAACTAATCAGAATGGATAATGAAAAACTATACTTTTCACAATTCGAATAAACTGGAAGCAGTGCAAGGGTGGCGGTGAGTGAATTTCCAGGAACCTCATAATCGCAGGGTAACCAAAGCCATATGCAACGAAAACTGAACGAAGTTGAACAGACACAAATATTTTTGCGAAATGGTCCGACGATTTTCAACACAACATTACTTTCAGGACAAAAAGCTAGCTACTGTCCAAATATTGGCACACAGTGCTATTGTATGGGGTTAATTCTTCCAATACAGATAACAGACCTGTTTTTTGACTGCAGCCGCCCATTTTCAATTTACCCCGAAGGTCAATGGCAGCATGCAAATCGTAAAAGCATTTTCTTGACAAGAGTGATATACCGCACTATCGATAGGTTTGTTACGCCACAAAACATAAGGAATTAATCTAAGGTTATACGTAGAAATACAATAGTGTTTTTCCAGTTGCAAGTCTGATAAAAGAGCAAGCAACGCATCATCTACTTAACCTTGTTTTGCGTATGTCTAACTTCGAAATCGTTTTAACGTTGTCAGATTGAAAATAACAAAATCACGCATCGCTTTGATGCGATGCAACACTGTTTTTCGCTCCAGGATGTTGCGCAGCGCGGCTCAGGTTTTTCGAAAGCTTGAAAAAGTTGTTTTTTTTGCAAAAATTTTTGAAGTTTCACTGTTACTCGCCATCTTCGCAGTTGTTAAAATCTGAAATATAAAACTTTTCACACTACGGTTATTTTTTCCAAATCATGGCAGACCGACAAGCGAGTAAAACTATAAAAAACCTAAGGTCTTATACAACCGTCACTTGGAAAGCTGCAAGCACACCGTGAAGGAAGACACCGACCCATTTTTAAGAGACCAACTCCTCAACTCATTACCCAGAGGATTGCTTCGCGTATTGTGACGTAAGAAGTGATTGTTGTTATTCAACCTACTTGTGCACTTTTTGCAAGCTTTTCGTATGTTTTAAACTAACCAACTGCGTCCCTGGCTGAATTCGAATGCTTGTTGTGTTTGCGAACTCTGTAAAGACCTGAAGGCAGGGTTCCCACATATTTAAAAAAATCATTTTCCATACTTTTTCAATACCAAATTAAAGAAGTTCAATCCCGTTATTTCTCTTCATTTTTCGAATTTCTTAATCATGAAACTTAATTTTACACATTGCATAAATAATAAAGTGCTTTGGCTTCAGTAAAATTCTCCTTAGATAGTTCTGATTTTTTTTTTTTTTTTTAATTTCCATACTTTTTTCAACACCCAATGCACATTTTGGCCCAATTGAATGCTTCTTCAAGGTTTTGAAATCCAATTTAGAAATTCAATACTTTTTCAATACTTTCAATGCCGCGTGGGAACCGTGCTAAGGGTGACTGAAGATTTTTGTATCCACTTATCTGGTCAAAAGTCGACTTCTTCAGTGTGAAAAAATTTCTTCAATGGTCCGCGTGTGAAAAGATGTGACAAGTGGAAATTACATAAACAGATTACCTCAAACACAGCAGAGATATTAAGTGTCACCGACAATTATCACCCACGCAAAGAAAAACGATTTGCAACAGCATAAACAGTGACAGACAGTTTGACCACAAGAACAGGACAGCCTGGCTGTTTGAAGAAAGCACAAATAATACCGCTGCTCCCTCAGCCAAGCCGACATCGAACTTTGATGTGCGTATTGTGTATTATGTGTTTCGCGCTAAAAGCCTCAATACATTACACATCAGTTACGTGCGCATGTAAACGAGCAATATGATTTCGTCATGTTGATGGCGGCATGCAAAAGCCAAGAGAGACTACGTGAGTAGCAACAACAAAAAAGCCGAAACCTTTGCGAACAGTGGCTTGCACCCGACGCGCTGCATTTCTCGTCCGTAAAATCAGTTAACAGGAAAAGAGGGCCTAGCAACCAAACAATTAAACCCGCGAGCGACACAAAAAAGCGAGCGATTTTGAAAGCTGCGATGGGCGGAAGAGCAAAGCTAAATGCTGTCGGACTGAGTCTGATCCGCGCAGAACGTTCAGAGTCTGGTCAAGACATGCCATATTGAGGTCGGCATCAGACTGTCCAACTTCTCCAGGATATACGCGAGGGGCGTCACCAGCACTGACAAACACTGGAAAACAAATGGACATTGTTCGTGAAACTAAATTTCACCTCCCGTCGAAGTTTTAATTCGTACCTTGTCGGAACGGAGTAGGAATTGTAGTGACAGAGAAGGTCTTTAAACGACCAACAGCAGTCCAGGGATGGCAACCTAGGATGATTAATCACGACGAAAGAAACAGTTCTGCTAGTCTCCATTTTGGCAGAACAGTGACACTAGACCGGGTATACTTGCACCTATTGGAGGTTTCACATACACCAGCTCAGCAGGGTGAATTTTGCTTGCCAAGGGCGTAAATTACCGGTGCCATCATTTGCAGCAAATTTTCTTCAATTATGTTGGACAGGATTATGATTTTCTTCCATTATGTTGGACAGGATTATGATTCAGATTTATTTCACCCTCTCTAGACGAGCAGGCAACTGGTTCATTTCAACATAATGTGCGTGCTGCATAATTTATATTCAAGACTTTGTTTGGAAATTTGCTAGAAAGTAGGTTGCAAGTTTGTAACTCTGCTGNGATTGCTCTACATCAATTGCTCATTGCGCCATAACCTTCTTCATCCCTTGATGTAAGTTTTATATTCGCAGTTTGCCTGAGGGAAAACAAAAGAAAAAAGCTCAAGAACCCTGTGCCGCAAGCGCTGGTGACGATGACCGGAAAAATATATTGCAAGCGTTTCTTCCGATTTTACATTTATTCTTTCTGAGCTACCTATGAAACTTATTTAAAACCTTTTAACGCCCACGTCGGCCACTTAGTGGCCGGCAAACCATTGGTCAGCCATAACTCCTGAACGGATGGGGCTAGAAAGCCAGTGAAAACATCCCTGGATGCACGAGACAGCGAAGAATCGAATGGGAATGACAAAAACATAACCTTTACATTTGAAATTCTTGAGAAAAATCCATATTTATGCATTTGCCACACTACATTTCTGGCAAAATTCAGAGAAAATCCCAAAACACGTTCCCCGCATTTCGTTTAGCCTTTCCGATCCGGTTTTTGCGCTTCGCCGACTGCCGGAATACTCAAAAACAGGATCTTTTCAAAAAGTCGGATCAGGACATTTTGGGGGGAAATTAGGGTGTACAAAAGTGTAGGTTTGGAAAATTGACTTCTAGACAACGTTTGGGGGTCCAGGGAACAAAATACAGGGGATAATGACTTGGTGTGTGACTTAAAATGTTCTAGGAGCTAGTGTTGCAACCTCTCCGGTGGTGTTGCGTTGATTGTGAGATTCACCACGAACGGGATGTGCGTGAAGAACAACACCATACATATATGTGGCGCGAACAAGCAATAATAGAGTATTGTTGCTTGCTGCCACAGTGCGAAGCTTTGCGCATATGCCGCTCGGGATTTCCGATCGCAACAAAATGGTGCTGTGACCAGGATGTGAAGGTCG